>Ga0302326_10017846_pt1 | contig 14758 bp, 6 predicted proteins | sample Palsa_T0_3_FD_202264 | JGI IMG/M metagenome (GOLD analysis project Ga0302326, IMG submission 202264) | Peat permafrost microbial communities from Stordalen Mire near Abisko, Sweden - Palsa_T0_3 | ecosystem: Environmental > Terrestrial > Soil > Palsa > Peat permafrost | place: Sweden: Abisko... | reverse complement strand
AGGTGCAAAGTGCGCCGGGGCAGGGCTCGATTTTTCAGATTCGGCTGCCGATCGCCAACGCCGGCGGCTGAACCGCCAGATGGAGTGTTGTCCGAGTGCCGGCCGCCATGCCTCCAAAAAGCCAGGCCCCAACAAATAGCAAGAAGCGTTTGACATTCGGAAACTTCTTCGGTAATGTTTTTTCTCTTATGAATCGCGACGTCCAGATGACCGCGCAGGCTTGTATTTGTTGTTCCTGCTGTCCGTGTGTGTCTTCTGGCGCCGGGAGGCTAACGATCTAGTAACACGATCATAAGCCGGGCAATTTTGGAATCCCACCGCCGGAAGTTTACGGGCGGTGGGATTTTTCATTTTGGGGCGTTTTTTTTGGAAATGTAGGGGCACGGCAACGCCGCGCCGCTACAAGCGAGACGCGGGGATTGGCGAAGAAACAACTGCAATAGCGGAAGATTTCAAGGAGAGGAAGTTCATGACCCGACTGAATACCAACAGGGGGATTTGGAAAAGGGCGCGAAATATCGTGCCCCTTCTTTTGCTTTTTGCGGCGGGGCCACGCCGGGCCTGCGCGCAGGGAGAGGCTTCGATCAACGGAGCCGTCACGGACACGACCGGCGCCATCATCGCCGGAGCGACCGTGAAAGTGAAGAACGTAGAGCTCGGCACGCTGCGGTCAACCGTTACCGACAACGTGGGACGATACGACGTGACGTCGCTGGCCGTCGGAAAATATGAAGTGTCGGCCGAGCAGGCGGGATTTCGCACCGAAGTGAAAACGGGAATCACGCTGGCCATCGGAGAGCGCGCCGAGGTGAACCTGGCGCTGGCGGTGGGCGGCGTACAGCAGTCGATCAACGTCGAGGAGACAGCTCTGCAAATGGCTGTAACGACCGCCGATTTTTCGGGCTTGGTCGGCGAGACGCAGGTGAAGGACTTGCCGCTCAATGGCCGCAGCTACGATCAATTGCTGACGCTCAATCCCGGCGTGATCAACTACAGCTCGCAGCGAGCCGGCGGAATCGGGACGTCGAATTCCGTGGTGGGCAACATGTTTTCCGCATCGGGGCGCAGGCCGCAGGAAAATCTCTACATTCTCAACGGCGTGGAATTCACCAGCGCCTCGGAAGTGAACAACACGCCGGGAGGGACGAGCGGGCAATTGCTGGGAGTGGACGCGGTGCGCGAATTTTCCGTGGTCACGGACGCGTACGGCGCCGAATACGGCAAACGCCCCGGCGCGCAGATCAACATCGTAACTGCTTCGGGCACGAATGCTTTGCATGGCGACGCCTATGAATTCCTCCGCAACAGCGCGCTGGACGCGAGAAATTACTTCGACCTGCCGCAAATTCCGCACTTCGAGCGGAACGTATTCGGCGGCTCGCTGGGCGGACCGATCAGGAAGGATAAGACATTTCTGTTCGCCAACTACGAAGGCTTCCGCCAGGGGCTGGGGCTTAGCGATGTCACGCTCGTGCCGGACGCCAACGCGCGGCTTGGCATTTTGCCCTGCGCCGCGTTAACCACGGTCACCAGCGCTTGCACGGCATCGACGCCCAACACCACCGTGACGCTCGGAAAAGGCGTCTCCAATTTGCTAAATCTGTGGCCCGTCGCCAACGGCCCGGAACTGACCGTTGACGGGCTGAATAGCGGGATCGGCGAAGCGTTCAGCAGCCCGCAGCAGCACATCCGCGAAGATTTTGGGACGGCGCGATTCGATCAGATTATTTCGGATAAGGACACCTTCGCGGGCGTGTACACCGGCGACGACAGCCAGTCCTTTTCACCAACAACGAATCCTTATTCCACGGACGAAATTTTCTTGCGGGAGCAAGTGGCCAGCCTGAGCGAGACGCACGTCTTTTCCCCCAGCGTTCTGAATAAAGCGACTTTCGGATTTTCTCGCGGGGCGTTCTACTTTAATAGCGGCGTTGATGGGACGGCCTCCTCGGTTACCGGGGCATGGGTTGACACAACGGGTGTGGACGTACCTGGGGCTGTAGTAATCGGCGGTGGCACGACCCTCAATGGGGCGTCAGCGCTCACCAACGGGGGCACCAATGCCGGAAGCAATCTCACGGCGGTACGCAATCTTTTCACCTGGGCCGACCAGGTCAGCATCACGCATGGCAAGCACCTGCTGACTGTCGGCATCTGGTTCGAGCGGGTGCAAGCCAACGACAATCTGATCCAGGATCAATACGGCCAGGCCTCCTTCAACAATCTGCAAACATTCCTGACCGGCGCGATCAGCACGTACACCTTCGCGTCCGCCTATACCCCGTTATCGTGGCGTTCGCTGGAGGGAGCCTACTATGTGGAAGACGCCATCAAACTGACGCCGAGCCTCGAGGTTCGCCTCGGATTCCGCGGGGAGTCCACGAGCGGCTGGAACGAAGCATACGGCCGAGCTTCCAATTATCTGTTTACGGACGGAGTGATCGACACCGATCCTACCGTGGGCCACTCCGCCCTCAGCGTCAACAAGGCCGCGTTCTTGCCGGCTCCGCGCGCGGGGATCGCCTGGTCGCCGTTCGGGTCGAAGAAAACCGTGATTCGCGCGGGGGCCGGCATATATTACGCGCTGATCGACAATCTTAGCTACCGGCTGGACCAAAATGAGCCCTTCAACACCGTGGAAGCGTCAAAGAAGGCCACGGTCGCGGAGATGGAAGGCACGGGGACGCTTCCCACGCCGCTGGTGATTCCGAGCGGCGTTCAACCCAATCTCCAGACGCCCACGGTGATTTCCTACGACCTAAAGGTCGAACGGCAGATCTTGCCGGAGACGACGCTGAGCGTCGGCTACATCGGCTCGCACGGCTATCACGAATTTCTTTCGCTGGACGCCAACGTGCCCAGCAACGTAGTGATTTGCCCGGCGACGCCCTGCCCGGCAAGCTATCCATCCGGCGCGTATTTCTATTACACGAGCCTGGCAACGCCGCAGTCCACCACGACCGCGCCTGCGCTGGCCAACCCGCACCTGGCGAACACAACCACTTGGTTTTCGGAAGGCGTGAGCTCGTACAACGCTCTCGAGGTGGACGTGAATCACCGCTTCGGCCACAGGCTGCAAATCCGAGGCGTCTACACCTACGCGAAAGCCCTGGACGATGGCGACAGCATGAACACCAGCGTGGCCACGAACGCTCCGGCCTTCGCCTCGAATCCGCTGAACCCGCTGCAATCGGATTACGGCCGGGCTTCCTTCGATATCCGGAATGCCGCGGTCATCAACGCGACGTACGATCTGCCCTTCGGCCGCGCGAACGCTTCCGGCGAAAACCGCTGGCGGAATGCGGCCATTGGAAACTGGCAGATCAGCGCGATCGAAACGCTGCTCTCCGGTCTCCCGTTTACGCCGCAGCTTTCCTATAATCCCTCCGAGGACGGCGACACCCGCAATCCGGTGCGGCCTTCCTTGAATCCGAACTTTACAGGGCCCATCATCGAGGGCGGCCCAAACCAATATTTCAATCCCAACGCATTCCTCGACCTGCCGACGGACTACAACAGTTACGGCAACGCGCCCCGCAATTTCCTGCAAGGTCCGGGAATCGCCGAAACGGACTTTTCAGTAGCCAAGAAATTCCTGTTCACGGAGCGCTTCAACCTTCAGTTCCGCGCGGAGTTCTTCAATATTTTCAATCGCGTTAATTTCAACAATCCTAACCCGGTGGTCTTCACTTCGGGTACGACGGTGCTGCCATCCGCATCGGCAGGCGTCATCACCTCGACTTCCACGACTTCCCGGCAGATCCAGTTTGGGCTGAAGCTGCTGTGGTGAGATGGAATTTTGCGGCGTCGAATCAGTTTCCAATCAGTTTCCCTTAGGCCTGGGATTCCCGGCATCGCCGACGGCCGGTTGAAGGCGATGCCGGGGAAAGTGTCTGGTAGAATAGTTTGCGTCCGAGGCGCGGTCGCCAAGTGGTAAGGCAAAGGTCTGCAAAACCTTTATCGGCGGTTCGATCCCGCCCCGCGCCTCCAAACCCTAAGTGTTAAATATTCCAATTCGGTACTGGACGGTTCGGGGCACCGGCCATATCGTTATTTTGACCAACGAGATCGGCCCCGGAATTTTCGATTCCTGCCAAGTGGTGGACCATAACAGAAGATCTAAACTAGATCCTTGGTAAATATTTTGTCGGTGCCCAATCACTCCAATCCGTTCGGAGGATGCGGTTACGAATGTTCTTCCTGTTCCAATTGTGCAATTTCTTGCAGGCAGGTTTCGACGGCGGCTGGTGCAAAATCCCCGGTCTGTCGTTTCTTATTCTTTTCCTCGTACATGGCTTGATCCGCTCGCTCCATGAGTTCTCCCAGTGACGAATCGTGTTCTGGGTCGAGACGCGCCGCCCCAACGCTCAGAGAAAGTTCGTAACGGGGCTCTTCTGCATTCGATTTTCGAAGATTCTCGTGCAACCGGCACAGAATGGCTTCCTGGTCTTGGCAGGAGGCTTCCAAAGCCAACACCGCGAATTCATCTCCGCCCAATCGGGCCAGGATATCGGAGTCGCGGAAGGTCTTCTCCAAAGCGTCTGCGGCCCGGACCAGGGCGTGGTCTCCTTCGCGGTGACCGAAGGAATCGTTGATGGCTTTAAAATTGTCGACATCGGCGAAGAAAAGCAGAAGGCTCTCCCCTTTCCGGCGCGTGAGCCTCAGCTGCTGCGTCGCCAGGGCCAAGAACGCTCGACGGTTATACAGGCACGTCAAATCATCGGTGAGGGCCAGAGACTGAAGTTCCCTATCCAAAAGGGACTGCTTCACGGCGCACAAAACAGCGCGCTGGAGGGCGTTGCTGACCGCTTGAGTCTCGGGGTTATCCGTCTTGATTGTCTTCAGGAGTTCGTCCACTTCGTGGACGATGCCGGCAAGTTCTTTGTCTTGGACGAGCAATGCCGACGAGAGCATTTCTTCCAGGGAGGGTCCCGATTTTGGACGGCCCCTGGCAAGGAGCCACTGAGTAGGCGTCTGGCCCTCTGTCCTCTTTTTAGAACTCGATTTTAAGGCAGCTAGGCCGCTGCGCAAACGGCCTTCCCCTGCTCTCCCTCTCGTTAGCAAAAACGGAAGACCGTGCTTCACCGGGCCAACCCTTTCTTTTCGCCGGCACGGCTTACCTCAAACGAGGTTCGGCGAAGCTAATTGATAACATCAAAGAGCCTCGGCCAGCCATCGGGCTAAGGCTGTAGATTGGCCCATCAGACTCCCTAGTACGTTCTGGCAGCCAGCGCGAGTTGTTTTGTCAATTATTGATAAACAAACTATGTGAGGGTAGGCTGGCAGGCCGATCCGGCCTCTCTGCTTGCCGGCAGGATTTCCCAATCAACTGGCCGGCCTGCCTAATGTTTCCAAGAGTTCCAAACTATCGCACCCTCCGGTTGAAGCGGCCATTCGGCCCTCCGCATCGCAGATCGTTTCCAGCAAGCCTTCCTTGCTGCATTCCGCGACGCCGTTCGAGAGCAGAACCGCATCTTGGACTTCTTCAGAGGTGGGCAGGCGATCCAAGCCCGCCGTGATTTCGGAAGATTCGGTTTTCATGCAAGGCCTCCTCACGGGATGGTGCGCTGGCCCCTCGGCGTCCATTTCAATTCGGCGCCACGTTCGCGCATTCAAACCGCGCTGTAAATCCGAGAAGGACCGTATCCGGCGAGCAAAATAGCTGGAGGCGAGGTGGTGTGCCCGGAAGAGCGGTCCGCGACCAAGGGCCGGGCGGTACGCGAATTTGCAAAATAGAAAAAAGGAACGAAACGCCGGGAAAGTTTTCCCATTGCATGAAAGAGGGGTGAGCTTTCAAGGGCTGCCGACCGCGATCCGAAATAATTGTTGCTAGAGCAGTTATATTCAAAACGACTGAATTGAACCACGCATGCACCTTCCAGCTACAGCTCCCCTCCCAGCCTCGACAGACCCGGCCGAACTTAACTAGGAGGTGCGAAATGCGTATCATAAGAAGGCTTCCGCCATTCATGGCCATGGCGCTGCTCTGCGCCGTTCTCGTCCCTATCGCCAAGGCCAGCGACCGAGACCAGAAGATCGTTGCCACGTTTGACACCCCGGTACAAATTCCGGGGCAGGTCCTACCGCTCGGCACGTATGTGTTCACCGTAATGGACTCGACGGGTAATTCAAACATCGTGCATATCTGGAATGAAGATCAAACACAGCTGGTGGCCGCAGCTCTAACGATCCCCGCGTACAGGATGAGCGTGCCGGATAGTCCCATTTTCAGGCTGGATGACCGGTCTCCGGATTCGCCTGCTGCGATTCGGGAATGGTTTTATCCGGGGAATCCCGTAGGGCACAAATTCGTTTATTCGCTAGGCCAGCCGGCCGAGCCGGGTGCCGCTTAAGACGGCAAATAACGATCGGCACGTGCCGCTGCGAGCCGCCCCCGGTTTTTGGCAGCTTGCAGGAATAGCCTGTTGAGGGGTCCCCCCGCCCTGGGGTCGCCGCATGGTGGCGGCCCCGGGGGCAACTGTCAGCCGAACGGACGGGAGCAACGCCCTCCCCCCGAGCAGAACGAATCCGCAGCCCCATGGGCCGAATCTGCCGTGCATTTTTTGTAAGCTTAAGGAACGTTGCAACCGCTCCAGGAAAGAACGGATTTTTGCATCCCTTTTACCGTAACAGTCATACGGTAATCTCCTGGATACCCATACATAAAAAACCCTAGAGCGCCACCAATGACATGATGATATCAAGGGATTGCGTGAGGTTCAGACGTCCCTTACCTGTCTGCGCAAGTGGACCTTGATTCGATTGCCTGCGGCGGGATGGCTCGCCAATTCGAGACCGGTCGAGTTCAAAATTGATGGTTAAAGGGAGAATTCGTACCCGGCCTCTGTTTCCAAACATTGGGAAACCAATCGCAGCAACGTAGAAGGCAAAAATTCTTTTTTTGCCCAGGAGAATGCCATGAAGAAACCCATTCGTGACGCCGCAATCCCCGGCGGCGACGAGGGCGCCAATGTCGCGGTAGAGGCGGGTAATGGGCACGCCGCGTCCAACGGCGGGACCGTCACCGCGGACCTCAGTGTGATCTTGGGCGCGCTACAGACCATGCGGGAAGGCGATTTTTCGGTTCGTCTTCCAGGCTATTGGACGGGTCTGCACGGAAAAATTGCGGACACGTTTAACGAAATCGTCGCCACCAACCAGCAGATGTCCAGAGAGCTCACGCGGGTTGGGCAAGCCGTTGGAAAAGAGGGGCGGACATCGGAGCGCGCGCGGTTTCATCAGTCCAGAGGTTCGTGGGGAGAGATGGAAGTCTCCATCAACACGCTCACCGAAGACCTGCTTCGTCCGACCACGGAAGTCACCCGAGCCATCGCCGCGGTGGCGCAAGGAAATCTGACGCAGACGGTTCGGCTGGACGTGGATGGGCGCCCGCTCGAAGGGGAGTTTCTACGCTCCGCGAATATCGTCAACACCATGATTCAGCAATTGGGGGTTTTCACCGCCGAAGTGACGCGCGTGGCTCGCGAGGTGGGTACCGACGGAAAACTCGGTGGGCAGGCGCAAGTGCCCGGCGTCGCGGGCACCTGGAAAGATTTGACTGATTCCGTGAACTCGATGGCCAGCAACTTGACCGGCCAGGTCCGCAACATCGCGGAGGTGACCAACGCGGTGGCCAGCGGCGATTTGTCCCGCAAGATCACCGTGGACGTGCGCGGAGAAATTTTGCAGTTGAAAGAAGCCATCAACACGATGGTGGACCAGCTGCGGTCATTCGCCTCGGAAGTGACGCGCGTGGCTCGCGAAGTGGGCACCGACGGAAAACTGGGCGGTCAGGCGGTGGTGCCCGGCGTCGCGGGAACCTGGAAGGACCTCACCGACTCCGTGAACGCCATGGCCGGCAACTTGACGGCGCAAGTGAGAAACATCGCCGAAGTGACCACGGCCGTAGCCCGCGGCGACTTGTCGCGCAAAATCACGGTAGACGTGAAGGGCGAAATCCTCGAGCTGAAAAACACGATCAACACCATGGTGGACCAGCTCAACGCCTTCGCGGGCGAAGTCACCCGCGTGGCGCGCGAGGTCGGAACGGAAGGAAAACTCGGCGGCCAGGCGCAAGTGCCCGGCGTTGGCGGCACCTGGAAGGATTTAACTGACAACGTAAACTTCATGGCCAGCAACCTCACCGGCCAAGTGCGAAACATCGCGGAAGTCGCCACGGCCATCGCCAGCGGCGACCTTTCGCGCAAGATTACCGTGGACGTGCGCGGCGAAATTTTGCAGCTCAAGGAAACGCTGAACACCATGGTGGACCAGCTGAACCGGTTCGCCGGCGAAGTGACCCGCGTGGCGCGCGAGGTCGGAACGGAAGGCCGGCTCGGCGGCCAGGCCAACGTGCCCGGCGTCGCGGGAACCTGGAAGGACCTCACCGATTCGGTCAACTCAATGGCCGGCAACCTGACGGGGCAAGTGCGCAACATCGCCGAGGTCACGACGGCCGTGGCCCGCGGCGACTTGTCGCGCAAAATCACGGTAGACGTGAAGGGCGAAATCCTCGAGCTGAAAAACACGATCAACACCATGGTGGACCAACTCAACGCGTTCGCGGGCGAAGTGACGCGCGTGGCGCGCGAGGTCGGCAGCGAAGGCCGGCTCGGCGGACAGGCGCAAGTGCCCGGCGTGGCGGGAACGTGGAAGGACCTGACCGACTCGGTGAACTCGATGGCCAGCAACCTCACGGCCCAGGTCCGCAACATCGCCGAAGTTTCCACGGCCGTGGCGCGCGGCGATCTGTCGCGCAAGATCACGGTGGACGTGAAGGGTGAAATTCTAGAACTCAAGGACACCATCAACACGATGGTGGACCAGTTGCGCGCATTCGCCTCGGAAGTCACACGCGTGGCGCGCGAGGTCGGCACCGACGGAAAGCTGGGGGGCCAGGCGCAAGTGCCCGGCGTGGCGGGAACCTGGAAAGACTTGACCGACTCCGTCAACTCGATGGCCAGCAACCTCACGGCGCAAGTGCGCAACATCGCGGACGTATCCACCGCAATCGCCAGCGGCGACTTGTCCAAGAAAATCACCGTCAACGTGAGCGGCGAAATTCTGCTGCTCAAGGAAACCATCAACACGATGGTGGACCAACTGAACACCTTCGCTGGCGAGGTCACGCGCGTGGCACGCGAGGTCGGCACCGAAGGACGCCTCGGCGGACAAGCCAACGTGCCCGGCGTGGCGGGCACCTGGAAAGACTTGACCGACTCGGTGAACGCCATGGCCGGCAACTTGACGGCCCAGGTGAGAAACATCGCTGAAGTCACGACGGCCGTGGCGCGCGGAGACTTGTCGCGCAAGATCACGGTGGACGTGAAAGGCGAAATTCTCGAGTTGAAGATCACTATCAACACGATGCTGGACCAGTTGAACGCTTTCGCGGGCGAAGTGACGCGCGTGGCGCGCGAAGTGGGCACCGATGGAAAACTTGGGGGCCAGGCCGAAGTTTCCGGCGTCGCAGGCACCTGGAAAGATTTGACTGACAACGTGAACTTCATGGCTAGCAACCTTACCGGCCAAGTGCGCAACATCGCCGAGGTGGCCACGGCCATCGCTAACGGAGACCTTTCCAAGAAAATCACGGTGGACGTGCGCGGCGAGATTCTTTTGCTGAAGGAAACGCTGAACACGATGGTCGAGCAATTGCGCTCGTTTGCCGCGGAGGTTACGCGCGTGGCGCGCGAGGTCGGTACCGAAGGCCGGCTCGGCGGCCAGGCCAACGTGCCCGGCGTCGCGGGCACCTGGAAAGACTTGACGGATTCGGTGAACGCCATGGCCGGCAACTTGACGGCGCAGGTGAGAAACATCGCCGAAGTCACGACGGCCGTGGCGCGCGGCGACTTGTCGCGCAAAATCACGGTGGACGTGAAAGGTGAAATTCTCGAGCTGAAGAACACGATCAACACCATGGTGGACCAATTGAACGCGTTCGCCGCGGAAGTGACGCGCGTCGCGCGCGAAGTGGGCACTGACGGCAAACTGGGCGGCCAGGCGCAAGTCCCCGGCGTGGCCGGCACGTGGAAAGACCTCACGGACAACGTCAACGTGATGGCCGCAAACCTGACGGAGCAAGTGCGCGGTATTGTAAAAGTGGTAACTGCGGTGGCCAACGGCGAGCTGACGCAAAAGCTGACGGTGAACGCCAAGGGAGAAGTGGCGGCGCTGGCCGAGACGATTAACAACATGACCGGCACGCTGGCCATCTTCGCCGATCAAGTCACGACGGTGGCGCGCGAAGTGGGCGTCGAAGGCCGCTTGGGCGGCCAGGCCAACGTGCCCGGCGCCTCCGGAACGTGGAAGGACTTGACCGGCAACGTGAACCTGCTGGCCGACAACCTGACCAACCAAGTCCGCGCGATCGCGGAAGTTGCCACGGCCGTCACCAAGGGAGACCTGACGCGATCGATTCAGGTCGAGGCCAGCGGAGAAGTCGCCGAGTTGAAAGATAACATCAACACCATGATCGACAACCTCCGCCTCACAACGGACCGCAACACCGAGCAGGACTGGCTGAAGACGAACCTGGCTCGCTTCACGGGCATGCTGCAAGGGCAGCGCGATCTCGCCACCGTGGGACGCATGCTGCTCTCCGAACTGGTTCCCCTGGTCAACGCGCAGCAAGGTGTGATTTACCGAATGGAAGCGGAGGAGACCGCCGGTATGACGCTTCTCTCCGCCTATGCGGACGACGCCTCAAATGGCCATCGGCAGCGTTTACAGATCGGGGAAGGGCTCGCGGGCCAGTGCGCGGCAGAGAAGCGCAGCATGTTGATCACAAATATCCCGGAGCGCACCGTCCCGATCCACTCAGCATTGTTCAAGGCCCCACCGCAAAACGTGATCGTGTTGCCGGTGCTGTTCGAGGACAGCGCCAAAGCGGTCATCGAGCTAGCTTCGTTGAGCACCTTCACGGCGTCTCACATGGCGTTTTTGGAACAACTGACGGCCAGCATCGGCATCGTGCTGAACAGCATCGAAGCGACGATGCAGACCGAATCCTTGCTGCAGCAATCCCAACAATTGGCCACGGAACTCCAGACGCAGCAACGGGAACTGCAGCAGAAAAACGAGCAATTGGCCCAAAAAGCGCAGCAGCTCGCCGAACAAAACGTCGAAGTCGAACGCAAGAACCAGGAAATCGAACAGGCTCGCAGGGCTCTCGAAGGGAAAGCCAAGGAACTTGCGCTCACCTCCAAGTACAAATCCGAATTTCTGGCCAACATGTCCCATGAATTGCGCACTCCACTCAACAGCATTCTCGTTCTCGGCCAGCAGCTCACGGACAACCCCGACGGGAATCTGACATCCAAACAAGTGGAATTCGCCAGAACCATTCACGGCGCCGGGACGGATCTCTTGAACCTGATCAGCGACATCCTGGACCTTTCCAAGATCGAATCCGGCACGGTGTCCGTGCAGGCGGAAGATGTTTTCTTCACCAGTATCCTCGAAATGGTTGCGCGCCCGTTCCGCCACGAGGCGGAGAACCGGCGGCTCAATTTCGAGATCCGCACCGATCCTCTCCTGCCGCGCAGCCTGGTGACGGACCCCAGGCGTCTGCAGCAAGTACTCAAGAATTTGCTCTCCAATGCCTTCAAATTCACGGACCACGGCGGCGTGCGGCTTTCCGTATTCGCGGCTTCGGGCGGATGGAGCACCGACCATCCGACTTTGAGCGGCGCAGCCTCCGTCATCGGGTTTGAAGTGTCCGATACGGGTATCGGTATCCCGATTGAAAAGCAGAGAATCATCTTCGAAGCCTTCCAGCAGGCCGACGCCAGCACCAGCAGAAAATACGGCGGCACCGGGTTGGGCCTGGCTATCAGCCGGGAACTGGCGACCTTGCTGGGCGGCGAAATTCAATTGCGTAGCACCCCGGGCAAGGGCAGCACCTTCACGCTTTTTCTGCCTCAGACGTACCTGGGCGGCTCGGCGCTAAACGTCAGTGTACGGGACGCCGAACTTTCCGCGGCCGCGCAGGGCCAATTGCCCGCCGGGGCGCTCGCGGATGTGACCGTCGATCGCGTCGAGGACGACCGCGAGATTCTGCAGACGGAAGACACCGTGCTGCTCATCGTGGAAGACGATCCCCATTACGCCAGAGTCCTGTGCGATCTGGCGCGCGACAAGGGATTCAAGGTCCTGGTGGCCACGCACGGCGCCGACGCCCTTACCCTGGCACGCGAGTTTCACCCCACGGCCATCTCCCTGGACGTTTTTCTCCCGGACATGCTCGGCTGGACCGTGCTGAACCACTTGAAGCAGGATCCCGCCCTGCGGCACATTCCCGTGCAGATGCTCACACTGGACGAAGACCGGCAGCACGGGCTAACTCGCGGTGCTTTCTCTTTCATCACGAAACCTACGACCCCCGAAGCCCTGGATGCCGTGTTCGACCGAATCAAGCAATACACGTTGCCGCGGCGCAAGAGATTGCTGGTGGTCGAGGACAATCCGGCCGAACAGCTCAGCGTCGGGGAATTGCTGGGCTATGACGATATCGACGTGACAATGGTCACGACCGGCGCAGAGGCCCTGTCGCTAGCCGAAGCGCAATCCTTTGATTGCATGGTGCTGGATCTGCGCCTCCCGGACATGTCCGGGTTTGAGGTGTTGGAATGCCTGCGCGATACTCCTTCGCTGATTGACTTGCCGGTGGTGGTGTTTACCGGTAAGGAACTGTCGCCCGAGGAGGATGCACGGCTCCGCACCCTGGCTCGCAGCGTAGTGGTCAAGGGAGTGGAATCACCGGAACGATTGCTGGATGAGACGGCTCTGTTCCTACATCGGGTGGTGGCCGACCTGCCCGCGGAAAAACAGAGAATGCTGGATCAGTTGCACCGTTCCGATGACGCCTTGTTCAACAAGAAGGTGCTCATCGTGGATGACGACGTCCGGAACATTTTCGCTTTGAGCAGCGTCCTCGAACGCCGCGGCATGAGCGTGCTTACTGCCGGGACGGGGCGCGAAGCCATTGCGACCATCGAGTCGACACCGGATATCGCCATCGTTCTGATGGACATCATGATGCCGGAAATGGACGGCTATGAAACCATGCAGGTCATCCGGCAAAACCCATCCTTCCGGCGGCTCCCGATTGTGGCCTTGACCGCCAAGGCCATGAAGGGCGACCGCGAAAAATGCCTGGAGGCCGGGGCCTCAGAATATTTGGCGAAACCGGTCAATACGGAGCAACTGCTTTCCGCATTGCGAATGTGGCTCCACAGATAGATTCACGATCTCAGCGCCCGATGGATTCGGCGGGCTTAGAACAGAGAGGGACGATGGCTCCCAAGGAAAAGGTCAACATTCTGATGGTGGATGACCAGCCGGCGAAAGTCATGAGCTACGAGGCTATCCTTGCCGACCTGGATGAAAACCTTCTCAAAGCGAATTCCGCCAGAGAAGCGCTGGAATTGCTTTTGAAAAACGAGATTGCCGTGGTTCTGATGGACGTTAGCATGCCGGATATGGATGGGTTTGAAATGGCGGACATCATCCATCAGCACCCGCGATATCAAAAAACCGCCATTATTTTCATTTCCGCCGTTCACTTGACCGACGTGGATCAATTGCGGGGATACCAGCGCGGCGCGGTGGATTATATTTCCGTCCCCATTATTCCTGAACTGCTGCGGGCCAAAGTCAGCACGTTTATCGACCTCCATCGCAAATCGCAGCAGCTCGAGGCCCTAAATATTGAGCTGCGCCGCCTCTCCATGAGCTTGATCACCACGCAGGATGAGGAGCGCAGGCGCATTGCCAGGGAGCTTCACGACGGACTGGGCCAGGAACTCACGGCGGCCAAAATTATGTTGCAGGAGATTCTTCATCAAGATGATCCCGACGGATCAAGGGAAGAATCCAAGAAAGCTCCAAAAGAATCGGTTCGGGAAGTCAGCGGCATGATCGACGGCATGCTGCAGCAAGTTCGCAATATCTCCTATCTTCTGCACCCTCCCTTGTTGGACGAAATCGGCCTTCGCTCAGCTTTGGGCTGGTTCTTGGAGGGACTCAGCAAGCGGGGCGGCATCCAGACCTCCCTGGAGACGCAGCCCGCCGATTTCCCCCGGCTCGCCCCGGAAGTGGAAACTGCGTTATTCCGCATCATTCAGGAAGCCTTGACGAACGTTTTCCGGCATGCGCGCGCGCACAAGGTGTGGGTTACGCTGGCGGAACAGAAAAAAGAAATCGCCGTCTCGGTTCGCGACGACGGCGTGGGTGTCCTCGAGCATAGCGCGCAATTTCGCGCCGGCAACACAGGCGTGGGAATTGCCAGCATGAAGCAACGAGCCAAGGAACTGGGCGGAGAGATGAGGATTCGAAATGCCAGCCCCGGGACCATCGTGGAGCTGGTGATTCCGATTCCCTCAGCCCAATCTTCCGCTTTCACACCGCGGTCGCAGACTCTTGCTCATTGGTCCTAGTTCTGGGATGGCTCCGATTTTTTGTTGGCGATTCTTTTATTGCGAGGATTCCGGCTCGGTTTCATCGATGAAGAAGGTGCCACCCTCAAGGAGACGCTCGATGGCGGCCACCAAATCCCGCGCCACCTGCGATTTCTGAACGTAGCCGTGAGCGCCGGCATCGGAAATTTCCGACCTCAGCCAGTCCGAATCATGGACGGTAAAAATCAGGATTCGGCACCCCAGATTCATCTTGGCGATCCGCCGCGCGGCTTCCAATCCGCTCATCCCCGGCATCGTAATGTCGAGAACCACCACGTTCGGCTTGAGGGCCTTCACGA
>Ga0302326_10017844_pt1 | contig 14759 bp, 14 predicted proteins | sample Palsa_T0_3_FD_202264 | JGI IMG/M metagenome (GOLD analysis project Ga0302326, IMG submission 202264) | Peat permafrost microbial communities from Stordalen Mire near Abisko, Sweden - Palsa_T0_3 | ecosystem: Environmental > Terrestrial > Soil > Palsa > Peat permafrost | place: Sweden: Abisko... | reverse complement strand
ATTTTGAAATCCGGTTACCGGGGCGGGCGGGAGCGCGTTTGCCCACCAAAGAAGCCGCCTGAAAAGGCGGCTGCGGGCAGGATTGCATGCCCCACATGCTTTATTTGACCATTTCCGACACTCTTGCTGCTCTGGCGGGTTCTTATAGGCGTGGGACCTTTACGGATTCTTATTTTCGCTTTCTTTGCAGCGCAGGCCTTTGCGCAGGTTACTTCGGAGCGGGCGGCGGCCAGGTTGCTGGACCAGGCCACCTGGGGGCCGACGCCGGTTTCGGTTGCGCAGGTGCAGGCCTTGGGGATGGCCGATTGGCTGGCTGCGCAGTTTGCGCTTAATACCTCTGATCTGCCGGATCAGCCGATTTTGAACGCCGTGGGGAAGCCGAATACGGTGCTGGCTCCGGTGGAGCAGGCGTTTTTCTCGAATGCGGTGACGGGGGCCGACCAGCTTCGGCAGCGCGTGGCTTTTGTCTTAAGTCAAATTTGGGTGGTTTCGGAGACTTCCGGCGTCGACTATGCTTATGCGTTTCCGCCTTACTGGCGGATTTTCCGGGATAACGCGTTTGGGAATTATAGAGACCTGATTAAGGCTGTCACGCTGAGCCCTGCCATGGGGCGGTATTTGAACATGGCGAATAATGTCAAGGGCGATCCGGCGAAAAATACCTCCGCGAACGAGAATTATGCGCGTGAGTTGATGCAGTTGTTCACGCTGGGTCTCACGCAGTTGAATCCGGATGGCAGCGCGCTCGTAACACCCACTTATGACCAGGTGGCGGTTACCAGTATGGCGAAGGCGTTTACCGGGTGGACTTATCCTACGGCGCCTGGCGCCAGCGCCCGGCGCGCCAATCCCGCGTACTATGTCGGGCAGATGTTCGCGGTGGAATCCGAGCATGACACCTCGGCGAAGACTATTTTTGGGAACATCACCATTCCGGCCGGACAGACCGCGGAACAGGATTTGGAATCGGTGCTAGACGCGTTAATGGCTCAACCCAGCATGGCTCCGTTTGTGTGCCAGCAATTGATTGAACATCTGGTGACCAGCAATCCCAGCCCGCAATATATTGAGCGGGTATCGAATGTGTTTTCAAACGACGGGACGGGTGCACGGGGTAATTTAAAGGCAGTGATTACGGCGATTCTGATGGATCCGGAGGCGCGGGCTGGGGATGATCCGAATACGGTGGTGAGTCCGGCATTCGGGCATATGCGGGAGCCGATTCTCTTCATGACGAATATCCTGCGCGGGTTGAACGGTACGCTCGGGCCCAACAGCGCAATTTACGCGGATGCGTCGCTGGTTGGGGAAAGCTTGTTCCATTCGCCCAGCGTGTTCAGTTATTTTTCGCCGCAGTATCGCATTTCCGGAGGACTGCTGGGTCCGGAGTTTCAGGTTTATTCGACGGCTACATCGACGGCGCGGGCGAATCTGGTGAATGCGGCGCTGTACGGGAAGCTGGATAAGTCGACAAAGGTGGATCTTTCGCCGTTCGAGCGAGTCGCGGTGGTGTCGACTTTTCTGATTAATTACATCAACCAGGTCTTTTTGCATGGTGCGATGTCGGCCGGGTTGGAGCAGACGGTTATGGATGCGGTGAATGCGGCGGGCGAGGGGAGTGGGGGAAATCCAGAGGCCATGGCGCGGGTTGCGCTTTATGTGGTGCTGACGTCGGGGGAGTATCAGATTATTCAGTAGTTTGGGCAACAACTGGGGGAATTGAAAGATGTTTTCACGTCGGGGATTTATACGGGTTGGGGCGGCGACGGTGGGGTCGCTGGCGCTGCGGCCTTTTGGCTTGTTGCCGGGACTGGCGCAGAGCGGAGGCGATTATCGCGCGCTGGTGTGCGTGTTCCTTTTTGGCGGTAATGATTCGAACAATACCGTGATTCCGATGGACGATGTCAACTACCAAGCGTATACATCCATCCGCGGGAGTTTGGGGCTGGCTGCCAGCGACTTGACGGCTCCGGTGACCAGCGTTTCGGGCGCGCCTTATGCGTTTCACGCCAAGTTGGCGGAAGTGGCGAGTCTGTTTTCGTCTAAGGAACTGGCCGTGGTAGCGAATGTCGGGTCGCTGGTGCAGCCGCTCACGCGGGCGCAATACCAGAGCCAGCAGTTGCCGATTCCGTTAAATTTGTTTTCGCACTCCGATCAGCAATTGCAGTGGCAGACGGCGCTGGCGCAGGGGCACAGCCCGACGGGTTGGGGCGGGCGCGCGGCCGATTATATCGCTGGACAGGGAATTAACACCGGAAAATTTCCAGTGTTCCTCTCGATGGCGGGTAATTCTTTGGAAGGCGCGGGCGTTCAGACACAGCCAGCGGCCATAGCGCCAGGAAAAGCCCTGGGGCTGGTGGGGTCGAAATCGCAATTGAGCGCGTTGAATAGTCTGCTGACTACCGATACCGGAGTGTCGCTGGTGCAGGCGGCCAACAACACGCTGGCGAACGGCATCACCGATGCGAAGACGCTGGAGGCAGCGCTCACCAAAGCCACTCCGCTGAAGACGCAATTTCCCACCACTGGGCTTGGAGCGCAGCTACAGCAGGTGGCGCAGATCATCCAGGTGCAGAATTATCTCGGGATGCGGCGGCAGATTTTCTTTTGCTCGCTGGGCGGGTTCGATACGCACGCCAACGAACTTGCAACGCACAATGATCTTTATCCGCAACTGAGTCCGGCGTTGGCTGCGTTTTACGATGCGACGCAGGAGCTGGGAGTGGCCCAGAGCGTGACCACGTTCACCGAATCCGACTTCAGCCGGACCTTCCAGCCCACCACCGAAGACGGCAGCGATCATGCGTGGGGAAGCCATCACCTGGTGCTGGGAGGCGCGGTGCAGGGCGGGCAGATTTTCGGCAAGTTTCCGACTTTTCAGTTAGCCGGGCCGGACGATGCGGATGTGCGCGGACGGTGGATTCCGACTACGTCCATCGACCAATATGGCGCGACGCTGTGTTCGTGGTTCGGCGTGCCGGACAGCGCGCTGCCTGCGGTGTTTCCGAATTTTCCCAACTTCGGATCCGTGAAGTTGGCGTTTCTGGGATAGCTTCGCAAACGCAAATGTGGGGCAGACGCTTCCGTCTGCCAACTCGGTATTCTGGTTAGAATCTAAGAATGTGCCGAAGCATTAAACGTCTGCGCAATCCGGAACAGCCTGCTACGCCCGAGGAGTTCAACGCGGCGGCGCTGCAGTTTGTGCGAAAGATCAGCGGGTTTCAGAAACCGTCCAAGGCCAACCAGGAATCCTTCGAGCGAGCGGTGGCTGAAGTGGCCGAGGCGAGCCGGAGATTGCTGGAATCGATCAGTACCGGCGTACAGTGAGCGTAAGCGGTTTTATACGCCGCCAGCTAAGGTTTAAAGTAAACCTGCTAGGCGGTTGTCCGCATATTCCGTTAGCCTGGGTGGGTCCGATAGCTGAACAGGGAAGGAACCCGGATGCAGCGGCTACGGAAGCTTTGGCAGAGTGTGGCGTTCTGGAACGGATTGCCGGACGGCCGCCTGGCCGAATACATCTTAATCGGCGCGTATTCCTCGGTGGCGATTTTCGCCCCAGTGGCGGGTCTGACGGCGAAGGCAGGCACATTTTTCGGACGGGCGGTGGAAATGGGGAACTCCGCCGCCAGGCCGGAGTTCAAGGCGCTGCTGAAGCAATTGATGATCGCGAGTGCCGATTTTGGCGCGGGAGCCAGTTTGCTCATCCTGGCGGTGGCCCTGGTGTATTGGAAGCGGCAGGCAAAGGGTGTGGAGCGAGAGCCAATGGAGCCCGCGGCGCAATCGGGTCCGCCGTTTCTGTTTTGAGTTTAAGAACGGAAGGTCGGCAGGAGTGTCACGCTGCATGGAGCCGCGGACGTGATAACTTATTAGAGTTCCGCCTTATTCCAACCAACCAGAGGTACACATTTCATGAAGAGAACGTTTCTCGTCCTCGTTTCGATCAGCGCCGCGGTCAACTGTTGGGGACAACTGACGCCGGACCAGAAGCTCGCGGATTTTCAAAATCTGGCCAGTTTGTACGTAAAACAATATGCCCCGTTCCAATGGAAGCTTCAGCTATTCGACTACAACCTTTATAAGATCAGCCCCTGGATTACGCAGGTGCAACAGACCACTGATGACCTGGGATTCTACGAAATCATGTCCGAATATGTGGCGGCTCTGAACGACGCGCATTCGCTTTATTTCAATCCTTCCGATTTCTTCGCGGATCTGCGATTCTCGGCCGATATTTACGACGGCAAAATATTGATTGACTTCATAGACCGGGACTCGCTGCCGGCAAGCCAGTATCCCTTCCAGATCGGCGATGAGTTGGTGATGGTGGATAACCAGACCACGGCGGAACTCATCACGAATCTGTCGCAATTTTTCAGCGATGCCAATCCCGTCTCCACCAGCCGCGATGCGGCCGGGTATATTCCATTTCGAGCCCAGACCATCGATCCAAGAGCGGAGGCACTGGGGTTCGCGGCGACGGTGGTGATCCGGCGGCAGGCGGGTAATCTGGCGACGTATGTGGTCCCGTGGGTGAAATCGGGGACGCCGCTGACCAAGATCGGCCCGTCACCGAATCCGCAAATCGCAGCGCCGAGAGCGGCCGCGCGAAACACGATACGGCCCAAGGCGCCGGCCTACCGGCAGCCCTTGGTGTATTTGCAGCATAGCCGCTTGCCGATTAAGAAATCAGTATTGAATTTCGATGCGTTGCCGCCGGTGTTCGCTCTCCCGGCGGGTTTTGTGCAACGCCTGGGCAATGGAGTTGACGATGCATTTTTCACGGGGACCTATAAGTCCGGCGGCAAGACCATCGGTTACATCCGGATGGCGGACTTTGAGCCGGATGACGAAGTGGGCGCGGAGGCGGCGTTTGATGTTGAGATCGCCTACATGCAAACGAATACGGACGGGCTGGTGGTGGATGTGATGCGCAATCCAGGCGGCGACGTTTGTTATACGGAAGATCTGGAAAGCCGGCTGATGACGAAATCGTTTCACGACGCGGTTTTCGAATTGCGCCCACTGCTGGGCGACGTGCAGGCTTATCAGGACGCGGCGGAGGAGGCGATTTCCGACGACGAGCCTACTTACGTGGTCCAAATACTCCAGCAACAGACCCGCATTGTGACGAAAGCTTATCAGGGTGGGGGACTGACGGGTCAGTTGCCAATCTGTCAATTGAGCGCGACCCGTCCTCCGAACCGGGATGCAAGCGGGAAACTGGCGATCTACAGCAAGCCGGTGCTGTTGTTGACCGATTTGTTCAGCGCTTCGGCGGCCGAGCTATTCGCTTCGATGTTCCAGGATGCGCAGCGGGGCAAGAACTTTGGCACGCGCACGATGGGGGCGGGCGGCGTGGTGGCCGACGGCAATCCGGCGGGCTACTACTCGGAAGGGCAAGCATCGGTTACCTATGGATTGGTCACGCGCCAGAATTCGGCTTCGGTGGCCGGCTATCCGACTTCGAACCTTTATGAAAATATCGGCGTGCAGGCGGACATTGAGAACGATTACATGACGACATCGAACCTGTTGAATAACGGGGCGGACTATGTGAAAGCGTTCACAGCGGCGATTCTGGGGATGATTGGGAAATGAAAACGTTTCTGGTTTCTCGTTCAGCGTTTCTCGTTATGCGTCGCCGAGAACAGGCGTGAGCTGGCTGGATGAAATTCCGGGCGGAGTGCAGTCGTGGTGATGACGATGCCGGATGGAAGCACGGATACTGTGACTAGCGCGGTGCAGAAGAGCTAGAGGGTGGGGCAGGCAATCTTGCCGGAGGCTTGCCCTACGCTAAGCCTGTGGTTCAATTAGCTATGAGGTTTTGCGCGCTGCTGTTGGCGGCTTCCGCGTTCGCTGATACACCCACTATTCAGAACAACGATTTCGAGATGCCGCGCATCGGGCCGCCCTTTGTTTCGATGATTGCGGTTCCTGGATGGAACCACACCGGCTTGATCGGCATCGGCAATTTATGCCGGGCCGGATATGCGGATGGAAGGGGGAGCGTTGGGTCGGCCGGACACGGGAATCAATTTCTGCTGATGGGAAGCGGTCCGGAATCGCTTACGGACGCAACCTGGTCGACGGAAATCACCGGCCTCACCCCGGGCGTCACCTATACCCTCGGATTTCTGATGGCTTCGCAGCTGCCGCGAGTCGCGACCACGGTGACCGTAAGCTTCATGTCGGGTTCCTCCACGCCCGCGCAGAGTTTTATGGTTTCGCCTTTTTCGCTGGCATATTGGGGGACATGGGAACAAAAGCAGATGAACTTCGTGGCTGCCGCGGCCAGGGCGCAGTTGGTTTTTTCGACTTTCGAGCAGGGATCCGAACTCGGCTTGGATTATGTAACGATCGCGGTGGCCACGCCGCCGGTGTTGACGCCGACTGTGTCGTCGGTCAGTCCGGCCATCGGCAACTCGGCGCGATTGTCGCCGGGCGAGCCAATGCTAATCGCCGGAACGAATCTAGGAACCGGGCCGAACGACGTAGCCAGCGTGACAATTGGTGGGGAGCTGGCGCCGGTGATTAGTTTTCTGAGCGCCAGCAGCCTGCTGGCTCAAGTTCCGGTGGACTTTCCCGTGGGGCGGGCTGAGGTTACGGTGACGCACAGCGGCATGACCACAACGCCCCTCGACGTCACGGTGGCTGCATTTGCGCCGGCGATTTATTATCCGGGGACATCGTCGTTTACCGATAGCGGGGGCAATCCGATTACGACGTCTCACCAGGCGATTCCCGGCATGGCGGTGACTTGCTCGGCGATCGGCGTGGGGCCAACCAGCCCGCCGATGCTGACCGGTGTCGCGGCCACCGTTGCAGCTCCCACCACATCACCAGTGCAAGTGATGCTGGGGACGACGGCGGTAGCTGCCGACTTTGCGGGTTTGGAAGTGGGATCTGTTACCGATTATCAGGTGACATTCCGGATTCCGTTCGATACTCCGGCCGTGGCGCAGCCGGTCACCATTACGGTGGGTGGCGTGACCAGCAACACAGTAACGCTGCTGGTAGGCATCGCCTTCCCGCAGATAAACGCGATTGTGAACGGCGCGAGTTTCAAGGCCGGCACCGCGGCGCCAAACTCCTTCGTAAGCCTTTTTGGGTCGAGTTTTGGAGACACGGACACTACGGCGAATATTTTCCCTGCGACGACGTTCCATGAGGTTTCGGTGTTGGTGAATGGAATCAGCGCGCCTTTGTATGAGGTGGAAGCGTCTACCGGGCAAATCAATATTGTTTTGCCCGCGGAGTTGGCCGAAACGGGCACGGCGTTTGTCGAGGTAACGAATTCGCAAGGGACCGGAGCAGCGTACCAATTGGCGCTGGCCCAGGACTCAGTTGGACTCTTCCGGATTGCGGATCCATCGAATGCGGGGCGCATGAACGGGGCGGTGCTGTTCGCCAATACTGCGTGGAAGGTAATGCCTTTCTCGATGGCGGAGGCGCTGGGATTCCCGAGCTGCGCGAGCGTAACAACGGCGTCGGTGTGCGGGCAACCGGCGAAGGTGGGAGATCAGGTGCAAATTTATCTCACCGGGCTCGGGAGAGCGACACCGAACGGCGACGCGAACGGCAAGGTGTTGCCCACCGGATCGGTCGCGCCGGCGGACGGCAGCGTGCTGTATAAGACCTTGCAGACACCGGTGGTGACGATCGGCGGGATGCCTGCGGTGGTGAGTTTTTCCGGAATCGCGCCCGGCAATGCCGGACAGTATCAGATCAATGTGGCTATTCCGAGCGGAGTTGCGCCGGGGGATAGCGTACCGTTGAAAGTGTCGATGCAGGATGGGAGTTCGGATACGGTGACGATCGCGGTGCAGGGGTAGGGTTCGATAGCTAGAAAGCCATGCCCCAATCCCCAGGCGTTCACACGAGTGTGAACGCGGCACGCACGAGTGGTGCGCTACGTTATTGCAGGGCTTTTTCGATGGCCGAGATTACTTCCGGCGAATCGGGCTTCACGGCCGGCTCGAAGCGGGCGATCACGGCGCCGTTGCGGGCTACCAGGAATTTGGTGAAGTTCCATTTGATTTCGCCGCCGGTGTTGGGGTTGGCGGTTTTGTCGGTCAGGAATTGATAGATGGGGGCTTTGTCGTCGCCCTTCACTGAAATTTTGGTGTACATCGGAAAGGTCACGTTGTAGGTGCGGGAGCAAAATGTTTTGATCTCTTCGTTGGTGCCGGGCTCCTGCGCCATGAAATTGTTGGCGGGGAAACCGATCACCACCAGGCCCTGATCCTTGTACTTCTCATACAGCGCTTCGAGACCTTTATATTGCGGAGTGAAACCACATTTGCTGGCCACGTTGACCAACAGAAGAACTTTTCCTTTATAGGCGGCCAGCGGCGCTGCCTGGCCATCGATGGAATTGAGGCTGAAATCGTAAAGGCTGGTTGCCGCCATAAGGCACATGCAGCAGGCTAATGCGGCCACGAGATAACGCATAAATCGATCCTCCCTGATTTTTTCGGGATCAAGATAGATGAAACGCCCGATCCGTCCAGGCATCATTCTATCAAAGGCGGGGACTTCGAATGCCAACGATCACACCAAAGACCACAGCGAATCTGAAGAAATATCGAAGCAAGCGCAATTTCAAAGTTACCGGGGAGCCGGAGGGTTCCGCGCAGTCGAAGGGTGCTTCCGGACAGTTGTTGTATGTAATCCAGAAGCATCAGGCGTCGCATCTGCATTACGATTTCCGGCTGGAATGGCAAGGTGTGCTGCTCTCGTGGGCGGTTCCCAAGGGCCCATCGCTGGATCCGGCGGTGAAGCGCCTGGCGGCGCGCGTGGAGGATCATCCGGTGGAGTACGGCGGGTTTGAAGGCAGCATTCCGCAGGGCGAATATGGAGGAGGCACGGTGCTGCTGTGGGATCGCGGAACTTGGACGCCTGAAGTTCCCGACGTGGACGCGGCGCTCAGCCAGGGTGAGCTGAAGTTTACGCTGCACGGCAAGAAGCTGAAAGGGTCGTGGGTGCTGGTTCGGACCAAGGGATATGGCGGATCGAAGAAAGAGAGCTGGCTGCTAATCAAGCATCGGGACCGGTACGCGTCCGAAGAGGATGTTCTGGAGAAGAAGCCGAAGTCGGTGATTTCGAATCGGCTGCTGCCGGAGATCGCCTCAGGGACCAGCGGGCGATGAGCGATCGCATTCCTTTTCGCGTGAAACCAATGCTGGCATCGCTCCGGCAGGAACCGTTCGACAAACCGGGCTGGGTGTATGAAGAAAAGTACGACGGGTACAGGATTCTGGCGTATAAAGAAGGGCGCCGCGTGACGCTGTTGTCGCGTAATGGGAACGACCGGACGGGGACATTCCCGGCCGTGGCCCAGGCAGTGGCGAAACTGCGCGCTGGGACGCTGCTGCTGGACGGCGAAGTGGTGATTTTCGATTCCAAATGGGTTTCGCGCTTCCAGCTTCTGCAGAATTCCGGAAGTGAACCAGCGTATGCGGTGTTCGACTGCCTGTATCGGGACGGCCGCGATTTACGCCACGAGCCCCTGAGCGCAAGACGCGCCGCTTTGGAAGGTGTGTTGGGGAAAACCAGCGGAACGCGCGACCGTGTATTTGCATCGGTCTTACTGGCGAGCAATGGATTGAAGGCTTTTGAAGCGGCCAAGAAAAAGGGCTACGAGGGTCTGGTTGCGAAAGATATATCCGCGCCTTATGTTTCCGGGCGTTCGACCAAGTGGCTGAAGGTGAAAGTGCATCAGGAGGACGAGTTTCTGATTGTGGGCTACACCGAGCCCGAGGGCGCGCGCAAACATTTTGGCGCGCTGCTGTTGGGAGCATATGCCGGCGGGGAACTGCGCTACGTGGGCAAAGTTGGAACCGGATTCAATCGGCAGTCGCTCGAGAGCCTGTACCGGAAGTTTCAACTTTTGGTACGCGCGAAATCCGCCGCGGTGGATGCGCCGCGCGAGCAGCATGTTACCCATCTTGCCCCGCGGCTGGTGGCTCAGATTGCATATGGCGAGTTGACTCGCGATCGCAAACTACGGCAGCCGGTGTTTCTCGGGCTGCGCGACGACAAACGCCCGCAAGACGTCAAGCTGCCGGAGGCGAAATGAATATCGAGAATCTGCTCTCGCATCCGGATAAAGTCTTTTGGCCGGAGGAAGGCTACACCAAACTCCACCTGGCGCGCTTCTATGCGGCTGTTTTTCCCAGGCTCAAGCCGTATGTCGCGGATCGGATGCTATCGCTCGAGCGGTGTCCGGATGGGATGAACGGGCAGTGCTTTTATCAGAAGCAAGCGCCCAAGGGACTGCCTGAGGGCACGCCGACCAAGCTGATCCAGCATGAGAAAAAGGACGTCAACTATGTAGTGGGGGGAGCGCTCGAAACCGAAATCGCGCTGGTGAATTTCGGATGCATTCCCGTGCATGTATGGGGCAGCCGGACCGGGAAACCGAATCAGCCGGACTGGATGGTGTTCGATCTGGACCCGGGATCGGGCGGGTTCGCCGATGCCGCCCAGGCCGGGCTGCTGGTGAAGCAGGCGCTGGATGAGTTGAAGCTCAAGAGTTTTCCCAAGACATCGGGAAGCCGCGGGCTGCATGTGTTTGTGCCGCTGCGCGTGGGGCCGGATTTCGACGAAGTCCGATCGTTTGCGAGCGGGCTATGCGCGCGGCTGGCGGCGGAACACCGGGATACGTTGACGGTGGAGCAGCGGATTGAGGCGCGCAAGAATCGCGTGTATCTGGATTCTTTCCGGAATGGATATGGAGCAACGGTGGTTGCGCCTTACTCGGTGCGGCGGCGCGAGAAGGCGCCTTTTTCCATGCCGTTGTCGTGGGAAGAAGTGAAGCCTGGGTTGGATCCTGCCAAGTTTAATCTTGGGAATTATAAGAAGAGATTGGCCGGGGGAGATCCTTGGGAGGGATTTTTTGAGAGCCGGCAATCGTTGAAGGCGAAAAACCGAACGTCGGTATGAGTGCCGACGCTGCACGCAGGAGTGCGTGCGCTACGTGACAACTCGTTTGTAAAAAGTGCGGGTTCCCAGGATTACTGTGCCTAGCACGCTGGCGCCCAGGGCTAGAAGCACCCAGGCGAGTCCTAGCGTCGGCATTACATGGCCATTTACCGGCGGAACCATGGAATAGCGCAGGCCTTCGGACGCGTAAGTGAGCGGGTTCAATAGCGTCAGAATCTGAAACCAGCGGATGGTTCCGAGAGCGCCCCACGGATAATAGGTGCAGCCGGTGAAGAGCAGCGGCGTGAAGATGAGGGTGAACATCAGGCTGATCTGCTCCGGCTTTACGATGGTGCCCATCACCAGACCGATGCCCGCCGCCGCGCAGGCGGTGAGTACCAGCATGCCGCAGAGCAGCAGGATGCGATCCGAGCGAACTGCGTAGTTATTGCCGAGAATCCACAGCGCTAAGGGGAAAATTACGGCGCCGGCGATGACGCCGCGTACGGTTGCGAACAATACTTTTTCGATTACCACCAGCCAGACCGGCAGCGGGGCCAGCAATCGATCGTCAATCTCGCGGGCAAATCCAAGATCCAGCACCAGCGGCAGCGTGACACCTTGTATGGCGGCCAGCAGCGTGGTGAGCGCGACGATTCCCGGAAGCATCAGCGCCACGAAATTTCCGGCGGCTAGCCCGATGTTCGGCAGCACTTTGCCGAAGATGAACAGGAAGAACAGCGGCTGCATGAGGGCTTGCAGAAGAAAGACGATGAATTCACGGCCGGTGACCACCATGTCGCGCTCCAGGATGGCGAGCAAAGCGGTTACAGCGAGCGAGAATTTGGATCGTGATCGCATCAGCGGAGGTGTCTCCCGGTTAGGTAAATGAACACTTCTTCTAAAGTAGCCTGCTTCAAGTGCAGGTCGCGAACTTCCGCACCGGCGGCGAGCACGGCTTGCGCGGCAGATCCCACCAGCGATCCTGCGCTTTGCGCATAAAGACGATAGGTAACCACGCCGAGTTCCGGCTCGGGCGGTGCGGCGGCTGCGGGAGCGGATTTGGCCCAAGGACCCGTGGGTGGTCCCGCCGGCTTGGCTGGCGCGTTGTTCTCCACCAGCTCTACTTTGCTTACGCCCGGCAGAGTCTGCAGCGAGGCACGCAGGGTTTCGTTCGCGGCTGGGCTGCCGGTGTCCGGGATTTTCACGCGGATCTCGAGCGCATTTCCGCCGGGAATCATTTTCTTCAATTCAGCCGGTGTGTTGTTGATCAGAATCTTGCCTTGATCCATGATGGCGACGCGTTCGCACAGGCGATCGGCTTCGTCCATGTCGTGAGTGGTGAGCAAGATGGTCAGTCCCTGCTGATTTAAGGCGCGGATGCGATCCCACAGGAACAAGCGGGACTGCGGATCCAGATTATTGGTGGGTTCATCCAGAAACAGAACGTCGGGCGAATGCATGAGGGCGCGGGCGATCATCAGGCGCTGGGCCATGCCGCCGGAAAACCTGCTGACCTTGTCGTTTTTTCGCTCACCCAGGCCCAGCTCGTCGAGCAGTTGGTCGGCTTTCCTCTCGCGTTCCTTGCGTGCGATGCCGTGATAGGCGGCGTGAAAGGTGAGAATCTCGCGGACTTTCAAACTGCGGTCGAGATTGCTCATCTGCGGAACAACGGCGATGCGCTGCTTGATTCCGATAGGGTCCTGGGCGACGTTGAGACCCATGATGGCGGCGGACCCAGCGGTTGGAATGACGCTGGTGATGAGCACGCCGATGCAGGTGGTCTTGCCTGCTCCGTTCGGTCCCAGCAATCCGAAAATCTCGCCGCGGCGGACTTCAAAGGTTACGCCATCCACGGCATTGGTTTTGGACTTCTGGTAGCGCTTGACCAGGTCGTGCACTTCAATCGCCGGTTGGGTTTGGATCGGGGCAGCCACGGTTGGTAATGTTCCATGTTGCCATAGGCGGGCGGGGCCATGCTACTCTTCCCCCAGAGTAGTAACAGAAATTCCTTAAGGAGAAAAACATGAAAGCGATCAGTGCGCTCCTGGCATGTTCGGCGGTTGCGGCCGTTCTCACGGCTCAGCAGATCACGCCGCCGAAAACGAGTCTTAAGGTTGGCGACGAAGCTCCCGATTTCACGCTGCCCGAGGCAGAATCCGGCAAGCCCGTGAAGCTGTCTGATTTTCGCGGCAAGAAGGTTGTTGTAGTGGCGTTCTTCCCGGCCGCGTTCACGGGTGGTTGAACGAAGGAAATCACCGCGTACCAGTCTGGTATCGCAAAATTCAACGATATGGACGTACAGGTATTGGCAATCAGCACCGATTTCGGGCCTACCCTAGCGCACTGGAAGAAGGAACTCAACGTTAGCTATCCGATGCTCAGCGACCACATGCGGAAGGTCTCCGAGTTGTATGGCGTGTTGATCCCGGAAATGGGGATAGCCAATCGCGTGACGTTCATTGTGGATACGGACGGAAAGATTGTGGATATACAGGAAGGCAACGCGGCGCTGGATCCGTCGGGAGCTGAGACGGCCTGTAGCCGGTTGAAACATAAATAACCGGTCGCTTACGCTCGCGGCTCGGAATGAGGCGGCTCGGAATGAGGCGGGCCGGAACCGAGCCAACGAAATACTTGCTCGGCCAGCGTGTTCAGGCTGTTGGTCATACGATCGGCCTCAATAATCATTGCTGTCTCGGAGTGGTTGAGGCGGTTATGATCGTCGCGTAAGTTCGGCAAGCTATCCGGGGCAACCTTGGATCCGCGCAGACCCGCGGCCAGAAAATAGAGCGTCAGTTCGAGATCGTGTGAAAAGGTTTTGAAGAACTCGTCAGGGTGCGCCGATGGGTTCAATCCGGCTTCGAGCGCCATGGCGGCGTGAATGAAGCGGTGAGAATTGGCGAGAGCCGCGTTGACCACTCGTAATTGAACCGGATCGGCGAAAGGCTCGGCGCCCAGGCGGTCCACCGAGGTCTCCGCGTTGGAGCGCGCCCGCCGCGCGTCGATTCTAAGACGGTCGAGCTGATGCGGGTCAGCAGTGCGCCCGTCCCTGTAAGCGCGGGCGATGGCCTGAAAGTAGACGCGGTAGGTATCCAGCAGGCTGGCCATGGCCTCAGGCGCTTGGGTTCGTTCGCGGGTGGGCCAGATCCCGTAAATGGAGAGCGCTAACGCTCCGCCGATGGTGGTGTTCAGGGCGCGGCTCAAAATCACGGCTTGAGGCGTTACGCCAGTGAGCGAGAACAAGAAAACAATCAGCGCGCTGAGGAAGGTGACCAGCACGCCATAGTTCGCACGTCCAAACGAGCGCATCAGGAATGCCAGAATGCCCACGCCAACCACCAGCGCCGCAGGCGCGGGCGACGTGAGATGGAACAATATGGTGGCCAGCAGCAATCCGAAATAAGTGCCTGCCAAACGGAGAACGCCGCGGCTGAAGGTGCTGCCGAAGTCGGGTTTCAGCACCAGCGCTACGGTCATATTCAACCAGTAGGAACGGGGTAAAGAGAATGAATGGGATATGAGGTCGCCGAGAGCGATGCAGAGTGTCAGACGGATCGCGTGACGGCAGGCCGATGAATCGAGCGAGAGATTTGCGCGGAGTGTGGCCAGCCACCCAGTGAGTTGCAACGACCACGGCGTGCGCGCCTGACGGGCCGCAAAGGCGTCTTCGCCGGCCGGTGTGGTGCTTCCGGCCAGTTCTACGGCTGCGCGCAACTGGCCGGCCAACGCGTCCATCTGATTGCAGGATTCAGTGAGATGCGGGGCGTCACAGTGGCTCCGTAGATGGGAGGAGCGTTCCAGATCTTCCAACCATGCGGGCACGGTGTCGACGA
>Ga0302326_10017842_pt1 | contig 14759 bp, 6 predicted proteins | sample Palsa_T0_3_FD_202264 | JGI IMG/M metagenome (GOLD analysis project Ga0302326, IMG submission 202264) | Peat permafrost microbial communities from Stordalen Mire near Abisko, Sweden - Palsa_T0_3 | ecosystem: Environmental > Terrestrial > Soil > Palsa > Peat permafrost | place: Sweden: Abisko... | reverse complement strand
CCCATCAGGACGGCGTAGACCGCTGCGCCCTTGCGGGTAAAGCGTATATCCACATCCTGCGTCTTGCCCTCGGCCCTGGTCCAGGGCTGGGTCCCATAGATCGCTTCACCGTTCTGCTTGAGCCACTCTCCCAACGCCTGCAGGCGGTCCATCTGAATTTTAGGTATGGTCCCGTCCGCTTCCGGCCCCACATCGAGAAGCAGGTTGCCGTTTTTGCTCACAATATCGACCAGCAGGTAGATGAGCTTGTCGGGCTGGATGGTCTGTTCCTCACCCTCGGCGCGGTTATAACCGAACGATTGGCCCAGCCCTCGGCACTCTTCCCATTTCTTCGGATTGATCTCGTGCATCGTCTGATATTCCGGTGATGTGTAGTCAGCATGCCCGATGCCGAAGCGGTCATCGACCACCCCATCAGGGACCTCGCTATAGTACTCAGCCTCGATCTCGCGCGGATGCCCGGTCTTGGGATAGTCGATGTCGTTCCATAACACCGCCGGGTGATAGCGATGGATCAGCTCCCTGTACTGAGCGTCTACATACTTGCCGTAGGCCGCGCTCTCCGGCTTCACTGCCTCGTAGTCGGCCGCGGCGGTAATGGGACCGGCATTAAACGTCCAGTCATAGCCGCCGGAATAGTAGAGACCCATGCGCATACCCTGCTTTTGCACTGCCTGGGTCAACTCACCGGCAATGTCGCGGCTGGCATGCTGTCGATCCGGAGGCAGCACCGGATTTGGGGTTTCGCTGGGCCAGAGCGTGAAGCCTTCATGATGCTTCGTCGTGAGTACGACATAGCGTGCGCCGGCTTCCTTGAACGCTGTTGCCCAGGCATCCGGATTCCACTTCTTGATCTGGTCGTCGAACGCAGGAACAAAATCGTAGTAGCTGGCGTTCGCTCCGTAATGTTCCCGCTGATATTGCCAGGTTGGCGACCCGATTTGCCGCATGCTGTTGAGATACCACTCGGCGTACGGGTTATGCATGATGTAGTCCGAAGAAGTAAAGTCATGATCCTGATGAGAGACCGGAGCCCAGCCGGGCACCGAGTACAGCCCGTAGTGAATGAATATCCCCAGCTTGGCGTCGGCATACCACGATGGCAGAGGGTGCTGATCCAATGATTGATCCGTGGCTTCGTAGTGTGCCTGTGCACCTGCCGTAACCGCGCACACCATACCTACGGGTGCGAGCAACCCGATACCAGTCGAGAGAACAGCAAGCGCCTTGATCCTGAACTTCAACATTTGAGAGTTTCTCCTCGGCGAAAACACCCGCAAGTATAACCACAAATATTTTTTCCCGTCACCTCGCATGGCAACTCGACTACGCAGTTCCTGCACCAACGCATGACTTATCGGGCAAGGAAATCAGGCTCCGGGGGGGAAGGGAATCGCGCGACCATCACTCCACTGTCTTGGGATAGATCTTGATCCAGTGGGTGCGGATTTTGGTCCCTATGCTTTCGTCGCCGCGCGTAGCAACAATGGCGCTCGTCGTGAGCAGGGGCATATGGCAGTCGATGCAATTGGTTGCAATCTGCTTGCCCATCGTCTTGTACATCCCACACCCCGTTACCTGGTGGCATTGCAGGCAGCGGCCCGAATACGACGCTGCGTCGCGCTCGGGGGCGTGCACATCGTGACAGGTTGTGCAGGTCATGGTGGCGGAAGACAGAAAGCAACGGCTCCGCTTGAGTAGCCCGACCTGGTTGCCGTGGACGTCGGGCCGGGTAGTGTTATCCATCGGGTTTGGCTGCAAGTAGTTGGCCAGCGGCTGCCCGGGTACATAGGAAAAGGCCGGCCCAAGTTGCTGCCGTTCAATTCCGTTGTGACATAAGGCGCAGAGGTCGATCTGCCGGTCTCGGGGAAACGTAGCGGGGTTCAAGATAGCCTGCCCGGTCTTTGCTTGAGAGCCCGGCGCGTGAAGGGCTATATGCTCCTTGCCCGGCCCATGGCAGGTTTCACAAGCGACACCGGGCACCAGGCTCGCCCGATCGTAATGATTGTCAAACGTTCCCAGGGCAGTTGCTTGGATAAAGCTGGCGTGGCATTCAAGGCAACGGGGAGGGATGGTGCGCCCAAAGTTGGCTAAGCCGTTCTGGTAGCCTGGGCTGTTGACCCAGCCGGCGCTCCCTTCCAGCCAATAGGAGACGGGTAATTCGAACAGCTGATCTCCGCGCCAGTATAAGTACGTCTGTGCCCGATGGCCGGAACCGACAACTACATCCATTCGTTCCGCGCGAACGCTCATGTAAGGAAAGCCTGCGATCGCCGTCTGAAAATACGCTCCGTCTTTGGCCTCCATCTCAAAATGGAGCGCAGGGTTGGCGGTCCGCAGCCCATTCTCTCCCGGGCCGAACGTTCCCAAAATAGAGCTGGGGCCGGCCAACTGCGAGGTGAGATGGTGGGCGGTGTGTATGTACGCTTCGCTCTGTACCCTATGGCATGCCTGGCATGCTTCATCTCCTGCGTATCCAGCTCGGGTGCTCGCTGAGGTCTTGTTGGCGACCGGTCCGGCTTCCGCAGCCGATGGCGGCGACTGCTCGCCCAGGTGGGCTACAGGAAGAAGAAGCGTGACGAGGCAAACCAGCGGGCCTATTCTGCGCATGCGCAACTAACCTCGTCGACAAAAGTTTATACCGCGCCCGACAGCCAATGGGCACTCCGAGTTTGCTCTTGCGCCCGGTGATCGGCTCTCGGTAACGTGGATGACCATGCGTAATCGGCTGCTTAGGATGGGTGTTTTCGGATTCATCTTTTGTATTCCTATGGCCGCCTTGGCACAGGACCTTGATTCTAACGTCAGCAGCGGAACGAGAACCCCGGGGAAAATCTCTGATCAGATTAGCAACCCGGCGGAGCGCGCCGCCTTTCTCGCTCTCTATCAGAAAACCGATCCTAAGCGTTTGCTCGGCGACGCCCAGGCCTTTTTGCAGCAGTTTCCGCAGTCCGCGTTTCTAGCCCAGGTTTTTGAAATCGCAGCGCGCAGCAGCTTCGACCAAAACGATTACAAGCAGGGGTTGGAGTATGCCCGCCAGTCCCTGGCGCTGCTTCCTGAGAATCCTCTGCTTCTGGTTGCGGTCGCCGACGCTCAGGCGGGCGAGTCCCAGGATAAAGCAGCGATGGCAAGCGCCCGCGATGCACTCGCCTACTTCGACCGGTTTGTGCGGCCCATATCGGTATCTGAGCAGGACTGGCCTGGGGTGAAGCGTAAGCAGCAGGCCACGGCTCATTTCGTGATCGGCCGCGTTGCATTGCGCCAAAGCTTGCAACAGCCGGCGGGTGAAATGCGGCGAAGCCTGCTTGCCGGCAGCGTGGACTCGCTGTCGCAGGCACATAATTTGAATCCTGCGGACGAGGAAATCACCTACCTGTTGGGTGTTGCCCAGCTCACCGCAGGTCTTCCTTTACCGGCCGCAGCCGACTTCGCTTCCGTCTATGCGGACGGTGGCGCATATGCTGCCAAAGCCCTTTCAGCTTTGCAGCAGATGTATCAGGCTCTGCCCTTGAACTCAAAGAAAACCTTCAACGACTTCTTGAAGGATGCGGAGAAGACCCAGAACACGCCACTGCAAACTCCGCCTGTAGCGCTCCGCCCGCCGCAGGCGCAGCGGGCGGAGTACGCCGGCTCCGCTGCCTGCAAACAATGTCACGCCGACATCTACGTCAATTGGTCGGAGAGCGGCATGGCCAGGATGCTTCGCCCCTACCAGCCGGAGAATGTGATCGGCGACTTTCAAAAAGACAACCAGTACTTCACCGGCGGCGACATCGAGTACCTCCACGGCAAGCTCACCCTCACTCCGCCCTCCGACCCCAAATTATTTGCGCGGATGGTGGTGCGTGACGGACGACACTACTTCGACATCAAGCAGTCGGATGGTCAGTGGCATTCCTATCCGGTCGACTACACCATCGGATCGAAATGGCAGCAGGCCTACGCGACAAAATTGCCCAATGGTCAGATCCACGTTTTTCCTATTCAATACAACGTGCTCGAGAAGAAATGGCTCAACTACTGGAAGTCTCTCGATGGGCCCGGGACAGAACGATCGGATCCTAACAACTTTGAGAATTTAGACGAGTCGACCAGCTATCAGGCGAAGTGCGCTATCTGTCACACCAGCCAGTTGCGCAATAGCACAGGAGGCGGCCTGGAAGCGGATCATCTCGAATTCCGCGAGCCGGGAATTGGCTGCGAAATGTGCCACGGCCCAGCGGGGCTCCACATCGCGTCTATCACCAATGGAACGCCGTATGACAAGCGGCCGCTCGACCCTCCTGTCGACTTTAGGAAGATCAGCAATCGCGAGTTTGTCAGTATCTGCGCGCAATGTCACATGCAGTCGGCGTTGCGCGATTCCGGCCCGCAGGGCGAACTGAATTACTCCCGCAGTGGGACGTTCTTCCGCCAGAATCTCAGCCTCCCCTTTGGTGAATTTACCCGCAAGGGTTTCTACAAGGACGGGCGATTCGGCCAGTCGACATTTATCGTGGAAGCGCTCGAGCGCTCGCAGTGTTTCCGTAAAGGCCAGGTGAGCTGTGGGAGCTGCCATGACCCGCACAGTCACGACTTCTCCACCAACCAAACGTCTTTGAAATTCAAAGATCAACCGGACCAGATGTGCGTCAGCTGCCACACTCGGTTCGCTGATAAGTCGACCGCGGCGGCGCACACCCACCATGCCCCTACCTCAGAAGGTAGCCGCTGCATTGCCTGCCATATGCCGCCGATTATGGACGCGCTGGCCTTTGGCGCACGGACCCACCAGATTGACGACATCCCGAACGCGGAGATGACCTTACGCTTCGGGCAGCAGGATAGCCCTAACGCCTGCCTACTTTGCCATACCGGCAAATCGGCGCAATGGGTACAGAGTGAGTTGCTTGCCTGGAAGAGCAGCCCGGTCGCGGCATCCGGTCAAACCCTGAGATAAGCAAAGATTATTCCTGGCGCAACACACCGATCGGGTCTGTCCTCGATGCCCGATACGCCGGTAGGAACGCGGCCAGGAAGGTGGCCAACAGTAGCAAACCGACGCTGGCCGCGATGGGCGCAAACTCCGCCGCACTTGTCTCGTAAAGCAGGCTGCGGATAGCGCGTATGACACCGACGGATACCAGAGCACCCACGACAAGGCCAGCCGTGACAGGCTTCGATGCCTCCAACAGTACGAGGCGAATCAGGGAGAGCCGGCTCGACCCAACGGCAATCCGGATTCCGAACTCCGCTGTCCGCAGCGAAACCGAGTAAGCCACGACTCCATAGACTCCCAGGATTGCCAGCATCAACGCAGCGCATCCGAACGCGCTCAGAACGATTGCCTGCAACCGATCGGGCGCAACTGACTCCGCAATCTGCAGGTCAAGCGGCTTGATGACGGGGATCGCCGCTTCCGAATCGACATCCCAGATTCCCCGGCGGATCGCCGGGGACAGGCTGGCAAAAGCCTGGGAACTTCGCACCAGAAAAAAAATCCTCGCGGATGGTTCATGCCAGTACGGCAAATAGACAACCGGAACATCCTCTTTCAGGTTGGCGATCCGTGCATTCGCAGCGATCCCAATCACCGAGTACACCCGGCCGTTGATCCTGAATTTCCTTCCCAGGGCCTTGCCATCCGGCCATGTCAGCTGGGCAGCTCTTTGCGAGATGATCGCGTCCACAGGGTGATCGCGCTCGCTCTCGGTAAAGTTCTCTCCCGCCACCATCGGAGTTTGCATCGCTGCGAAATACCCAGGGCTGACGTTGCGCAGATTCGCTTGCGGCAGCTCAGCCTCGGGCAGCGGGTGGTCAGGCCGGTACATGCTGTAGATGTTCGTGTCTCCCGTCAGAGGCATGTGGCTGGTAATCGCGGCAATCTCGACTCCGGGACTTGCCTGCAATCTCTGGAGGACACGATCGACAAACGAAGATCGAGCCGATGTGCCGGAGCTGTCCTGATACCGTGGATTCAGCAGATCGACTTCGGCAATCGTCACGCGACTCGCATTGAAAGCGCGATTTTCATGGAGCACGCGCGAAAAGCTGCGCAGCATCAGGCCGGTTACCAGCAGCAGGATCACCGTGCACGCGATCTCCACCGTCACCAGCAACCGGCGCGCGAGTGCTGCCTGCCGCACGTTCACCAAACGAGTGGAGGAACCCTGCAGCGCCCGCTGGGGATCGGTGCGCAACGAGCGCAGGGCGGGGAAGATTCCCGATAAAATGGCCGTCAGCATTGAGAGGCCGCAGGCAAACCCCAAAACTGGCCAGTTGACCGCGATCTCTTGCAAGCGGGGAATGTTCGCCGGAGCAATTGCTTGAAAGGTATGTATCCCCAAAATAGCCAAGCCAATGCCGGCCGATCCGCCGATAACAGCCAGCAGCAGGCTTTCCATGAGCGATGCCTGAAAAAGCCGGACACGTCCCGCCCCGAGCGCTGCGCGCACCGCGTTCGCCCGGTCACGCGCAACCGCGCGAGCCAGCTGCAGGCCGGAAAGATTCACGCAGGCAATGAGCAATACGCCGAGAACCGCGCCGAACAGCAGCCAGAGCGCCTTGCTGATGCTGTTCGTCACCTCCTGGGAAAACGGCTCGACCACAACACCCAGATGGACGGGCAAGTGGTGGTCGGCCGAATAGGCCTTCTGTATCCCATCCAGTTCGCTTCCTGCCTGCTTCAGGGTAACGCCCTCCTTCAGCCGCGCGACGACCAGCGAGCCCCAGTCTGAACCATCGGCGGTCGCTTCCTCCTCCGTGGGAACAAACGGCTGGAAAATCTCGTAGGGGGATGCATCACCCGGAGTCGCCCCGCCAGGCATCTCGTTCACAAGGGGAAATTCGAAGTCTTTCGCCAGGACGCCAACGACGATCGTGGGTTTTCCCTGAACGCGCATCGTGTGCCCAATCACACCCGTATCCCCATGGAAGAACGTCTGCCACGCCCGGTAGGTAATCACGATCTTGTCCTGGCTGCCTTGCTGCGCTTCCTGCGGCAGGAAAGTCCTGCCCACGATCGGTGAGACGCCGAGAACCGAAAAGAAATTGGGCGCTACTCTTAACCCCTTCAACATGTGTGGATGGTCGGTCCCTGCTGCAACGGCGAACGACGCGTTTTGCAAGATGGCCGCATCCGCAATCGTGGAGGAATGCGCCTTCAGGTAAAGGTAATGGCGGTAGTTGTCGGGCAGTGAAGGGAATCGCTTGCTGACCTCCTGAATCGTCTCCCGCCACACCAGCAATTGGCCTGAGTCACGAAAGGCGTAGGGCCGCAGGAGCACCGAGTCAACAATGCTGAAGGTAGCCGTGCTGGCGCCGATGGCGAACGAAAGGATAAGCAGGGCCGCCCATGTGAAGCCGGGTGCGTTTCTCAATTGGCGCAGTGCGATCTTGCCATCGGTCAACGCGTTTTCGAGCCAAGACCATTGCCACACCTCGCGGCCGGATTGCTCGATGCGGGTTACATTGCCGAAATCACGCCTGGCAGCATGTTCCGCCTCTGCCTGGCTCATGCCGTCGGCGATCCGCTCCTTTACCCTTTCGTCCAGGTGTTGCTGGATCTCCTCGCGCAAATCGTTGTAAATCTCGCCGCGCCGGAAAAGCTGACGGAACCAGTTCATAGCCGACTCCTAGTTGCGGGCGCATCCCGTTGTTTTGTCGGATGCGTCAGGCATAGTTAGATCATGCCTAGAGATAAATAGTATACAGGCTTCCGTCACGAGGATTTGAGGAGTTCGCGATTCGTTTGCGAAGATTGCAAGGCCAGGAGACTGGCCGGCTCGCAAGCTAAACCACGGCGTAGGGTTCTGGACGGGTGCCCCATGTACGCCGGTGCGAACATGGGGCACCCGCCCAGGGATGTGGGCTGCTTTGCTTGTTCAACTGCAGCCAATGGCATGCACTCACTGCTTTTGCATTGCGGCAATGATATTCAGCGCTTGAGCGACATCGGGATCGCTGGGTGAGAGCTTGCGCGCTTCAAGCAGCTCGTTACGTCCATTCTTCAAATCTCCCGAGCGGCAGTAGATCAGGCCGAGATCCTTGTGCAGCAGAGGCTTGGCGCGGCAATCGCCACACAACTGGATGCTTTCCTTCAGTTGGGCGATGGCCTTCGGCCAGTCGTGGGCATCGGCTGAGGTCAGCGCAAAATTGCCCATGATCTGCGCGCGATCCGTGAGGTGCTGCTCCGTCTGTTGCGCCTCAAGCTGGTCCTGGAGACGCTTGGCTTCCTCCGGGTCGGTCTTAACCAGCAGCCGCGCAAGGTTATAGGCGGCCTCGCTGTATTGCGGATTGATCTGGATCACTTTACGCCACTGTTCGATGGCGCCGGCGGGTTGCCCCTGACGCAGCAACTCCTGGCCCAGCATGTAGTGGATGTCCGCATTGTTCGGATCCAGTTCAGCGGCCTTTTGCAGCAGAGGGATCGATTCGGCGCCGTTGCCAGCTTGCTTGGCGATCAGCCCAAGCAGGTACCACGAACCGGCGGAACTTGGATCGAGCCGTGTCGCCGCCTCCAGGTCGGGCTTGGCTTCGTCATTGCGCCTCAAGTCAATCAACGCTCGTCCCCGGTTGTAGTGCGCGGGGGCGAAGTCCGGAGCGAGGTGAACCGCTTGGGTAAATTCGGCGAGCGCTCCGTCCAGATTGAGCTGGTCGGCCAAGGCAATTCCCAGGTCCATATGTGCGACCGGAGAACCCGGGTCGAGTGCCACTACCTGGCGGAAGGCTGCCAGCGCTTCACTATTCCGCTTCAAACGGGTGAGAACCATCCCCTGAGCGGTGAGAGCGCCGGTGTTGGATGGCTCGATGGCCAATGCCTTTTCCAACGCCTGTTCTGCGTCCGCAAAGCGCCCTTCGGTGGCGAGCGTTAGTCCCATGTTCACGAAAGCCTGGGTATAGCGCGGGTTGTTTTCCGTTGCCTGGCGAAACAACTGTTCGGCCTCGCTGTTCCGGCTTTGCTGGCCATAGAGAACACCGAGATTGCTTTGGGCTTCGGCGTATTGCGGATCCAAGGAGATCGCAGTCTTGAACTCCCGTTCGGCATCGGCGGCATCTCCAGCCTGCAGACTCAGGAATCCCAGCTGGTTGTGAGCCGCCGCGAAGGCTCCATCCAGCTGCACCGCTTTCCCCAAAGCTTCCTTCTCCACTGCATAATCCTTCTGCCGGTCCAGCGCAAGCGCGAGGTTGTAATAGGTGTGAGCGTTCTTTGGATCTTCAGAGAGCGACTGCCGATAGAGGTCGACTGCTTTCTGCGCGTCGCCAGCCTGCAGGTACTCATTCGCCTGGTTGGCCTTGGTGCTCGCGATATCCTGCTGGACACTCTCCTGCTTCTGCTCCTGAAACACCTTGAGCTGCTCGCGAGCCTGATCCTGTTGCCCCAGGGTTCGCAGCACCGCAGCCAATTGAAATCGCGCTTCGCTCGAATCCGGGTTAAGGTGCACCGCCTTTTCCAGCTGCTCCCGCGCATCGGCCGGCTTGCCTAGTTTCGCTAATACGAAACCAAGGTTGTAGCGAACATCGTAGTCATTGGGACGCAGCGCTACGGCGCGCTTGAGCAACGGTTCGGCTTGGGCATAGTTTCCCAATCCGCGATCGACCACACCCAAGAGATAAAGCGCATCAAAACTGTTCGGCTTGCGGCGAGCGTAGTCCTGGATCAAGGGCAACGCGTTGTCGAATTGAGCCAGAATGATCAGCGCCTTCACATACGACAAACGAACCACGTCATCCGCGGGATTAAGCTGCAACGCAATTTGAAATTCCTGGGCTGCCTCGCGATAGCGATTCTGCTGGGTATAGAGAATGCCCAGATTGGAATGCGCCTGCGCATAAGACGGATGCTGCTCGACAATCTGGGAGAGAGTCTGAATCGCCTCGGGCAAATTGCCGTTCTTGGAATACGCAATGGCAAGGTTCAGCTCTAACACCTCATCGGCAGGAGCATTCTTCAAAGAAGCAATCGCCGCCGAGTATCGTTCCTCTGCGATGAACGCTTTGCTGATTCCATCCAGCGCGGGAATCGATTTAGGATCCGTCTTGAGGACGGCACGGAACTCATCGATGGCTGCGTCCAGATGCTTCGAATCGCTTAAGGCCATGCCCAGGGCAACCTGAATCTGCGCTGTACCCGGCTTGAGCCGGGACGCGATTCTCAGTTCCCCGGCAGCGCGTTCCGCAGAGCCGCTTTGCAGCAGCGCGATTCCCAGGTCGTAATGCGCCTCCGATGAGTTCGGCGCAAGCTTGACCGCGCTTTCAAAAGCAGGCAGCGCGCAAGCCATCTGGTTACGCTGCCCAAAGTAGGCTCCCAGGGCATCGTAGGCCGCGGCGGAAGGTTGGGAGGCGATCGCCTTTTCGATCTCCGCTGGTCCCTTGCAAGGCGACGCAGATTGCGCCATAAGAGAGATGCTGGAGCTGCAGAAAGCAAGCATGCAGCCTGACAGGGTCTTTGCTCTGAACCGTCGCGAAATCTCCGTTACCAGCATCTTGAACCCGACAACAGGCCACTTGCATCTGCGGCGTGATTCGCCGTGCGCCAGCCTCAGGTTAACTCAGTTTTGTTTAGAATTTCCATTTGCCATTGCCCAGGTGTCCCATATCTCACTGCGTCTCTGGTTGGAAGCTGTTTCCCAGCCTGTATAATCCGCGCAAATATGAAGTGTTACCGCTCCACTCAGTTCCCACCCGGCCTGCTCCGCTTTTTATTTCTTTTCTACGCCATGGCTCTGGCCGCCCCGGGCCTGGCAAACCTTTGCTATGGGCAGGAGATGGGTGTGGCTACGGGCAATGGCGTTGCGGCTCCGCCGCGACCTTTGCCGCCTGGAATGAAGGCCCCGGTGGTCCAGTACGAAGACATAGCAGCGAAGGCCGGACTCACCGGGGTCAACATTTCGGGGAGCGAGAAAGGCAAGCAATTCATCGTCGAGACCACCGGTAATGGGGTCGCGATCTTCGACTACGACAATGACGGGCTGCCCGACATTTTTCTCGTCAACGGGGATCGGTTTGATAAGAGTCTGCCCGCGCCAACCCCCTTTCTCTATCACAACCTCGGCGGCCTCAAGTTCGAAGATGTCACCGCGAAGGCCGGGTTGGCGCATAACGGGTGGGGGCAGGGCGTTTGCGCGGGCGATTTCGATAATGACGGAAATACCGATCTATTCGTAACCCAGTGGGGCCAGAATATTCTTTATCGCAACCAGGGGGACGGTACGTTTCGCGACGAGACCAAGGCCCGGGGGCTCTCCACTCCGGAAACACGGTGGAGCACCGGGTGTGCCTTCCTCGATTTCAACCGCGATGGCTTTCTTGATCTGGTGGTGGTTCACTACATTGCTCTCGACATCAGTAAAACTCCGCGGCCGGGAGACAGGTCCTCCTGCCGATGGAAAGGACTCGCCGTGCTATGCGGTCCGCGTGGGCTGCCAGGAGAGACCGTATCTCTGTACCAAAACGATGGGCATGGCCATTTCACCGATGTCTCGGATGCGCTTCACATAACCACGCCCAAAGACTATTATGGCTTCACACCGCTGGTGAGCGATTTCGACAACGATGGCTGGCCCGACATCTATGTGGCCTGCGACTCCACCGCCAGCCTCTACTATCACAATCTCGGCGGCAAAGGGTTTGAGGAGTCCGCAGTGATGAGCGGCGTTGCCTACAACGAGGATGGCCGCGAACAGGCCGGCATGGGGGTGACGGCCGCCGACTACGATCACGACGGCTGGTTCGACATCTTTAAAACCAACTTTGCCGACGACACCGACATCCTCTACCGAAACCACGGTGGCGGCGATTTCAGTGATGAGACGGTCGCCAGCGGCCTGGCAGTGAACACCAAATACTTGGGGTGGGGAACCTCCTTCCTCGACTTTGACAATGACGGATGGCCAGACTTGATCATAGCCAACGGCCACGTCTATCCCGAAGTCGACAATGCGGCTGCAGGAGAAAAATTCAAACAGCCCCGCTTTCTTTATTGGAATCGGGGGGATGGACAATTTTTCGACCTTTCCCGCCAAAGCGGGTCCGGTATCTCCGATCCACACTCCTCGCGTGGCTTGGCCATCGGGGATCTGGACAATGACGGTGAGCTCGAGATCGTGATCTCAAATATGGGCGAGGCTCCCTCTCTGTTGAAGAATGTGGCTCCGCCCCTGGGTAACGCATTGTCGGTTCGGACCATCACCGTAACCGGGGGGGATGCGATCGGGGCCCGGGTCACCCTGACTTCCGGCGGCCGCAAACAAATGGATGAAGTTCGCAGCGGCGGCTCTTTCATCTCGCAAAGCGACTTCCGCCTTCACTTCGGTTTGGGAAAAGCAACCACGGCGGACCTGGCCGTTCGCTGGGTAGATGGCAAGACCGAGAGCTTTCCGGCAGTAAAGGCGGGGCAGATGGTGACCATCCAGGAAGGGAAGGGAATCGTCCGCCGCGCACCATTCACTCACAGAGAAGGTACGCCTACCGCCGGGCTTCGTGAACCGTAATGATCTGGTCTGCCGCGACCGACTCCAGACGTTGCACCACGCCGCTCGGCCAGGAAATTTCGACCAGCTTCGCCTTCTTCGACGAGCCCATGCCAAAATGAGCCCTCTTATCGCTCGCGGATAAGTAACTTCCACTGGTACTTACAAATCCGTGCAGCTCCAGGCCCTCTTCGGTCACCAGGCGAATGCTGGAGCCTATGCCGTCGCGGTTGCTGGCCGAGCCGACGAGTTGAATCGAAAGCCAGTGATTGGCATTGCCCTGATTATGCAGAATAAGCGCGTGACCGTCATTGCAATTGATGGCGACATCGATAAATCCATCATTGTCCAGGTCTCCAAACGCAGCGCCGCGAGCCGCCAGCGGTACTTTCATTGCCGGCCCGCTTTGACTGGAGACATCGCGGAACTTGCCTTGCGTGTTTTTCATGACCAGCAAGGTCTCGAGATAGCGCAGCGACGGGTCGGTCAACTCGATATTGTCCATCACATGCCCCTGGGCGATGAAAAGGTCGAGCCAGCCGTCGTTGTCGTAGTCGACCATTTTCGCTCCCCATCCCGAGTGCTGCAGCGTGATCGCGCCCACGCCGCTCGCGTCTGTCACGTCTTCAAACACGCCTTTATTGTTGCGAAAGAGCATGTACTTCTGGTTGGCCAAAGCATTCACGAAGATGTCGGGCCAGCCGTCGTTGTTGTAATCGGCGAAGTCGGTTCCCATGCCCGCAAAAACCCCGCCATTCTCCCCATAAGCCGCCCCGCTGAGCAAACCCACCTCGCTGAAGGTGCCGTCGTGATTGTTGCGGAAGAGTTGCTCCGCGACCGAATCGTTGGCCACAAAGATATCGGGCCAGCCATCCCGGTCGAAGTCGTTCACCGCCACGCCGAGTGCCTTACCCGGCGAGGCAGCCATACCAGATGCCTTGGAGACGTCGCTGAAGGTGCCGTCCCCGTTGTTGTGAAAGACCAGGCAGGAGATAGGTTTGAATTGATCGGGATGGCAGTAGGCGCGATAGCCCGGGCGATGCTCTCCGCAATATACGTTCGCGGCGAAGTCCCATTCGACATAGCGGGAAACGATAATGTCCAACCGCCCGTCGCGGTCGTAATCGACGAATGTGGCGCCGGTACACCAACCGCTCCCGGCTACGCCCGCCTGCCGCGAGACATCGGTAAACGTCCCATCTCCATTGTTGTGATAAAGCGTGTTACCGCCAAAGTTCGTCACCAACAGATCGATGTGCCCATCGTTGTCGTAATCTCCCGTCGCCACGCCCATGCCGTATCCATGTCCTTGCAACCCAGCCTTCTCCGTAACGTCGGTGAAAGTACCATCACCGTTGTTGTGGTAGAGACGATTCCAGAAGCGTGGGTCCCGCTTGTCGGGCGCCGCACCGGAGGACATTGGATTCTGCAGCAACGCTCCGTTGACGAAGAACAAGTCCAGCCGCCCATCGTTGTCGTAATCGAACATCGCTACACCGGCGCCCATTGCTTCGGGAAGATATTTCTCCGAGGTGCGGCTCGCTTCATGCTTGAAGCGGATCCCCGAAGAAGCGGTGACGTCGGCGAATACCGGAAGCAGCGGGCTCTTGCCGGCAGGGGAATGCGACGCCTGCGCCAGCAAAGAGCGCATCGATGCGGCGGCGGACAGGGCTAGAAAGCTCCGGCGGCTCAATCTCATAGGCGGCTTAGTGGTGCTCGCCACGGACCGGTGGCGGGGTTTGCCGGCCCAGCTCGGCGTATTTGGCTGCCAGCTCCGCTTCCCCCAGCCTGCGGTAAACCTGCTCCAGCAGCGCGTAGATCTGGAGGTCGATGATGAGCCCGTTGGGGTCGGGGATGGCGGCGGCTTGTTCCGCGTCCGTGCGCGCACGCGGATAGTCCTTCAAACGCAAATCCAGCTTGGCGCGTTCGTACCAGGTGGCACGCATCTGCGGCACCAGCTCCACCGCACGGTCCAGATGAATCTTGCTGTCATCCAGGCGATTGAGTTTCATCAGCAGTCGTCCGTAGTTGTAGTCGAGAAAAGCGTCGAAGTGCGGCCCCTGTTGATTGACGGCAAGGCCCTTCGCATAAGCCTCTCTGGCGCCATCGATGTCCCCCAGCGGTTCGAGATTGAGGGCAAGATAATCCCACGCCCTTGGGTCGCCGGGGTCGATGGCCACCACTTTCCTGAAGTGGGTCACTGCGTCGGCCGGGCGTTTTGCGCGGTCATCCATCGACCCTAAATCGAATTGCGCGCGTATATCTTCGGGATCCAGCTGGCAGGCCCGCGACAACAGGTCCATGCCCTGC
>Ga0302326_10017841_pt1 | contig 14759 bp, 13 predicted proteins | sample Palsa_T0_3_FD_202264 | JGI IMG/M metagenome (GOLD analysis project Ga0302326, IMG submission 202264) | Peat permafrost microbial communities from Stordalen Mire near Abisko, Sweden - Palsa_T0_3 | ecosystem: Environmental > Terrestrial > Soil > Palsa > Peat permafrost | place: Sweden: Abisko... | reverse complement strand
GATAGTCGGCACGATGCGCCCACGAGCATCCTTGATACTGGTCAGTTCCAGCGGATGAATCAGGTCGGAAAGCGTGATTTTTTCGAGCACTCCGCGCACTGCCTGATTGATGACGCGCTGGTTATTCTTGATAGGGCAGCAGGGCTCGATAGCGCAGAGGCTGATTTCGGTGCTGCACTCTGTGAGGGCCATTGGGCCCTCAATCGCGGCGATGATGTCTACCACGGAAATCTGGTGTGCGTTGCGGGCGAGAACATAGCCCCCCTTGGTGCCGCGGTGGGAGACCAGCAGGCCGCTCTGCAAAAGCTCCTTCAGGAGCTTGCTGACGGTCGAGAGCGGGAGCTTTGATTCCGCTGCCAGATCGCGGGCGGTGCGAAAGGCATCGCCCTCGCTGCGCCCCATGCAGGTCATCAAGACCAGCCCGTAGTCCGTTAATTTGCCGAGCCTTACCATTGAGTGACTCCGGGCTGTAATATAGCACTAAAACAGTACGGTATCAAATCGGCAGCTTGCGATCTTGGGGTAATAGTCCGACGGCAGGGTGCCGATATACCTCTTGCTGTGCCGTTCGCCGTACACCAGCAGAGGGAAACCCAATGAACCATCGAGCAGCGATGAGAATATTGCTTCTGGGGGAAAGCCTTGGCAGTGTGGGTTCGCTGAGGGAGTTCTTAGAGGGTCTCGGATGTCAGTGCTCGTACGCCAAGTCACCGGCGGACGGCGTAATCATCTTTGGCCCCGGCACCTTTGACCTGATTTTGGACACGCTTCCTACCGCGGCTCATGCTTCGCTTTACGGGCTTGGGAGTTCGAGTTGCAATATTTTTCGCGCTCACCAGGTTGAGAATGGCTGCTGGTGGGTTCCAGTAGTAAACGCGGGGATGCAGTGCCTGGGGGGCGCACGGGCAATGCGCCCTAAGGAGTTCGCCCAAATCATCGAGAAGATGCTGAGCGAAGACATGCCGAGGAAAGCAGCGGCTGCGGCAGTTTGATGTAGTCCGGCAGGCCCGACATTCTCAGGGGCGCCGGCCTGGTTCGAAGGCCGCCGGCTCCCCGCGAGGCAAGTTCTACGATTCCTACTTGGTCTTTGTGGCGTGGCTTGCGACCTGCTTCCATTCACCGCCCATCTTGACGAAGACGTCGGTATCGATCACTGTGCGGGCGCGGTGCTGGCCTTTGAACATCGCGTCGTAGGTATCTTTGTACGTTGCGATGGCTGTGTTGCCATAGACGCGAACCTTTAGATCGGAAATCGATTCGCTGTTCGTCTTGTTCTTGTCCGTTTGCCCCATGAGTTTCACCATTTCGGCTTTGGTGTAAAACGTACCGTCGCTGTCGCCGCCAGTCCAATCCTTGGCGAGAGCCTTTTCATAGAAGGTCTTGTCTCCGGCTAGATCAGCCTTGACGGCATCGTTTTCCATCTGGGTGATGGCTGCGACGATGTCTGAGTCGCTTGCCGCTTGTGCCCGGGATACCCTGGACGATAGGAGCAGGACTAGGGCCACAACAGAAACCCACAACAGCGCATTCTTTAAGCTCATGTTGCCTCCCCGTTTCGATTTTCGATGACAGATTTGTTGGAGCATAGCCGTGAGGTCTGCGTGTAAAACCGCAGCCAAGACAACTGTGGGACGGACTATAGAACAACCACTGTTTTGTGGCAAGCGACCCACAGGGCACCGGAAACCTCGTTTGCGGCACCATTTTTTTCGATTCACCCCGCCGACCGATTGTCTCGGCTGACTTGTGCGCTCATTTCAGTGTGCGAATCGGTGTGCTAAACTGGCGCACCGGATTTGAGTTCGCACGCAGAAGCTGCCCGACCGCGTGGGCTGCGAACGATTGCCATACGTGGGAAGTTGCTGGGGCCTGAAAACCTAGTCCCAGGAAAACAGAAAAGAGGACGGATGGGCGGGGGACCGACCGAAGCGCGTCGACTGCAGGATAAGGCGCCCATCGCGGGCGTGAAATACCTGATCGCGGTGGCCAGCGGCAAGGGAGGCGTGGGAAAAACCACGGTGGCCGTCAATCTGGCGATCGCGCTGAAGAATATGGGCGCGACGGTTGGCTTGCTCGACGCTGATGTTTACGGGCCGAACGTTCCGGTGATGCTGGGAACAAACGAACAGCCGAAGGCGTTGGATCAAAATAATATCCTTCCGGTACAGGCCTACGGGCTAAAGATAATCTCCATGGGGTTGCTGAGCCCGGGCGACAAACCGCTCGTTTGGCGCGGGCCGATGCTGCACAGCGTGATGCAACAGTTTTTGCGAAGCGTACGTTGGGGACAGCTGGATTATTTGATCGTGGATTTGCCGCCGGGCACGGGCGACGTGCAATTGAGCCTGATTCAGAGCGTGGCGGTAAGCGGCGCGGTGGTGGTCACGACGCCGTCCGCAGTGGCGCTGGCCGACGTTCGCAAGGCCATCGAGATGTTCCGGCAAGTGAACGTCGAAATTCTGGGCGTGGTTGAGAATATGAGTTACTTCGCGTGCCCGCACTGCCAGGGACACATCGATGTTTTTGGCCACGGCGAGGGCAAGCGCATGGCGGAGTCCTTCGGCGTGCCATTCCTGGGCGAGATCGAAATCGATCCGCAAATCCGCATTGGCGGCGATACGGGCAAGCCGGTGGCGGCGCTCGGCGAAGATGCGCCAGGGGCGAAGAGCATCTACGCCATGGCGCGCAACGTGGCCGCACGGGCGTCGGGACTCGATTCGAGTTCGGCGCCGATAGTTCAAATTCTGTAATCGTTAATACCAACATCGGAGACAGGCAAAAAATGAGCGATCTGGTGCAGTACAGCAAGCAGGGCGATGTCGGGGTGATTACCATCAACAATCCGCCGGTAAACGCAATCAGTCCGGGCGTGCCGGAAGGCATCATCGAAGCCATCAATGAGGTGGAAAAGGACGCCGCCGTGAAGGCGGCGGTGCTGATTGGCGGCGGTACGACGTTTATCGCCGGGGCGGACATCAAGGAATTTGTGAAGATAACTTCGGGCAAGGTGAAGCGGGGTGAGGCGCTGAACGACTCGCTGGCCAAACTCGAAAATTGCACGAAGCCTGTCGTAGTGGCCATTCACGGGAATGCGCTAGGGGGAGGGCTGGAGGTCGCAATGGCGTGCCACTACCGCGTGGCTGCTCCGACGGCGCGCGTAGGCCAGCCGGAGGTAAGCCTCGGACTCATCCCCGGGGCGGGAGGGACGCAGCGGTTGCCTCGGTTGGCGGGCGTGGCGATGGCCATCGAGATGTGCACGGGCGGCAAGCCGGTGAAGGCGTCCGATGCGCTGCAGGCGGGAATCCTGGACAAGCTGATCGAAGGCGATCTGCTGACAGGGGCGGTGGCATTCGCGCGCGAGGCAGCCGGCAAGCCGGCGCGCAAAACGCGCGACCGGAACGAGAAGCTCGGCACGGCGGAAGAGAACGCGCCGGTGCTGGCGGCGGGGCGTGAGACGGTTCGCAAGAAACAGCGTGGATTGATGGCGCCGCTGGCGGCGATTGATGCGGTCGAAGCGGCCACGAAGCTGCCGTTCGAGCAGGCTTTTCGGAAGGAGCAGGAGATTTTCGACCAGTGCCTGTTTTCAGATCAGTCGAAAGCGCTGGTTCATGTGTTTTTGGCCGAGCGCGAAGTCTCGAAGATTCCGGACGCGCCGAAAGACACCCAGGCGATTCCGGTGCAGACGGTGGCTATCGTGGGCGCGGGGACCATGGGCGGAGGTATCGCGATGTCCTGCGTGAATGCGGGACTGGCGGTGATCTTGAAGGATGCGGATCAGGCTGCGCTCGATCGCGGACTGGGAACGATCCAGAAGAATTACGGAGTTTCGGTGAAACGCGGCCGATTCACCCAGGAGTACGTCGACCAGCGGCTGAAACTCATCCGCACGACGCTGAGCTACGACGACTTCGCGGATGCGGATTTGGTGATCGAAGCGGTGTTCGAGGATATGGCGTTGAAGAAGACCATCTTCGCGGAGCTCGACCGAGTGGCCAAGCGCGGAGCGGTGCTGGGCAGCAACACCTCGACGCTAAGCATCGACGAAATCGCGGCGACGACTTCGCGGCCCGAGTCGGTGATCGGCTTGCACTTCTTCAGTCCCGCGAATGTGATGCGGTTGCTGGAAATTGTGCGCGGAAAGGCCACTAGCAAGCCGGTAATCGCGACGGCCATGCAGATCGCCAAGAAGATCGGCAAGGTCGGCGTCCTAGTGGGGAATTGCTGGGGATTCGTGGGCAATCGCATGTTCATGCCGTATGTCAACGAAGCGCAATTCCTGGTGGAGGAAGGCGCGGCGCCGGAGGCTGTGGACAAGGTGCTTGCCAATTTCGGGATGGCTATGGGGCCGCTGGCGGTCGTGGACATGAGCGGCGTGGACGTAGGCGTCCGCATACTCGAGCAGGCTCGGCATATGCAGAAGCCGGGAAGCCGGCAACCGTTGATCGAAGAGCGGCTGGTCAAAATGGGGCGGATGGGGCAAAAATCAGGCGCCGGTTGGTACAAATACGATGCGGAGCGGCGCGCCACGCCCGATCCGGAAGTCACCGAAATGGTGCGCAAGCTGGTTGAGGAGAAGAGAATCCCTCAGCGGCAGATTTCCGAGCAAGAGATCCTGGAACGCTGCGTTTATATGCTGGCGAATGTCGGGGCGCGGATTCTGGAGGAAGGCTACGCGCTGAGAGCCGGCGATATCGACACGGTGTACGTGAACGGGTACGGCTATCCCGCCTATCGTGGCGGACCGATGTGGTATGCCGACACCGTGGGACTCAAGAAAGTCTACGAACGCGTGCGCGAGTTTCATCAGCAGCACGGCGAACGCTGGGAACCCGCACCGCTGCTAAAGAAGCTGGCCGAAGAGGGAAAAACGTTCGCGGATTCCGCAGCATCCTGATTTGAATTTGCCGACCACGCGGGTGGGAACTCAAGTACTTGCCGCAATACGGCTGCAAGATACGGCTGGTCAGAAGTAATAGCGGACGACCCACTCGGCGATGCAACACGGTTTTTGGGAATTCTCTATCTCAATGGACGTAGCCCAAACGGCTTCCACGCAGTCTGGCAGTGCTTTGAATGACTGAAGAGCGAAGCGACCTCGAATCTTCGCGCCTGCACGAACCGGCGCGGGGAATCGCACTCGATTGAGGCCGTAGTTTACAGTCATGCGCAAGTCGCCTCGAAACTCCAGCACCTGCCGCATCAGGTAGCTTATCAGCGATAAGGTCAGAAAACCGTGAGCCACGGTTGCGCCGAAAGGCGATTCGCGATCGGCGCGCTCGCGGTCGAGGTGAATCCACTGGCGGTCTTCGGTAGCTTCCGCAAATTGACGTATGCGATCCTGCGTCACTTCCAGCCAATCAGACACGCCGATCTCCCGGCCCGAGAACTCTTCGAGCGCAGGATTCGGTACGAAAGCGCTTTGGGACAAGCTGTGGCGGCGTCCTAGTTTGAATTTCCGGCCGTGTGAAGGGAACCGGAGTACTTGCCGCAATAGAATCTGCGCATAGGAACTCGCTTCGCTAGTTCGATTTATGTCGGAGCTCCCTCGGCTTAGCTCGGGCCAAGTTTAGGCGGGCGTTACAACGGCAAATACAAAATCAAGGGCTGCCTCGGCTGCGCTCGGATAAGTTCAGGGGGCCGCTACGAAACCAAGGACAAGCCGGGAGCGCGGGGAATTTGTCGCCACTGCTCTGGAAGCTGGCGAGGCGGCCAGCGAGAGCGACTGGACCGCCTCAAACCCAGCAGGAACGTTCGTCTATCGTGCGACCGGTGCGTGGCGCAAACGGCGCGCGAACAGCGGTGCGAGAGCGAACAGGCCGCAGGCAAGCATCAGGAGCGTGGACGGCTCGGGCGTCGAGACCGGATCCGTAGCCACCACCGTGCCTCCGGAAAATTCCCCGGAATACTTTCCCTTTGAGTCGGAGAAAGTGCTCAACGGCGAGTTGTCGATCTGGAAGGTGCCGATCGAGGGTGTATACGTTCCGCCGTTCACCGAATAGATTTGCGGCCCGAAAAACTCCCAGGTAAATGTGTCGCCTCCCACAGTGGTAGCGATGTCAAACAGCCCCAGCTGGCTGGCGGAATAGTACGTCACTTCACCAAGGCCGGAGAACGTGCAGCACGCCCCGGTTCCGAGCGTGAAGGTCACCGGCACGGCAGTAGCGAGAGAGCTCAGGGTCGTCGGTTCAGTGAACGTGAACTTGAACGGAGTATTTTGTGAGCTGTAGGCGCTGCTCGAAGTCCCCGGCACGTAGGTACTCGTCACCGTGTAGCTGATGCTGTCCGCGGCGGCCGGGCGGACTCCCAAGGACGAACCAAAGACCGCTAGGACTAACACAGCCAAAAATGTAAACCGAAACTTAGTCATGGAATCCTTTCCGTTTAAAGATCGAGACCCAACAAATACAGGGCAATGGAAAAAGTGCTTCAGTCCGGTACATGGCAAGTTGGCCGCCATCTTCGATGTGATTGTTTTTGCGAGGCTTAATGTCAGGGACGCGACCCGCGGGGCTCCACGAGTGACGTTTCCCGGCATTCACAATGCGCACGGAACGGCAAGGTCACGCAGAATGGCAGGGGTACTTTCGTACTTATCGTTCCATGAAAATGAACGATTTACCTGGTATCCGGGTGCAAGCCGAAAGCGCGGGAATGGAATGCAAGGGAGGCTGGAAAATGCTCGGCGAAATAGGGCCAGTCGTGACGCCCCGGATAGAGATGAAATTCATGTGGGATATGGCGCGAGTCGAGCAAATCATGAAAGGCCTTCGCGCCGTTGTAAAACCCGAAATCATCTTCGGTGCCGCAGTCGAAATAGATCGCGAGCCCCGTTGGGCGAGGACCATCGCGCACGATCGTGAACGGTGAGTTGCGCTCCCAGAACGGCGGGTCAAACGGATTTCCGAATGCAGAACCCAAGAGCCGCATGACCCCGAAGGAATCCTGGCTGTCGAACTGCGCGCGAGGTAGCTTGGCGATCAGCGCCGGGCTGTGCGCGCTTACCGATCCAAATAATTCAGGGTGGCCGAACGCAATGTGCAGCGCGCCATAGCCGCCCATGGACATGCCGGTAACCCCGCGGTTGTGACGCCCCGGCAGAATGCGATAGTGGCTTTCGATAAGCGGAAAGAATTCGCGAAGCAGGAAATCCTCGTAGCGCACCTTTCCATTGCGGGAATTGATATAGAAGCTGCGGCCGGCTGTTGGCGCAACGATGATGAACTCGCCTATTTGGTGGCGATCCCACAAGTCCTGGATGAGGTCCCAGCCGCCCCCGCTGACAAGTGTCTGCTCGTCGCCGCCGAGCCCGTGAAAATAATATAGAACGGGATAGCGGCTCGTCTTGGCGGCATCGTAGGTGGGGGGGAGCAGGACGCAGTAGGGAACCGGGTGCGTGAGGATCTTGCTGGGAGCATTGCGACACTCGGCGCGGCCCGCCGCGCGTACCGGCGCGGAAGCCAATAGCATGCCGCAGGCTAGCAGCATTGCTGCAAACGCCAGAAGCGAAACGCGCCCGCCATCCCTCGGCAGGGCTCGGGACAAGTTCAGGCGGCCGCTACAACACCAGTGGCAACTTCTACTCATAGCGCAGGGCCTCGACGGGATCGAGCCGTGCGGCGCGCGCCGCCGGATATATCCCAGCGGCAAGGCTTACCGCGACCGAAAATGCGATGGCCGCCGCTACCATCCACCACGGGACAGTCGACACCGTGATGACCGGCAGATTGTGACGCACGAGGTAAATCTTGGTGGCCAGATTGATTCCCCACCCGATCAGCCAACCCAACAGGACACCGAAGATTCCCCCGAGAATTCCCATGGCTCCCGCTTCGACCAAAAACAGCCGGCGAACGTCGCGGTCGGCCGCACCCAAAGCCTTCAAAACACCAATTTCGCGCCGCCGCTCGAGGATGGCCATTACCAGCGTATTGATAATCCCGAGTGAGGCGACCACCAGGGCCAGGCTGCCAAAAATCCCTAACAGGAGATCGAAGACGGCAAAAATCAGGCGCAGGTTGCTGGTTGCGTCGAGCAGGGAAAATGCACCGAAGCCCATCTGCTTGATGGCATCCTCGACGTCTTGCACTTGGGAGGCGCCCGTAACGCGCACGGTGAGATTCTCATAGGTGTGGGTCGTGGGCGCATCGCGCAGGAGCTGGCGAAGGTCCGTTGCCTGCGTGGCGCGAAGCTTTTCGGCTAGTTGCAGGGGAATAAGAACGCGGCCGTTGCCCATGCCTCCGAAGCCAAGGGCCGGATCCGTTTCAACGATACCGATGATGCGCAGCTTTTCCTCGTGCGGCACGATGGAAAATCCCGAGGAGCCGCCGGCCGTCGAGTTCTTGTCCGAGGGCTCGGATGGCAGGGCCTGGCGCTCGGCATAACGGAGGACAATGTCCTTGCCGATCAGCGATTCGGGATTGTCGGAGAGCTGACGCGCAAACTCCACTTGCAGGATGGCTTCATCCGCTGCCGGCCCCGAGAAATAGGTTCCCTTCATGCCGTCAAATGCCCCGCCCGATCGCGCCGACTCCTGAACGCCGGCGACTACGGTGGGGTAGGAATTGGCTTCGAAATGAATCTCAGTTGGGAAACGAATTTCCGGATAGACCTCGACGACGTTGGGCAGCGCCGCGATCTTGCTGCGGGCTTGGTCATCGAGCGGTTGCTGGGGCGCGGGAGGCAGCGAGTCGGGTCGCTGATTCCGCAACAAGCCGCGCAGGTTCACGCGCGGCGAAACGAATACCGCATTGAAGAGGCCCGAGTGAGCCAGACGGTCATTGGCCAGGTTCTGCAATCCCACGCCGAGTGAAAGCATGGCAACGAGTGAGGCCACACCGACGCCGATGCCTAAAGTGGTGAGAGAATTTCGCAGCATTGCTTCGCGGAGGTTGCGGGCGGCGAGTTCGGTAAGGTCGCCGAGCTTCAACGGGGGGCTCCGTCGGCGATAACCTTGCCGTCCTTCATGTAAATCAGGCGGCGGGCGAAACGCTCGGCGCGGTCCTGCTCGTGCGTGACCATGACGATGGTGACTCCGGAGGCGTTAATTTCGCGCAGGAGCTGCATGATTTCGTCGCCAGTTGCGCTGTCGAGATTGCCGGTAGGCTCATCCGCCAGGAGGATGGTCGGGCGATTGACCAACGCGCGAGCAAGGGCGGCACGCTGCTGCTCGCCGCCGGAGAGCTCGGCCGGCCGGTGAGTCAAGCGAGCGGTCAGGCGGACGCGGCCGATTGCTTCATGCACACGCGCGGCGCGGTCCGCGCGGTCTACCTCGGCCAGGCGAAGCGGAAGCTCGACATTTTCTTCAAGGGTCATGCGCGGGAGCAGATTGAAGGCTTGGAAAACGATGCCGATGGTGTGGCTTCGATGCCGCGCCAGCTCAGCCGAGTTCATGCCAGCAAGGTTGCGATCGTGGGCCAAAACCGCGCCTGAGGTTGGGCGGTCGAGACCCGCGAGCAAATTGAGCAGCGTGGATTTTCCCGAGCCGGAGCTGCCCAGAAGCGCGACGAACTCGCCTGCGGGAACGCTTAGCGTTACATCATCCACGGCGCGCACGGTTGCGGCGCCCATCTGGTAGTGCCGAGTAACCTTCTCGGTGCGCACAGCGATGTGGCCGTTTGACAATGTCATTACATCCTCAATACTACTACGCGCGCCCAGCCGGCGGCGTTTCAGGGCAGGGAACGCAATTTCTAATTCATGCGAGGATGGCTATAACCACCAGCCCTGTCGTGACGCGGGGGATCGTATACCGGGCTTGTTTCAGGCCAGTAAGACGCAGAGGAGACTCATGAAGATATTGGTGACCGGTGGCGCAGGCTATATCGGCAGTGTGACCGTGGAGGTGCTGCGAGCCAAAGGTCAGGAAGTCGTAGTTCTGGACGATTTGTTTCGCGGCCACCGCGCAGCCCTCGACCGGAGCGTCCCCTTCTATGAGGGAAAAATAGGGGATCGCTCACTTGTGGCGCGCATCGCGAAAGAGCACAAGATCGAGGCCTGCATTCATTTCGCGGCGCTCGCGTATGTGGGCGAGTCTGTATCCGAGCCGGCAAACTATTTTGAGAACAATGTCGAGCAGGGAGTTGCGTTTTTGGGGGCATTACGTGAGGCTCGAGTTCTGCGCGTAGTGCTGTCCTCGACTTGCGCCACCTATGGTGAGGTCGAGAAAGTGCCTATTTCGGAAGAGACACCGCAGTGGCCGAAGAATCCGTACGGCTGGTCGAAGTTGATGATGGAGCGCGTGTTGGATGCGTACGATCATGCCTACGGATTGAAATTTGCGGCGCTGAGATACTTTAATGCCGCCGGCGCGACAAAGAGCGTGGGGGAATGTCACGAGCCGGAGTCGCACCTTGTTCCCAACGTGCTGGCGGCGGCTGCGGGCGAAAAGAGCGAGGTGTCCGTTTTCGGAAATACGTATCCAACGCCGGATGGAACGGCGATCCGCGACTACGTGCACGTGACAGACTTGGCCGAGGCGCATGTGCTTGCCCTCGACCATCTGAACAAAAAGCGAGAATCAATTTTCATGAACTTGGGAACCGGGCACGGCTATTCGGTCCTCGAAGTGATCGAAACGGCGCGGCAGGTGACCGGCCGTCCGATTCGCGCGCGCACGGAAGCGCCACGGCCAGGGGATCCAGCCAAGCTTGTAGCCGATGCGACCCAGGCGCGAACCGTACTTGGGTGGAAGCCGGCGATGTCGGACCTGGCGACGATTCTACGGACGCAGTGGGAGTGGCGGCAGAGCCATCCCCGAGGCTACGCCGAATAAAAAGAACCCCCAGCCTAGGCTGAGGGTTCTTGTCTTCCTGGGATTGTTGCATCTGCCTACGAACGTGTCCGCCCGTTGTGCTTTTTAGCGTAGATCTGGTGCGACAGTCTGTTCTGCTGATGGTTAAGCTTGGCGCGGTCGGCGGCGGTCAAATGGCCGTCGTCTTCCGAGCGCATGGTGTGCTCTTCCTTGTTTAAGCCGGCTTCTTTGGTCTCCAGGTTGGCGGTTTCGCGAGGGGTCAATTGCCCGCTTTGGACGCCCTGGGCGATTCGATCCTGCTGATTATCCTTGCGCTGGGCGATGGATTGCGGGTCCGTGGGTGTCGTCGACGACTGTTGTGCAAAGACCGAAGGAACACAGACGGTAGAAAGGGCGGCGGCACTCAGGAGGAACATTCTCATCTTCATGATAGTTATCCTTTCGATTATGAATTTGCGATCGAATGCGTCCGGCCCCATGCTGAGTAGAAGCCGTACAATTGGTAAAACACGCCATTCTCGAACAAGTTGCGGGCGAGGCTGGTATTGGTTGGGGCGCTGTTTCCGCCGGCCGCATAAACGAGCGGTCGAAATATGTAGCACCGGGGGCATTTTCACGCCGAAAAACACCGGCCGAAAATGTTCTTGTGTATAATGCGCCGAAGTCTAATCTCCGCTGTCGGGATGCGGATGGAGAGAGATGACGAAAATCGAGGTGGTGATACAAACTGCGAAGCTCGACGCAGTGAAGGATGCGCTCCACGAGATCGGCGTCGAGGGCATGACGGTTCTGGAGGCTCGAGGCCACGGCCGACAAAAGGGCCATACGGAGTTCTACCGAGGCCGCGAGTACACTGTGGATTTGATCCCCAAGATCAAGATTGAAATGGTGCTGGTGGATGAAATGGTCGAGAAGGCTGTAGAGACCATCATGGCCGCCTCAAGAACGGGAAAAATCGGCGATGGCAAGATCTTCTTGAGCAAAGTCGACGACGCCATTCGCATCCGCAATGCCGAACGCGGCAACACCGCTCTATAAGGCCGGTCTGCGTGTACACTAGTGGGGAGAGCCGTGGGCGAGATTCGAGGCGCCATAAAAAAACTTTCGCATACGCATGTCCACCGAACCCGCATTGGGCAGTGAGCTACGCGACCTGTACACGCAGGAATCCGCACGCCTAGAGAGTGATTTTGCGGCGAGCGGCGACGGACGCGCAGCCATCCTCGGCCGCACCAAGCTGGTAGAAACCATAGCCCTTCGCGTTTGGAAGGAAGTCATATCGCCCGATCTGGCGGGGCCCAAGGACTTTGCCTTGGTGGCTTTGGGCGGTTTCGGACGGCAGTGGCTTTTCCCCTTTTCCGACGTCGATATCCTTTTCCTCCACTCCGGCGGCGGAGCGGATCGCGAGTTGAAGGATCGCATACGGAGCTTTTCTCAGGAGCTGTGGGATCTCAAACTAAAGTTGAGCCCGGCGCCCCGGACGCTTGCGGAATGCGAAAAATTTGACGCCAGCAATGTTGAGTTTACGATTTCTCTACTCGACTGCCGCTACTTGGCGGGTGACCGCGACCTGTACGCGAAACTGCACGATCGCGTGGTTCCCAAGCTGGTGACGCGAGAGTCGCGTTCGATCGTGCAGCGGCTTACAGACCTCACGCGCGCCCGCTACAACAAATTCGGGAACACGGTATTCCACCTAGAGCCCAACATCAAAGATGGCCCGGGGGGCCTGCGGGACTACAATCTGGCGCACTGGCTGGCGCTGATTGCCGCAATGGAAGAAAAAGGCGGATGGGCGGACGAAGCCGCGCTGCTGCCTTCATGGTTGCGGCCGAGATTCGATGCGGCCCTGGACTTTTTGATTTCGGTGCGCTGCTTCCTTCACCTCCGCCAAGGGCACGACGACAACACACTGTCGTGGGAGGCTCAGGAGGAAGCCGCAGCACGGCAGGTAGGCTCGCCGGCAGCCGAACCCCTCACTGCCGCGTCCTGGATGCGAATCTATTTTGCGCAGGCGCGGTTGATTCATCGCGTAGCGGTGCAGCTACTGGACGAATTTCCCGCTGCTCGGCCGTCGCTATACCGGCAATTCCAGAACTTGAGGTCCCGGCTCTCGAATACGGAGTTTAATGTGGTTGACGGGCGCATTTTTCTGCAGCGCGAGGAGTCGCTGAGAGATCCCCAATTGCCGTTGCGCATGTTCCGCTTCATGGCGCGCCATGGATTGAGCTTGAGTTCGGCCGCGGAGCATCAAATCGAGGAAGCTCTGCCGACACTGGGCGCGCCGCCGACGGGCGCTGAGACTTGGCACTACCTGCAGGAGATTCTACTGGCGCAGCATGCGGCCGAAGCCTTGCGTGCGATGCATTCGTTGCACCTGCTGACGCCGCTAATTCCAGCCTTTCAGGCCATCGATTCTTTGGTGATCCGCGACTACTCCCACCGTTTTACCGTGGACGAGCACACCTTCGTGGCAATCGAGAACCTTCACGCGCTGCGGAAATCCCAATCCAAATGGGATCAGCGCTACGCGGAGATTCTCGACGAACTGGAGCAGCCCGACATGCTCTACCTGGCCATACTTCTTCATGACACGGGGAAGGGCGTAAGTTCCGACAACCATGTCACCGCGGGTCTGGCAGCTGCCGAGCGCACCCTGGAGAGCCTCGATCTGGACGAAGCCGATCGCGACACGGTGCGATTTTTGATTGGCAACCATCTGGAATTGAGCAACGCCTTACGCCGCGACATTTTCGATCCTGATAATATCCGGCACTTTGCCGCGAAGATGGGCACGCCGGAGCGCCTGAAGATGCTCTGTCTGCTGACCTATGCGGACATCAAGGCCGTGAATCCCGAAGCGCTGACGCCATGGAAAGCGGAAAACATCTGGCAACTGTACATCGGCACGGCCAATCTGATGATGCACAGCGTCGATGAGAGGCTTGATGGCGACACGGACGCGGAGGTAATGGAACACCTGCGATCCATCGCACCGGCAGCCGGAAAGAAACTGGAAAGCTTTCTCGAAGGATTGCCGCGCCGCTATCTGCTCACGCAGACGGCCAGCGACGTGATCAATCACATGGAAATGGCCAGCCGGCTGAGTCAGGAGCCAGTGCAACTGGAATTGACGCGAGGCCGCCACTGGTACGAGCTTTCTCTTGTCACACAAGATCGCCCGTTTCTTTTCGCCCGCACGGCCGGGACGCTTTCCGCATGGGGGATGAACATCGTGAAGGCCGCGGCGTTTTCCAATAAAGCGGGCGTGGTTGTGGATACCTTTTTCTTCACCGACCGTTTTCAAACCTTGGAACTGAATTTGCCGGAATGGGAGCGCTTCAAGACCAGCATTCACGATGTGCTGATGGACCGCGCGGACTTGGAGCGCATGCTGAGCGACCGTTTGCGGGCGGACAAGAAGGCAGAGCCAAAAGTGAAGGTGGAGACCACGGTGGAAATCGATGACGCGTGCTCGGCGCACAGCACGCTGGTCGAGATAATCACCCAGGACCGCCCAGGCTTGTTGCATCGCATCGCTATGCCACTTTCTCGGCAGAACTGTAACATTGAGATCGCCATTATCGAGACCGAAGGCCAGACGGCCATTGACGTCTTTTACCTGACCTCGGCGGGCAAGAAATTGACTGCGAAGCAGCAGGAGAGTCTTCGGGCTGCCTTGCTTGCCGAATTAACGCGCGATTAGCACGGAAGACCTCGCCGTCAAAGCGCCCAGGTACCTCGGCGTGGCCAACTTAGGTAGCTCACTAAGGTGCTTCCCTAGGTCATGGGCGCAGTTTCATGCATCCAACCTGCTGTTTGCAGCGTTATTATAAGTGTACGGCTAGATCGAGGGGGCTTCTCTATGTTGATAAAAAAGGCGCCTGAACTGAGTTATTCGGACGTGACCCCCCGGGGTCTGTACATGGGGCGCCGCAATTTCCTTCTAGGGGTACTGGCGGCGGGTGGCGCGGTGGCTGGCTGGCGAAAGCTACCGAGCTTGCTCGCA
>Ga0302326_10017840_pt1 | contig 14760 bp, 18 predicted proteins | sample Palsa_T0_3_FD_202264 | JGI IMG/M metagenome (GOLD analysis project Ga0302326, IMG submission 202264) | Peat permafrost microbial communities from Stordalen Mire near Abisko, Sweden - Palsa_T0_3 | ecosystem: Environmental > Terrestrial > Soil > Palsa > Peat permafrost | place: Sweden: Abisko... | reverse complement strand
CATCGTCGCGGTCGGCGTGATCAAGCGCCTCGTTCAGCGCCTGCTGCATCGTCGGGCCGAGGACGTTGACCTTGCCGTCGTCCATGGTGATGAACGCGATGGACTCGTCGAGGCGATAGCTGACCGGTCCGCTCATGGGGGAATTGAATCAGACCCGCTCGCCGCGATGCTTGCCGAGTTCCTGTTCGGCGTCGCCCCACCGCAAGCTGACGTCGGTTGGCGGTGCTTCGATCTGCCGGTGCCGCCACCGGTCCTTGGTCTCGTCGACCGCGCGATTGATCCGCTCGATCTCACTGCGGAAGACCTCGACGCGAGTCTCCTTGGAGGCGTAGTGGAAGTAGGTCAGCAGGCTGCGCAACAGCTCGAGCTTCTGCTTTTCCCGCTTCGCCAGATCGTGGTTCGTCATCAACTCGATGCGCTGTACCGGCGGCAGTGAAGCCCAGTCCAGCACCACTTTGGTCTCCAACGGACGCCGGCTACCCTGCCAGAACTTCCAGCCCCGCGGGTTTTCAACGCGGTCGTAATAGGTCACGGTGCCCGGGAAACGCGACTCGATACCCTCGCCGAGCTCGGTGCGGTCGAGCGCCGAATCCCACACCGTGCGCCACTCCTGGCCGGGCGCCAACGCAGGCAACTGCTGGGGCAGCTTCAATTCGACGACGTCGGCATAACCGTCGGTGGCGTTTTCGTATTCGGCGACAGTCGGGGGCTGCGGAAACGTGAACGAGATGTCGTAGGCCGGCGTCTTGCCGAAATTCCGGACCACCAGCTCGATCACATGCCAATCCGCGGCGTGCGGCTCCATGAACAACGCGACGTGCGGTCGAGTTTCTTCAGAGGCCAGCCGACGATTACGTCGATTTTGCTGACCGATGTAAATGAGAGCGAACACCCCGAGCGCGAGCAGGGCCCAGACTGCCCACGCGAGCCAGGCGCCTGACCCGGCGCTCACCACTTGGTGCCAACGTGCGTGGATCCATTCCATCGGAGAACCCATCCCCTTGCCTATATCGCGGCAGTTATGCGCGTGAGAATTCGCTCGAGTGCGCGTCGGCGCATAACTATCCGCCCATCAGCGTTCGCCACCGGTCAAGGTTAGCGACTCGATAGACGTAATTCGACCGCTTCACCTCCGATAGTGATGCACTCGGCTCCTGCGAATACCAATGGCCGGGAAATACCGTCGGATCACCCGGGAGCTTGGCGAGCTTTTGCAGGCTCCGAAATATCTCATCGGAATCGCCTCCGGGAAAGTCGGTGCGACCGCAGCCCTCCAGGAACAGGGTGTCGCCGGCGACCAGCCTGCCGTCGAGCAGGAAGCACTGGCTGCCTGGCGTATGACCGGGGGTGTGCAGCAACTCGATGTCGATGGCGCCGACGCTCACCTTGTCACCGTGCTCATGGGAAGTGAGATCGCTCAGCGGTATCCCGGTGATCCGTGAAACGAACTGCGTCTCTTGCGAATTGACGTGGACCGGGACGCTGACCCGTTCGAGCAACTCGGCCAGGCCCTGGAGCTCGAAGCCCATCATCGAGCCGCCGACGTGGTCGGGGTGGTGGTGGGTGACCAACACACCGGACAGGCGCATGCCGTCGGCTTCCAGCGCGTCGACCAGGTCGCCGGCCGCGTAGGCGGGGTCGACGACGACGCAGTCACCGGTCTGCCGGTCACCGATCAGGTAGGCGAAGTTGCGCATCTGCGCTGCGATTTGGTCGCCCCGGGCAAAGTCGCGGCCGGAGAGCAGCTGGCGAAAGTACAACCGGTCCCCGGAAGACAAGTCTGACACCCGCTCAGCCTAGACTGGGCCTCGATGACCAGCAGGCGCGCGATGCCGAGGTAAACCTCATCGTTTGGTGCGCTAGCAGACCAGCCTGTACCCTCTTTTAGGCCCGTGACATGACCTAATTGGTCCTACGGGTGAGGCCCCCTTAGCTCAGTCGGTAGAGCGTTTCCATGGTAAGGAAAAGGTCAACGGTTCGATTCCGTTAGGGGGCTCGGCGGACGCCGAGCAAGTAGGCGGCCGCGCCGAGGCGGTGTAGCTCAGTCGGTTAGAGCGAACGACTCATAATCGTTAGGTCGCCGGTTCGAGTCCGGCCATCGCTACAAGAGAACAACGAACACCCGAAAAAGGAACCGAAGTGGCCTCCAGTACCGACGTACGACCCAAGATCACCTTGGCGTGCGAGGTGTGCAAGCACCGCAACTACATCACGAAGAAGAACCGCCGCAACGACCCCGACCGGTTGGAGCTCAAGAAGTTCTGCTCCAACTGCGGCAAGCACCAGTCTCACCGCGAGACGCGCTAACGCCTGCCCGCGAGCAAATACTCGGGCGGACTAGGTAGGTTCTAGAGCTGTGTCTTTGGGCGAAAATATTGTCGGGATGCATTATCGCTACCCCGACCATTACGTCGTGGAGCGGGAGAAGGTCCGGGAGTACGCCGTCGCCGTCAAAAATGACGATGCGCCGTTCTTCGACGAAGAAGCTGCGGCCGAGCTCGGCTATGACACGCTGCCGGCGCCGCTGACGTTCATCTCGGTATTTGGCTATAAAGCTGTGTCAGCGTTCTTCGAACATGCCAACATTGCTACAGAAGACGCGCAGATCGTGCAGGTGGACCAGACCTTGAAGTTCCTGGCGCCGATCAAGGTCGGCGATTGCCTGTACTGCGAGGTATCCATCGAGTCGGTACGGCGCGCACACGGGACCGACATCATCATGACCAAGCAAACGATCACCAACGACACCGGTGACGTCGTGCAGGAGACGTACACGACCCTCGCAGGTCGTGCCGACGACGGAGAAGAGGGTTTCAGACATGCCACTGCGTGAGTTCGATTCGGTGAAGGTGGGTGATCAACTTCCCGAGAAGGTCTATCCGCTGACCCGTCAGGATTTGGTGAACTACGCGGGCGTATCCGGTGACCTCAACCCGATTCACTGGGACGACGAGATCGCCCAGGTTGTCGGGCTGGACACCGCGATCGCGCACGGCATGCTCACGATGGGCCTCGGCGGGGGTTACGTCACCTCGTGGGTCGGCGACCCCGGCGCGGTGACCGAGTACAACGTGCGATTCACCGCAGTGGTCCCGGTGCCCAACGACGGCAAGGGCGCCGAGATCGTGTTCACCGGCCGGGTGAAGTCAGCCGACCCGGAAAGCAAGTTGGTGACCATCGCGCTGACGGCCACCACAGGCGGTAAGAAGATCTTCGGCCGCGCGATCGCAGCGGCGAAGTTGGGTTAACGGTGGCGATCAATACCGACATCCTCGGCATGGTCTGGGAATACCCGGACAGCTACGAGGTGGGCCGCGAGAAAGTGCGCGAATTCGCTGTGGCGGTCAAGGCCGATGACCCGGCTTGTTTGGATGAAGCGGCGGCTGCCGAACTCGGGCACGACGCCATCGTCGCGCCGCCGACATTCGTCACCATCCTCGGCAAGCTGGTTCAAGCGGACTTCATGCGGAGGGTCGACACCGGCTACGAGACGCTGCAGATGGTCCAGGTCGACCAGCGCTTCGTCTTCCACAAGCCGATCCTCGCCGGAGATGTGTTGCGCGCCAAGATGGTAGTCGAGTCCGTCGTCGAGCGGTTCGGCGCCGACATCGTGACCACCAGAAACACTCTGTTCAATGCCGCCGGCGAACTCGTCATGGAGGCGTACACCACTGTGATGGGTCACGAGGGCGACAAATCAATCAACCTCGGTTGGGACAAGGAGACCGGTCAGGTCGTCAGGACGGCGTGATTAGTACCTGAGACTTTCTCGGATGTACACTCGGACCTCGGGGTTTTCCCATTACCAGCGTGTTTTTCCTAAAGTTGGGGAGAGCGCGTGTCAATGAGGCCCCGGCACGCGCAGGTTGGCCTGCCAACCAGCGAAGGGGCGTAGCTCAACTGGCAGAGCAGCGGTCTCCAAAACCGCAGGTTGCAGGTTCAAGTCCTGTCGCCCCTGCAATGGTGGACACTGGACGGTGAACACCACGCACACGATTGAACGAAGGAGCATGCGGTGACCGACGAACGCGACGACGCCGACGTCGCAGCCGACGGCGGCGGAACCGACGACACGCAGGGCGGTCGTACGGCGGTAGTGACGCGGCCGCAGCGACCCAGCGGCAAGCGGTCCCGACTGAGGCCGGAGGCCGGAGAAGGTGCTGACGAGAGCTCCGGCGCCGTTGAGCTCACCGAGAGCGACGCCGACGACAAGACCGCCAAGAAAGCCAAGAAGCCGAAGAAAGTCAAGAAGGCCGACGACTCGTCGACCAATCCGATCGTCTACGTCATCACCTACCTGCGGCAGGTCGTCGCCGAGTTGCGCAAGGTGATCTGGCCCAACCGGAAGCAGATGGGCTCGTACACCTCGGTGGTGCTCGCCTTCCTGGTTTTCATGGTGACGTTGATCGGCCTGGTGGATCTGGGCTTGGCCAAGCTAGTGCTGCTGGTGTTCGGCTGAGCTTTTTCAACGCCACCAAGAGCTGACGTATTAGGAAGGACGCATTACCCGTGACTACCCCCGACGGCGAGTCGACCGTGGGTGAGACGGTCGACATCGAAGCCGCGCTGCACGAGGTCACCGCCAACGACACACCCGAGACGGCTGTAGCCGACCCATCGGTCGGCGTAGTCGATGAAGCGACTGCCGCACCCGCCGAGCCGGCCGAAGACGAAGACGTCGACCCGGCCGTCGCGCTGAAGGCCGACCTGCGCGCCAAGCCCGGCGACTGGTACGTCATTCACTCCTACGCGGGATACGAGAACAAGGTGAAAGCCAACCTCGAAACCCGCGTGCAGAACCTCGATGTCGGCGACTACATCTTCCAGGTGGAGGTGCCCACCGAAGAGGTCACCGAGATCAAGAACGGCCAGCGCAAGCAGGTCAACCGCAAGGTGCTGCCCGGCTACATCCTGGTCCGGATGGACTTGACCGACGACTCCTGGTCGGCGGTGCGCAACACCCCGGGCGTGACCGGCTTCGTCGGTGCGACGTCGCGTCCGTCATCGTTGGCCCTCGACGACGTGGTGAAGTTCCTGCTGCCGCAGGGCGCGGCCAAGAAGCCCGCGAAGGGCGCGGCCAGCACGGCGGCCGCGGCCAGCGAGGGTGGGTTCGAACGTCCGGTCATCGAGGTCGACTACTCGGTCGGCGAGTCGGTCACCGTGATGGACGGTCCGTTCGCGACGTTGCCGGCCACGATCAACGAGGTCAACGCCGAACAGCAGAAACTCAAGGTGCTGGTGTCCATCTTCGGCCGCGAAACACCTGTGGAACTGGGCTTCACCCAGGTCTCGAAGATTTAGAAGCCACTCGGCGATGATGCGGGCCACGCAGTGGCCTGAGGAAGAGCCGGGCAAAATTTAGAAAGCGGAAGGAACACCACACTCATGCCCCCGAAGAAGAAGAAGGTCGTCGGGCTGATCAAGCTGCAGATCCAGGCCGGCGCGGCCAACCCCGCCCCGCCAGTCGGTCCGGCGCTCGGCCAGCACGGCGTCAACATCATGGAGTTCTGCAAGGCGTACAACGCCGCGACGGAAAGCCAGCGCGGCGACGTCGTACCGGTGGAGATCACCGTCTACGAAGACCGCAGCTTCACCTTTGCGCTCAAGACGCCGCCTGCCGCCCGGCTGCTGCTCAAGGCTGCGGGCGTCAGCAAGGGCTCGGCCGAGCCGCACACCAACAAGGTCGCCAAGGTCACCTGGGCTCAGGTTCGCGAGATCGCCGAGACCAAGAAATCCGACCTCAACGCGAACGACATCGACGCGGCCGCCAAGATCATCGCCGGCACTGCCCGGTCGATGGGGATCACCGTCCAGTAAGACGGAGTTCTCCCGTGGGAGGGCCAGCTTCGGTCCGCCAACCACAACCCAACTTCAGATTGGATATCTCGAATGAGCAAGAACAGCAAGGCATATCGCGCCGCCGCCGAGAAGGTGGACTACGACAACCTCTACAGCCCGCTGGAGGCTGCCAAGTTGGCCAAGGAGACGTCGTCGACCAAGCAGGACTCGACCGTCGAGGTCGCCATCCGGCTCGGCGTCGACCCCCGCAAGGCCGACCAGATGGTCCGCGGCACAGTCAACCTGCCGCACGGCACCGGTAAGACCGCCCGCGTCGCGGTGTTCGCAGTCGGCGAAAAGGCCGCAGAGGCGACCGCAGCCGGCGCCGACGTGGTCGGCAGCGACGATCTGATCGAGAAGATTCAAGGCGGCTTCTTGGACTTCGACGCGGCGATCGCGACACCTGACCAGATGGCCAAGGTCGGCCGCATCGCGCGCATCCTCGGGCCCCGCGGCCTGATGCCCAACCCGAAGACCGGGACCGTGACCCCCGACATCACCAAAGCGGTGTCGGAGATCAAGGGCGGAAAGATCAACTTCCGGGTCGACAAGCAGGCCAACCTGCACTTCGTCATCGGCAAGGCGTCGTTCGACGAGAAGGCGCTCGCGGAGAACTATGGCGCGGCGATCGACGAGGTGCTGCGGCACAAGCCGTCGTCGTCGAAGGGCCGTTACCTGAAGAAGATCGTGGTGTCGACGACCACCGGACCGGGCATCCCGGTCGACCCGGCGGTCACTCGCAACTTTGCTGAGGCGTAAGCAAAACGACCGTTTGTCGCTGTCCGCACCAAACGGCGAGCTGGGTTCACGGGGTCATTCCTGACGACCGCCCTGATGCCGCGGACGATATCGCTTCAAACAGATAGTGTGGTCGGCCTCCGGATGCGCATGTGGCCAGTGTGATTGCGGCGCGGACGGATCCGCTCTCGCGCAGTCCGAACCAATAACCCCCCTTCGAAATCGGCACCATATGCGATATCAATCCCTAGGCGCCGCTTACCCTCCGCATTCGGCGATCCGCCGGCGCAGGTAGTCGCGGCTGGGCTCAGAACCGTTGGACGCCAACGCTGTTCGATACCAGGCGAGGGCGTCGTCGCGCCGCCCTGCTCGGCGCAGCAGGTCAGCGCGCACCGAGGCGACGAGGTTGGACCGGGCCAGCCGCGGGTCGTCGGCGACCGTCTCCAACGCGGTCAGGCCGGCCTCCGGCCCGTCGCGAAAACCCACCGCCAGGGCCCGGTTGGCCCGTACCACCGGCGAATCGGTCATCGCGACCAGCTTGTCGTAGGCCGCGCAGATCGCCCGCCAATCCGTCCGCTCCCACGACGGGGCGGTCGCATGGACCGCGGCGATCACCGCCTGCGGCAGGTAGGGGCCGGTCGAACCGTACGCCAGTCGCAGCCGATCTAGGCCGCGCGCGATCCGGCCGCGGTCCCAACGCGCCCGGTCCTGCTCTTCGAGCGGCACCAACGCGCCGTCGGCGTCGACCCGGGTCGTCCGTCGCGAATCATGCAGCAGCACAAGGGCAGCCAGCGCGTGCGCTTCCAGTTCGGTCGGCATCAGCGTGCACAGTTCGGCTGCCAACCGGACGCCCTCGTCGCACAGTTCGTCGCGAATCGCCGACGGCCCGGCCGTCGACCAGTAGCCCTCGGTGAACACCGAATAGATGCAGGCGAGCACGTGCGGTGTGCGCTCCGGCAGCAATTCGGCCGGTGGCACCCGCAGCGGAATATTGGCGTGCCGGACCTTTGCTTTGGCTCGGGTGATCCGTTGTCCGACGGCCGTTTCCGTCTGCAGCAGCGCACGGGCGATCTCGGCGACGGTGAGGCCGGACACCAGCCGCAGCGTCAGGGCCAACTGCGATAACCGGTCGAGTGCTGGATGCGCGCAGGTGAACATCATCCGCAGTTCGTCGTCGCGGACCGGGTGGACGTCCACCTCGGTACGCGCCCGAATGTTATCGACCACCGAGGCCAGTTCCTTTCCCGGGCGTACCGATTCGCGCCGCAGTCGATCGCGGGCGCGATTGCGCGCCACCGTGAGCACCCATCCGCCGGGGTTGTCCGGCACACCATCACGCGGCCAGGCCCGCAACGCCTCGGCGAAGGCTTCCTGAACGGCGTCCTCGGCGACGGTGAGATCGCCCGACCAGCGGGCCAGTGCGGCCACGGCCGGTCCCCACTCCCGCCGAAAGACGCCGTCCAGGTTGGTCATTCGTGTACTAGACGGCCGACACCTTGGCCAGCTGACGCACCTCCACGACAGATGCGGGAATCATCGACGCCAGCTTCACTGCCTCGTCGCGGTCGGCGGCCGTCAGCAGATAGAACCCTGTCGCGATCTCGGCGCTTTCCGCGAACGGACCGTCGGTGAGCAGGGCCTGGCCGTCGCGGACGCGCACGGTGGTCGCCGTTGCCGGCTCGTGCAGAGCCGCACCTGCGACGACGTGATCGCCTGCGGCAGCCGCGAATTCACCGTGCCGTCCCGATTCGGCCTGCCATTCCGGTGAGCCAGGGGTATGGACATTCGCGGGTGGCTCCAGCAGCAGCGCCAGCCACCCGGCGTCCGAGTGCGACCATTCGGTGTCGACGGTGTGGTAGATCGGCCGAACTTCGATAGCGCCATAGCGGGCGGCAGGGATGCCGCGGGCCAGTTCCAGTGCATCGTCGAGGTTTTCGGCCTCGAACACATAATAGCCGCCGGCGACTTCCGCGCCCTCGGCGAACGGGCCGTCGGTGATCGTCGGCGCGTCCGGACCGCCGCTGATACGGACAGCGGCCGCGGCGGGCAACAGTGCGTCACCGGAGCGGATCGCCGACCCGGCCGCGGCGTGAAAGTTTTGATAGGCCGCCATCTCAGTGGCCCCTTCGTCGGGCGTGAGGTCACGATCCTGGCGGATCAACAACGCGAGGTACTGCATGTGGTCACCTCCGGTAGTGAGCAGAACCTTGTGTTCCACTCTCTACCTGTGCGACGAATGGCGCAGCCGCAATCCGACAGCTGGCGAAGAGCAAACGCGAAAAAAATTAAGCGGCAGCGCCCGGCTTCAGGTAGGTGACCAGGCTGACGTCTATTACTTCGTCGGTGAAGTACTGCTCGCAGCCACGCAGATACCTCATGTAGCGCTCGTATATCACTTCGGACTGAATCGCGATGGCCTTGTCTTTGTTGGCTTCTAGCGCGTCGCCCCAGATTTTCAGTGTCTTGATGTAGCTGTCTCGAAGCGAAAGCGGTTCGGGTACAACAAAACCCGCCTTCTCGCCGTGCTCGACCATCATGCCGGTGGACGGCAAGCGCCCGCCGGGGAAGATGTCGGTGAGGATGAACTTGATGAACCGCGCCATCTCGAAGGTGATCTTCTTGCCGCGCGCGTTCAAGTCGTACGGGTGATAGGCCACGCTGCTCTGCACCGTCATCCGCCCGTCGTCGGGCATGATGCTGAACGCGTTCTTGAAGAAGCGGTCGTAGTTCGCGAAGCCGAAGTGCTCGAACGCCTCGATCGAGACGATCCGGTCGACGGGATCGCTGTAATCCTCCCAGCCGCGCAGCAGGACCTGACGCGTCCGATTGGTGTCGATGCCGTCCAGCACCTGTTGGGCGCGGGCGTGCTGATTGTTGGACAACGTCAGGCCGATCACGTTGACGTCGTACTTTTCGACCGCGCGGCGCATCGTGGTTCCCCAGCCGCAGCCGATGTCCAGCAGCGTCATGCCGGGCTTCAGGTCGAGCTTGTCGAGGTTCAAGTCGATCTTGGCGATCTGGGCTTCCTCTAGCGACTGGTCGTCACTGGTGAAGTAGGCGCTGCTGTAGGTCCGCGTCGGGTCTTGGAATAGCCCGAAGAAGTCGTCGGACAGGTCATAGTGCGCCTGGATATCTTCCGGGCGCGTTCGCGTCTGTGTCGAACCATCTTGCTTCTCAGGCATAAGCGTTCGTTAACCCTTTCCTACGCCTGGGATATACCGCACCCAGGTTGCGTGAGCACAATACCCGGCTTTACCATCCGCCGACGTAACGACATCGTTGTCCATTGTGCGCGTCGCGACTACTTCTCTAACGTGAATTGGTTGACGTCGCAGTACCCGACCCGGAATCCCTTGGCGCAACCGGTCAGATAGTGCATGTAGCGCTCGTACACTTCTTCGGACTGGATCTCGATCGCTTCGCTCTTGTGCTCCTCGAGCGCGGCGGCCCAACAGTCCAGAGTCCTGGCGTAGTGCGGCTGCAGTGACTGCCTGCGAGTCAGCGTGAAGCCCCCCTTCGCCGAGCGCTCTTCCACCATCTCGATCGACGGCAACCGGCCACCGGGGAAAATCTCGGTGACGATGAACTTCATGAATCGCGCCAGGTCAAACGTCAACGGCATGCCGCGCTCAGTCATCTGCGACGGCACCAGGGCGGTGATGGTGTGCAGCAGCATCACCCCGTCGTCGGGCAGCGCCTTGTTGGCCATCTTGAAGAAGTCGTCGTAGCGGTCGTGGCCGAAGTGCTCGAACGCACCGATCGACACGATCCGGTCGACCGGCTCGTCGAATTCTTCCCAGCCGGCCAGCCGGATTTCCTTGGTGCGAGGGCTGTCCATCTCGTCGAGCGTCTTCTGGACGTGCCCGGCCTGGTTCTTGGACAGCGTCAGGCCGATGACGTTGACGTCGTACTTCTCGACGGCGCGCCGCATCGTGCTGCCCCAGCCGCAGCCCACGTCGAGCAGCGTCATGCCGGGCTCCAGGCCCAGCTTGCCCAGCGCCAGGTCGACCTTGGCCTGCTGAGCCTCTTCTAGCGTCATGTCCTCACGCTCGAAATAAGCGCAGCTGTAAGTCTGGCTCGGGTCGAGGAAAAGCCGGAAGAAGTCGTCAGACAGGTCGTAGTGCGCCTGGACGTCTTCAAAATGCGGCCGAAGTTTCTGGGCCATGTGCGCTACGCGCCTTTCTGGATTTGCTCGGTCTACCCGTCTGGGTGTGACTACCCGCCCCCTGGTATCCGCCCGCCATGGTAGTCGATTGGCCTGGTCAGACCGAATCGGAAAACTCGGCGGTCAGGCCAGGGCAAATGTGGCGGTCAGCTCGCCGGTGATCTGGTCCCACAGCTGCTCGGGCAGGTCGTGGCCCATGCCGTCGATCAGGACCAGCCGCGCACCCCGGATCATTCGGGCGACCATCCGGCCGCCGAATGGCCGCTGCAGGATGTCGGCCCGGCCGTGCAGCACGACGGTCGGCGCGGTGATCTGCCGGTCGTAGTGGGCCAGGCTGCCGCTGGCCAGGATCGCGCCGAAATGACGGGCAACTCCCCACGGGTAGTAGCAGCGCTCGTAGCCTTCGATCGCCTCGGCGCGAAGCCGATGTTCGGGCGCGGGGTAGCGGGGACTGCCGATGGTCCGCCAGACCCGCACCGCGTTGTCGGCGATCACGTCGACCGGTGAATCGGGCCGCGGACCTTTGAGGATCGCGAGCAAGGCCTTCGGCGCCGGCGGCGGCAGGAACGCCTGGTTGTTGCTGGAGAACACCACCGCCAGCGAGCGTGTCCGCTGACTGAACCGCGCCGCAAAGACCTGGGCGATCATGCCGCCCATCGATGCGCCGACGATGTGCGCGCAGTCGATCTCGAGGTGGTCGAGGACCGCGGCGGCGTCGTCGGCCATGTCTTCCAGCCGGTAGTCCGCGTCGCCGGGCAGACCCACCCAGAACTTGACCATGTTCGGGATCAGGGAGCCGGCCGATTTGCGGCGCTCGGTCTTGCTGGACAGCCCGACGTCGCGATTGTCGTAGCGGATCACCCGGTATCCGGCGTCGACGAGCTTCTCGCAGAACCCGTCGCGCCACAGAATCAGCTGCGATCCGAGGCCCATGATCAGCAGGACCGCTGGGTCGCCCGGATCGCCGATGTCCTCGTAGTAGATGTCCAAATCGCCCGAACGTGCTGTGCCGGTGCGGATTTGCATACGTTAAACCTCTACATCGGATTGGTGTTCCCGGCTGATCTCAACCATGAAGTTGGCGAAGTAGCCGGTCAGCTGCGGGTCGGACATCATCTGCCAATTCGGAGCCAGCAGCTTCATGTAGCGCTCCACGTAGAGGAACTGCTTGCCGATCAGCACCAGCTCGCGGGGCAGCTTGACGTCGTAAGCGTCGGCCAGCGTCGAGAGTTGCTTGCCGATGTCGGCGTAGGACATGTCGCCCAGCGTCGACATGGTCAGCGGGGTGGCGAACTTCTCCAGGTCCTTTGCGGCCTCCGCCTCCGGCCGCATGGTGCCGACGGCGCCCATCAGCACGACGATCTTTCCGGCCGCGGCGTGGTCCTTCTTGACCAGCAACGCGTGCACCAGCTCGCGCAGCAGCCAGCGGGTGCGCGGGTCGATGCGGCCCATGATGCCGAAGTCGAAGAACACGATGCGGCCCTTGTCGTCGACGTAGAGGTTGCCGGCGTGCAGGTCGCCGTGGAACAGCCCGTGTCGCAGCCCGCCTTCGAACAGCGAGAACACCAGCGCTTTGACCAGCTCGGTGCCGTCGAATCCGGCTTTGCGGATTTCGGCGACGTTGTCGATGCGGATGCCCTGCACCCGTTCCATCGTCAGCACCCGCTCGGTGGTGAAGTTCCAGTGCACCTGGGGCACCCGGATGTTCTTGCCGAGCGCCGAGGAGTGCAGATGCGACACCCAGGCGTCCATCGACTGCGCCTCGAGGCGGAAGTCCAGCTCCTCGGCCAGGTTGTCGGCGAAGTCGGCGACGACGTCCTGCGCGGACAGCCGGCGGCCCACCTTGGCCACCTCCACGGCCTGCGCGAAACGTTTGAGGATCTGCAGGTCGGCGGCCACCCGGCGGCGAATGCCCGGCCGCTGAATCTTGACGACGACGTCCTCGCCGGTCTTCAGGGTGGCGTAGTGCACCTGAGCGATGGACGCCGAGGCGAACGGCTCCTCCTCGAACGTCGCGAACAGCTCCGACGGGGCGGCGCCGAGCTCGTCGGTGACCAGCTTGTGCACCTCGGCGGTGTTCGCCGGCGGCACCCGGTCGAGCAGGCTGCGGAATTCGCGGGACAGCTGTTCGCCGAACGCACCGGGGCTGGAGGCGACGATCTGGCCGAACTTGACGTAGGTCGGGCCCAAGTCGGCGAAGGTCTGCGGGATCTGCTTCATCACCTTGTTCTGCCACGGGCCGCGGCCGGGCAGCTTGGTGATGACGCGGGCTGCGGTGCGGGTGAGCTGCCAACCGGTCACGCCGATGCGGGCCGCCTCGACGGGCAGCGGCACCCGGCCAAGCCTGGCTACCTCGCGGTGGTTGTTGGTACTCATCCATGCAGTCTGCCAAACCGGTGGTGTCAAGTCCCAATCTCTGTGAGGCCGCTCACCGGACCGCGGTTCGGGCAAAGTTCTCGGTTAACGCCTCCAGGATCGGCCGCCACACCGGTTCGGGGAGGTCGTGCCCCATGCCGTCGATGACGACGAACCGGGCGCCCGGGATCGCCGCGGCGACCGCTCGGCCGTGGGCGACGCGCAGCATCGGGTCGTGCGAGCCGTGCAGCACCACCGTCGGCGCGGTGATCGCTCTGCTGAAGCCCAGCAGGCTCCCGGTCCCCAGGACTGCATCGAATTGCCGCAGCATGCCGGGTGGGTAGGTGCATCGCTCGGACAGCCGCTCGACGCGGCGGCGCAGCTCGGCGTCCGACGGCAAGAAGTTCGGGCCGTTGAATATCGCCACGTTGCGGACCTCGAACGCCAGCTTCTCCTCGTCGGACGCGTCGTCGCCGGGCCCGGTGAATGCCAGCCGGATCACCTGCCACGCCGGTAGCCGGGAGAACGGTCGGCCGGTACCTGACATCACCACCGCCAGCGACGCGACGCGGTCCGGCCCGGTGGCGGCCAGGATCTGGGCGATCATGCCGCCCATCGAGGCGCCGACGACATGGGCCCGCTGGACGCCGAGGTGATCAAGCAGCGCGACGACGTCGTGCGTCATGTCGACCAGCGTGTAGGGCACCGGGCTGGTGCGGCCGAACGTGTAGCGGATGAACCGCCGATACACCGGGCCCTTGGCGCGCTGGCCGTGCATCTTGGCTGACAGCCCGGTGTCGCGATGGTCGAACCGGATCACCCGATAGCCCGCGTCGACGAGCCGCGCGCAGAAGCCGTCCGGCCACATCGGCAGCTGGGCGCCGAGCCCCATGATCAGCAGCACCGGTGGATCGGCGGGATTGCCGAGGTCCTCGTAGAAGAGCTCGACTGTGCCCTCTTCGCCGTCGCGGCGTGCTAGGCCGCTACGAGTCAGCACGTGTGGTCCAAGGCTGCACCCAGCCGTCGATCGCCCAGCCCTCCATCCCGGCCAGCAGCTCGTACATGGTGGCGCCGTCGATGCTCTCCCGGATGATGTCGGCGTGGCCGGAGTGCCGGGTCAGCTCGTTGATCACATGCAGGATCACCCAGCGCACCGACCAGGCCCTAAGGCCTTTCGGAAACCACGGAATATCCTGCGGGACCGGCACTTTCGCATCCAGGTCGACGGCGTCCACCAGTTGCAGCGAGGCGGCGTTCTCGGCTTCGAACGCGCTCAACAACCCATCGAGTGTCTCGTCGGCTCGCATCACATGCTGATCGGCGAAATCCTTGGCGATCTCGTCGAAAGACCGAGGATCCTTCGGCGGGGCGTCCGGCGCGGCGGCGACCCGCGACATCCAGGTGCGTTGCATGCCGGTGACGTGCTTGACCAACCCGCCGACCGACAACGCGCTCACCGTCGGCGTCAGGCGGGCCTGCTCGTCGGTCAGGCCGTAGGCCACCGCGAAGAACGCGCTCTGGTGATAGGACAGGTACACGCGCAGCGCGCTGCGCTCGTCGGAGACGGGCGAGGCAAGAGCAGGCATCGACGATCCTTCCGGTTGCTCAGGCGCAAGCCTGTCATCCGGTCGTAGGGTGCAGTAATGCAGGTCATTTCGGCGGAG
>Ga0302326_10017838_pt1 | contig 14761 bp, 12 predicted proteins | sample Palsa_T0_3_FD_202264 | JGI IMG/M metagenome (GOLD analysis project Ga0302326, IMG submission 202264) | Peat permafrost microbial communities from Stordalen Mire near Abisko, Sweden - Palsa_T0_3 | ecosystem: Environmental > Terrestrial > Soil > Palsa > Peat permafrost | place: Sweden: Abisko... | reverse complement strand
GCCTGCAGAAAAATCCTTGCCGAAACGGTAGCCGCTGAGGTAAAACTAATGAAGTCCTGGATGACGGTCTACAACTGGCCGGTTTTGAGGTGTCCCCGACTGGCCGGTTTTGAGGTGTCCCCCGAGGCTTGGCTCACCCCGTAGCCCACGTCGATGAGATTGAATGTCCTCTTGCCGCTCTTCACTCCGACTTGAAATGGGTCGCCCTCTGTTCTGCCTTTGTCGACGATTTCAATCCCTTCAAAGAGGTCCGATTTGGCTACAAATTCAGTCAGAGCCGATTGCAGAGCTCCCCACTGCTGTTGTTGGGCTGAGCGAGACAGGGCCGCCATGAGCATCGGAACGTGCGATCCTTCGGGGCTCGGCTCCGCGCTTGTGGGGTCATAGGTTCGTTTGGGGCTGGTGCGGATCGGCGCAAAAGCGTAAGGACTCAGCAGGTACTCCCGGCGGGTGTGTTGGAGCGCATCGCCAAGCAGGCCAAAGTCAGATTGGGGAGGATCAATCTCGCTCCCGCTTCCAAGCGCCAAATACGAAACGAAGGCTGGCCGCCGCGTGAGAAGTATTCGGTGTGGAGCGAGCAGTGACCCGCTTCGTCGTCCACGCTGGTCGCAACGGAAAAGGATCTGGCACGGCCCCTGCTCCCACTGCGATATGACGCGATCTGGTCATACGCTCCTAGCCAAAATGGATCAGCGTTGAACGGCGGGGTTCTCACATGGCCGTTGGCGATCCCCGAGCTGTTCTCCCCGACCAACAAGAGTTATCGGTCGGATGACGGCATCCTGCGGCTCAGAGAAACACCGAATGCCTTCGAACTGTAATCGCACAGCCATAGCCAGTGTTCAGGATACCGCGACGGTGGCTTCTCAATTGATGGCCGCCACCCGCATGCCGAGAGCCTGCAGGTATCCTTCGTTGACGCGGCAATTCTCCAGCTTGATCTTCGCCAGCAAATCGGCCAGCGCCGCGCGCGAATGATCCGTCGGGGGACGCTTCTTCATCTTCTCTTCCGCCGCTCCCATGCCGCCGGGCAACGCCGCGTAGCTCACGATTTCGTCCCAGTGCAGGGGCCGTGCGAAGCTTACCGGCGACGATGTCGCATCCATCTTTTTGTACGGCCAGAAGGCCCAGCCGACATCGTTCTTCTCCAGCATGGTGCGGAATTGCGCGATCCAGGCATCCTGGTTCTCGCCGGATTCGCCCATCCAGATGGGCGCCTTGTAGCGCTCGCGGAAATCCAGATAGGGCTGGATCACGTCCTTAGTGGGCGCGGTCCAATATTTGTGGAAGGTGTAGATGGCGTTAGGGTCGAAGGGCGGTCCGAACACGTCGAAGTTACTGTCCCACTGCGCGCCGCCCAAAATGACGGCGTGATTGCGATCCACCTGGCGAATGGCCTCCGTGATTTTGCGGTAAACCGGTTCCAGCAGCGGATTCAACCGCGCCACGGGTGGCGGGATCGGCTCATTCAGCAGGTCGTAGCCGAGCACGGTGGTCTCGTCCGCGTAGCGCTGCGCGATGCTGCGCCAAAATCCGACGGCCAACTGCCGCTCCTCTTCGCTTTCAAATAGCCACGGATAGCCCCAGCTATCGTCGATATTGGTGCCGGTCTGGCCGCCGGGCGCGCAGTGCATGTCGAGAATCACCCACACGTGCCGTTCCCGGCACCAGGCGATCACGCGATCCAGCAGCGGGAAGGCCGTGCCGTCGTCGATCAGCTTGGAGTGAAACGGAATGCGGACGCAGTTGAAGCCGGCTTCGTGGATGAAGCGGATGTCCCATTCGGTGATGTAGGCGTCGCGATACTGCTTCCAGAAACGGGCGGCCTCGTCCGGGCTGATCAGGTCGTTGAACAGAGCCGAGATCTCGCGGTAGGATGCCGGCCCTTTGTCGAAGTGGAACATGTAGCCTTCGGGTACCAGCCAGTTGCCCAGATTGATGCAGCGCAACAGGAGTTTCTCGCCGTTGGGCGCCAGGATGTGTTTGCCTTCGGTGTGTACGAAGCGGTTCGCGGCGGGGGACAGGGCGGCGGACAGCACAAGGGTCAGCGTGACGAGTCTCGAAATGGTTCGCATCATCCGTCTATGATACAAAAACAGAACCGCAAGTCTGCGCCGATTGGCAATCGGCGCGCAGGATGCCATCCTGCCCCACCGTGTATACTTACCTTTCAGTATGCACAGCAGACGTTCTTTCCTGACGGGGGCACTGGCATCCGCCGTCCTGGCCCCCAAGGCGGCACGCGCGCAGCGCGACTGGAGCGGCAAAGAGCCGGTGCGCTATCCCGATCCGGACATCCTGGTGCTGGACAAGCGCTTCGCCAAATACAGAGTCAACAACACGGCGATCCGCCGGCTGCGGACGGGTATGTTGTGGGCCGAAGGTCCGGCGTGGAATGGCGCGGGCCGCTACCTGGTCTGGAGCGACATTCCCAACAACGTGCAGATGCGCTGGCTCGAAGAGGACGGCCACATCAGCACCTACCGCAGTCCCAGCGCCTACAGCAACGGCAACACGTTCGACTATCAGGGGCGCGAGGTTTCCTGCGAGCACTTGAACCGGCGCGTGGTGCGCTATGAGCCGGATGGCGCGGTCACGGTGCTGGCCGACAAATGGAACGGCAAGCCGCTCAACGCGCCGAACGATATCGTGGTGCATCCGGATGGCGCGATCTGGTTTACCGACCCGGGCTATGGCATCCTGGCCGCGTACGAAGGGACGCGCGCGGAGATGCAGTTGAAAGAGGCGGTTTACCGCATCGACGGCCAGGCCGGCAAGATGGAGATGGTGCTCGACGAAATGTACAAGCCCAACGGCCTGTGCTTCTCGCCCGATTACAAGAAGCTCTACATTGTGGACACCGGCTCCACGCACTATCAGGACGCGCCGCGCAACATTCGGGTTTACGACGTGGCGGATTCGCGCAGCCTGCGCAACGGCCGCGAGTTTGTGAATACGAAACCCGGCACGGCCGATGGCATCCGCGCGGATGTGGATGGCAATATCTGGGCGGGCTGCGGCTGGGTGGGCGCGGGCTACGATGGCGTGCAGGTTTTCACGCCCGCCGGCGAGCGTATCGGCCAGATCGTGCTGCCGGAGACCTGCGCGAATCTGTGCTTCGGGGGCAGCAAGCGCAACCTGCTGTTCATGGCCGCCAGCCAGTCACTCTACGCGGTGTATGTGGAGACGCGCGGGGCGCATATTTGCTGAAGCATGGTGAGACAGGCTTCAGCCTGTCAAATATGTATGACGATCTCGCCGCCTACTATCATCTGATTTTCGAAAACTGGGACGCTTCGATCGCGCGGCAGGCCGCGATACTTGGCCCGCTGATTGAAGCTGCCTGTGGCAAGTCTCCCGCGCGCATTCTGGATGCGGCCTGCGGGATTGGCACGCAGGCCATTGGGTTGGCGATGCGCGGCCACGCCGTAACCGGCAGCGATCTCAGCGAAGCGGCCGTGGCGCGGGCCCGCGTCGAGTTCGCGGCGCGGAAACTGGCGGTCCCGGTTTACCACGCCGATCTGCGCGATCTATCGGCCGTGCCGGGCGCGCCATTCGATGCGGTCCTGATCGCCGACAATGCCTTCGCGCATCTGCCTTCCGAAGACGACCTGCGGCAGGCAGCCGCCAGCGCCGCGCAGATGCTCGATCACGGCGGCATCCTGCTCGCCACCATTCGCGATTACGACGCTTTGGCGCGCGAACGGCCGAATTGTCAGGGGCCTACGTTTTATGAGGACGGCGGCCGGCGCCGGATCGTGCACCAGGTGTGGGATTGGACCGGAGAGCGCCGCTACACGATGCATCTCTACATCACGCGTGAAACTGCCGCGGGTTGGGAGTGCCATCACTTCAGCTCGGCATTCCATGCAGTCCCGCGCGCGATGGTGACCGGCGCGCTAGAGGAGGCGGGGTTCTCCGGCGCGCGTTGGATGGAGGCTGACGAAAGCGGTTACTATCAGCCGATCGTGCTGGCGCGATGGGGCTGACGAGACAGGCCGGCGCGAGCGATTGGCAGGCGAAAGCGCCTGCCCCACCCTTACCACTGTACGCGCGTCACGCTGTAAGGACCTAGCGTGATCGGGTTGGGCGAAGCGGCCGTCACGATCTGCACCGTGGTCTGGGCGGTCGCGGTGTTCTGCGCGGTGTCGCTGGCGTTGGAGATATACGAAACCGTCACCGCCGACTGCAGCTCATTTCCGTTGACCTCGATAGCGATGGGGACGGACGAGCTCGATTTATTCGTAATCACCAGGTAATGGGTCCCGTCGGCGCCCTGGTATCCTTGCGCGAAGACGGCCGGCACGGGATTGCCGTCGTATCCTTCGATGGGCACCGTGGGCCCACCGGTCACGGTGGTAGGCCAGGTGGCATTGCTGCTGTTGATCGCCTGATTCGCAATCTCCATGGCTAATGCGTCGGTCGAGTAATAGAACTGGTACTGCGTGTTGGGATTGGTCGAAGTATCGGTGGAGTAACTGGGGTTATTCTTAACCTCGTCCACCAGGTAGGTTTGATAGTCGTCCACGGCGCGGATCATCCCCTGGTTGAAATCGTTTGAAAGAAACAGGGTGCTTACTCCAGCGGCTTTGACCTGCGGAATCGTGGACATGCGCGCCACCCACTCCGCCAGGAAAATCCCGTTGTAGATGTACGACTCGAAGGGCATGGTGGCAAACCCGTCGCTATTCACTTCACTGAAGAAAACGGGCGTGTTTTGGCCCACCAGGGGCTGTATGTAGGAGCTGTACCACTCGGTGGTGCCATGCGCCAGAATGCCGTTCAGGGTCTGCTCCTCAGTGCTTACAGCCATGGATGAATTGTCTATGGGATAGACGTGGAACGATACTCCCTGCCAGTACTGCGGGCTATAGGCCGCCATGCCGCTGTCCCAGGTCCGGTAATCGCCAAAGAGCGTAATAAACGACCCCTGGAAGAAAACGCCGGCTATGGCGCTCGGGCTGGCCGCGTTGATGTTCAGGAAGTACGGATTGTATGCCGCCGCGGCATAATCGGCGGGCGTCGCGAAAATCTTCGGAAAGACATATGGTTCATTGGCGATTTCCCACTCCACGATGTTCAGCCCGGCCGCCTGGGCCGTGGTTACCATTTCGCCGGCTGAGTTCGAATTAGTGTCCGAAAAACCGTTGAAGGACACTATTCCGTTGGCGCCCAGCGTCTTAAGGAATGTGGCATAGTCCGAGACGCAGGAGCCGCCCGAGAAGCACGCGCCGCCTTTGGCTTGCGTGAGATCCTCGCCTAATACCAAGGCGCTATAGAGGTCGCTTGGCATATTCGGCTGCAGCACGCTCATCCACGTGGGATTCATGTGCGCGGTCTCCCAGTCGAATCCCATCGAAATTGTACCGCCCGGAAACCGGAGCCATCCGGGTTTCAAAGGCGTCACGGCAGCTATCCACTTCGGGTCCCAGTATTCTACTCCATTGAGGGGGTAGGCGTCGTTGAAGCCGCTAAAGCCAGGCGCCAGCGGGGTGGTCGAGGTGGTCGTCAGGCTGATGTACGGGATCGCCGCCTGGATGGTGAAGCCGTTAACCAGCGAGGCCTGCTCCGCACCCGTGGTCACGGTGACCGTCTGGGCGCCGGTGGCCGCCGAGGCGCCGATGGCGATTTCGGCCGTCGCGTCGGTGGCATCGGTGACGGTGATCGGTCCGGGTTGTCCGGCCGTGCCGCCGCCCACCGAGATGCCGGGTCCAAAACTGGCCATGCTGGTCCCCTGCACAAAATGCGTGTAAGATCCCGTGATGGCCACTTGCAGGGACAGCCCAGCATTCGAGGAATTCGGCGCCAGTGTCTGGATGGAGGCGGCGGGGTTGATGGTCAACATGAAGGGCTTGGTGACGGTCACCTGGTTGGTGTCGGTCACCTTGATGGTAAAGCTGGCGCCGCTGATCGCAGCGCCAGGCGGGCCGCTAATCAGGCCAGTGGCTGAATTCAACGAGAGGCCGCTTGGCAAGGTCCCCGCGCTCACCGCCCAAGTGTATGTCCCGGTTCCGCCGATGGCCGTCACAGTCTGCGAGTAACTCACTCCCACCTGGCCCGTAGGCAACGGCGAAGCGGTGATAATCGCCAGAGTCACCGGCACGGTGAAGACACCGGAAGTGGAATTGTTGGCACTGTCAGTCACTTTCACCGTGAACGTCGCATCGAGAGCAGTTAGAGGCGGCGTTCCGGTCAAAGCGCCCGCTGTACTCATCATTAGCCACGCCGGCAAACCGGTTGCGGACCAACTGTATCCGCCGGCTCCTCCCGAGGCCGCGAACGTCTGGCTATAGGCCACCGTGACTGTGGCGGCGGGCAACGGTGAGGTTGTAGTGATGAGCAACGGCGGATTGATGGTTAGGGAGAACAACTTGGCGGCAGTATCCTGGTTACCGTCGGTAACCTTGATCTCGAATTGCGAAGTGCCCGGGCTGGCCGGCTGGCCGCTGATTACGCCAGTGGCCGAATTCAACGCCAGACCGCCTGGCAACGTCCCCGCTGCCACCGCCCAGGTGTAGGTCCCGCTGCCGCCGGCCGCGGTCAAAGTCTGCGAGTAGTTTGAGGCGGCCGCGCCCGCGGGCAAGGGTGAACTGGTGGTGATGACCAGCGTCCGGTCGATGGTCACCGCGAATTCCTTGGAAGCGGGCATATGCAGGCTGTCGGTAGCCTTGACTTCGAAGTGCGACAGGCCCGCCGCGCTGGGCTTGCCGCCGATTACGCCGGTCGCCGTATTCAACGAGAGGCCGGCCGGCAAAGTCCCCCCGGTCACCGCCCAGGTGTAGGTCCCGCTGCCGCCGGAAGCGGTCAAAGTCTGCGAGTAGTTATCGGAAGCCACGCCCGTAGCAAGCGGTGAACCAGTGGCGATCGTTACGGGAGCGTTGACGATCAGCGTCGAACTGTTGCCGCTCTCAAAAGCGTTGCCGGTGGAGGTGGTTCCGGAAATGGAAACCTGGTAAGACGTCGCGGTTGAAACGTCGATGGATGTTGGCACCTTGAACGTGACGTATTCCGTTGTGCCCGAGTCCACAGTCACGGCCGTAGCGGTGGTGGCGCCGGAGGGCCCGCCGCCAGCGGTAGTGGGGTTGAGTGTTACCGTTACGTTGGCAGGCGGGATCGTTCCGCTGGGGAAACCATGCCCGATGACCGTAACGCTCGTTACGATCGTGTCGGCCGAGGTAGGAGAAGTGAGTCCATTCAAAGTGACGTTTGTGACCGCTCCCAACCGGAGGGAACCGGAGAGCATAGCCAATGCGCACAGCGTTAGGCGAACCAGGCCGCTGGCCGCCGATACACGATTGATCCGAGAACTTTTCATGCTAGGCCTCCACGTCCGCCGCACAAGGATAATTATTATGCCCTATTTCAATCGAGGCATCAAGGGGTACCGTACTGCTGTTGTGGGGCAGGTTGTCAACAGTTGTCAACCTGCGGGCCGATTGTTAATCGGCCCAGCTTGCGCCGATTTCCAATCGGCGCGCAGGATACCATCCTGCCCCACAGGTTGCAGACTGTAACGGCTACCGGTCCTCGCGCGCCAATTGCGGGTCGGAGGGATGCTGGCCGCTCATCTTGCGCTCCATTTCGTCGCGGGTGGCCTGTTTCAGGCGGGCGGCTTCGTCAAATTGGGGCTTGGCCTCCCCGCGGCGGCCCATGGCGAAGAGAATCTGGCCGCGCAAATAGTACACGCTGGAGCTTTGCGGATCGATCGCGCCGGCGGCGCGCAACGCTTCGAGCGCCGCGGCGTACTTGCCCCGCTGCTTGTAGATCTTGGCCAGCCCATAATCGGAGGTTCCCATTCCGGGATCGAGGCGCAACGCTTCTTTATAGTAGCGCTCGGCCTCCGGAATCCGGTTCAGGGCGTAACAGACCGCGCCCAGCTCGTCATAGTCGTAAGCCACATCCGGCGCGATGGCGATATCTTCGAGGAACTCCTGCCTGGCGCGTTCGAAATCGTTCTGCCGCCGGAACTCGGTCCCCAGGAAGTAATGCACCAGAGGCAGCTTGGGATCGATACGCGCGGCCTGCTGGAACTCTTCGATGGCGCGGTCGTACATTCGCGCGCCAACATGCGCCTTGCCGACGATCAGGTGGAACTCCGCCGAGTCATGGCCGGCTTCGACCAGGCGCGTGGTGGCGCGCCGGTCGAGCTCCGTGAGGCCGGCCTTGTTGGCGGCGATGGACACCACGTAGAGGTAGTTTAGATTTTCGGACTCGCGCGGCCACAGCGGCTCCAGCGTTTGGGCGGCTTCCGCGTAGCGCTCCTTGAAGAAATAGCAGAGACCTAACAGATAGCGCGCCTGTGTGGATTCCGGCTGATCGCGCAGCGCCGCTTCGAAGGGTTGAATAGCATGTTGATAATCGCCCTGCCGGTAATAGACCAGCCCGATATTCAGCCGGATCCCGGGCATCTTCGGCGCGAGCCGCTCGGCGGCCTGCAACTCCGCCAGGGCCGCCGGCCATTCCTTGCGGCGCATGTGCACGACGGCCAGGTTGCCGTGCGCCCCCACGTTGTCCGGGTCGGCCGCCAGCACTGCGCGGAAGTCCTTCTCGGCAGCCGTCAGATTGCCGGCATCCATGGCATGCTTGCCGCGCTCGAAGATCTGCCGGGTATCGGGCGGCTGCGCGGCCGCCGGAATTAACCACAGATAGACCCAGATACACACGGATATGTGGGGCAGGATGGTATCCTGCGCGCCGATTGTTAATCGGCGCTTGGTTGGGCCGATTAACAATCGGCCCGCAGGTTGCCAACCTGCCCCACAGCCACCACCTGCTTTCTTGGCGCCATGCTCCAGAGCCGGTCCCAGGAACGTTCTTTGTCCCACATGGGCGTCGGCTCGAAGTAGCCCGTATCCGGCATCAAATGCCGGCGCACGACGTCCTCGTTCAGCGTGATGCCCAGGCCCGGCTTGTCGGGGACGGTGATGAAGCCTTTATTGATGATGGGCTTTTCGATGCCCTCCACCAGATCCTGCCACCAGGGCACGTCCAGCGAGTGATTCTCGCAGGCCAGGAAATTCTCGGTGGCGGCGGCGCAGTGCACGCTGGCCAGCGCGCCGATCGGCAGGCCGGCATAGTGCATGGCCATCGGCACGCCGTATTCCATGGCGGCGTCGCCGATCTTGTGCGTCTCGAGGATGCCGCCCGACGTGGAGATATCCGGATGAATCTTGCTGACCGCGTGCTTCTCGCACAGATTGATGAACGGTTCCTTCAGGTAAATATCTTCCCCGGTGAGAATAGGAGTCGGGCTTTCCATGGTGATGCGCTGCAACAGGTCGGTATACTGCCAGGGAATCACATCCTCCATCCACGAGAGGTTGTATTTCTCGTAAGCCTTTCCCAGCCGGATGATGGAATGCACGCCCAGGTGGCCCAGGTGATCCATGGAGAGCGGAATCTCCATCCCCACCGCCTCGCGCGCCGCCGCTACGTATTCGCAGAGCTTCTCGATGCCCTTGTCGGTGACCTCCGCCGCGGTGAACGGATGCGGCAGTTGATTCCGCTCCCAAGGCGTCTCTCCCGAAGGCATGGTCACCGTTCCGGGAATGTTGGCGACCATGTTGATGCCCAGGTCCATCTTCAGCCACGTGAGGCCCATTTCTTCCTTGCGAATTTTGAGGCGCTTGGCGTACTCCGCGATATCTGGCGACTCCTCGGTATCGGCATAAATGCGAATCTTGTCGCGGAATTTGCCGCCCAACATCTGGTAGATAGGCACGCCATAGACTTTGCCGGCGATATCCCAGAGGGCCTCTTCGACGGCCACCACTCCGCCCGCCTGCCGCGCGTGGCCGCCGAACTGTCTGATCTTTTCGAAGATATAAGTGATGCGAAGGGGATTCTCGCCAACTACGCGGCTCTTGAGGAACAGCGCATAGGTGGCGCTGGCTCCGTCGCGAACTTCGCCGAGCCCGTAGACGCCTTGGTTGGTGTCGATCCGGATGATGGTGCACGGGCTGGGACCCGGCTTGCGCACGGTGGCCACGCGCAGGTCCGTAATCTTCAGGGTGGAAGGGCTGGAATTGGTGTTGACGTTCTGAAACGGCGGCTCCGGGGCGGCTTTGGCGCGCGCGCCCAACGCCGCTCCGCCAAACAGGACGGCCGAAGTCTTCAGAAGCCCGCGGCGGCTGAGACGCGTGCGTTCGTGCTGTGGCATGGTTGGTGGTCTCCTACAGACCCACCATTATAGTGCCCGTCGCGCATTGGCTTACCCGCTTTGTGGGGTGGGCAATTCTGCCCGCAGCCGGCTTTCAGCCGGCTCTGGCCGCCTCAAAAGGCGGCTGCGGCCAAGATTGGCCGCCCCACAAGAAATGACAGTCACAGACCGTTGCGCCGCTTGACCTCGTCCCACGTTGTGAAGCTCCCGTCGCGGAAACCGCGCCCAGCGCGCTTCTTCTGGGCGAGCAACGAATCTTGCTGAGCTTCCTCGCATTCTTCCAGGAAGATTTCGGCGCTTTGGTGCGTCCGCAGGAGGTCAGTCAGGGCGTCAAGATCGATCTGCCGCTTGACCATGAAGCCAGCTTAGCACGCCGGTGTCGGGGCCATACAACAAGACCTACCGTACGTGTTTTATCCACAGACAATTCAAAGCGAGTGTCTCGCAACTGTAACAAAATAGACCTTAACAATCTTGAGGAAAACTGGCACGCGCCGCCAAAATTCATTTGACTGAAATGGGTGTTCGGAGGCAATATAACACTTGGTTCCAAGAGGTTCGAGGAACAGCGAGCCGAACGGAAGCGAAGCGAGCCTGGAACGTCGATCCGCGGTTGAAACTATTCCAATAGGGCAGGCGGCGGGGAGCGAAAGGCAATCGGACGCATTCGGGAGGTGAGCCTCTCGATCAGTGGCTGGGTTGAAACGTTGATCCGGAAGGGCCCAAAGGCCCCAACGGGGAGTGGAGATTCAGGGGCTGATCGAGATTGCGGAACTGGAGTTGGGAAACGGGTTTGCGGTGGCGATCTCGCCCGAACCGGGGCTAACCGGAGAGAGCGAAGGAGCCGTAAGCCGAACGGGCTCGGCGAAAGTTCTGCAACGCATCGAAGCGGCAGGCCGGGAACTTCGATCCCGGAATGGCGGCCTGGAAACAGGCAGTCTTTTCGGGGGAGCGAAAGGCCGTTGCGAGATGCGGGTTCCAGCCGGAGCGAATGCAGGCGACCTCCAAGGCGTTAATCCGTGGCTTTCAAAAGGGGCTGCGGGGAGCTGAGGAGTTACCGCCGGTCATCCGGCTGCAAAGCTCTGAGCCGTGCATGCCGGCGTCGGGTCAGGCTGAGCTTCGGATCACTTGGAACCAATTTTTTTGCCCGCCTGCATTCACAATCGTGTGCGCCGCGTTCCTAGTTTCCGCCTTTCCAGGTATCGGGCATGCCCGGGTCGGCAGTCTCCTCCCGCGGGCGTCCTCCCTCCCGCGAACGATTGAACTCCCGCCAGCGATTGACGCTGAACGTCTCCCGCCGCGATCTGAAATCCACAAAATTGTGGCGGCAGTATTCGCACCGCCAGCGGTTCGCCCCGAGTTTGATCATCGACTTCATCCACGTGTTGGGGAGATATTGCTCTTCGGTCCAGACGTTGAGATCCGTGCGAAAGCACCTCGGGCAGCGGCTGTGAGTGAGGTCGGCAAAGTTCCAGGTCCGAGCCACGAAGCGGTTCCCGCAGTCGCCGCAGCGCAGCGGGGAGACACCCACCAGATCGCGCAGCCATTCCCACAGAGAGCGGCACTCGCTCACGTGCAGGTACCGGCTACCGCAATCCGGGCAACTGACCGTCATAACCGGGCGGCGGGCGCCTCCTTGCAGCGGGCCACGTAAGCGTCCAGGTAAGCGGCGAACGCAGTCCGCAAGGCCACGCAGGCTGGACCGGAATGCGGCATACCGCGGCCTTCGATTTCGACCACGGGCAGCAGGTTGCGGGTGGTGGAAGTGATGAAGACCTCGGCGGAACGTTCCAGGTCCGCGGGGGCCAGGGCCTTCTCTTCAATGCTGTACCCCGGCACGCGGATCTCGTGCAGCAACAGTTCGCGCGTCACGCCCGGCAGGCAACCCGAACTGAGAGGCGGGGTCCACACGCGGTTTCCTTCGGCGGCGAAAATATTCGCCGATGTACACTCGGCGGCCTCGCCGCGTTCGTTCAAGAGGATGGTTTCGTCGAAGCCGCGGATTTGCGCCATTTCGAGCCAGGTCAGGTTCATGGCCCACGACAGGATTTTGGCGCCCGCGAACTCGCCGGCCGCATAGCGCGCGCGTGCCGTATAGCAGAGCCGCACACCGCTGCCCCATTCCTTGGTGGCGGAGGTGAGCGCGATCAGATCGCTGGCGCGGCCGATCTCCGGCCCCTCCCACATGCCGCCGGTGTTGCGGACCACCACCACGCGCAAAGTGGCGTCGAAAGCCTGGTTGGCCTCCACCAATTCGAGCAGTTTGCGTCGGACCGGTTCGGGGTCGGGCGGGAGATGCACGCGCAATGCGGCGGCGTCCTTGCGCATACGGGCCCAGTGACGCTCGAAGGCAAAAAGCACGCCGTCGAGCACGCGGATGGTGCTGAAGACGCCCCATCCCGAGAGCAGTCCTACTTGTCCCGGCGCGAGCAGCTTATCGGAGGCATCCCGGATTTCATCGTTATGCAGAACGAAACGGTGCACAGGCTTTATTCTAACGCCGTAGGACAGGCCTCCTGGCCTGTCCGCGCCGGGACACTGGTGATACACTCGCAAAGTGCTGCTATTTGCGTTTTTCCTGCTGGCCGTCAATCCTTACGATGTGGTGATCCAACACGGCCGGATCATCGATGGAACGGGTTCGCCGTGGTACTCCGGGGATATCGGCATCCGGCAGGGGAGGATCGCGGCCATCGGCAATCTGACGGGCGCGCCCGCGAAGCGCATCATCGACGCGCACGGCATGGTGGTGGCGCCGGGATTCATCGACATGCTGGGCCAATCCGAGCTGACCATCCTGGTGAATCCGCACCTGCCCTCCAAGATCTACCAAGGGATCACCACCGAAATCACCGGCGAAGGGTCGTCCGCCGCGCCGGTCACGGAAGCCATGCTTACGGCCGATCGCGTGCAGTACGAGCACTACGGGATACAGCCCGGCTGGCGGACCTTCCACGATTACTTCGCGCGCCTGGAGAAACAGGGCATGGGAATCAACCTGGCGAGCTATGTGGGCGCGACGCAGGTGCGCCGCATGGTGCTGGGAGACGACGATCGCGCGCCTAACGCGGCGGAGTTGGAGCGTATGAAGGCCCTGGTGCGCGAAGCCATGCGCGACGGCGCGGTAGGCGTCTCGAGCGCCCTGCAATACGCGCCCGCTCCGTACGCCACCACCGAAGAGCTGATCGCGCTGGCCGCGGAGGCCGCCAAGTCCGGCGGCATCTATGCCACGCACATGCGCAGCGAGGGCGACGCCATCATTCCGGCGCTGGATGAAGCGATTCGAATCGGCCGCGAGGCGCACATTCCGGTGGAGATCTGGCACCTGAAGGCGGCTGGCAAAGCCAACTGGGGCCGCATGCCGGAAATCGTCGCGCATATTCAACAGGCGCGCGATACCGGCGTGGATATCACCGCGGATACTTACGCCTACCCCGCCGGGTTCAATACGTTTTCGGCGATTATCCCGCCGTGGGCGCACGATGGCGGAGATGCGAAGATGATCGAGCGGCTGAAGGATCCCGCCGCCCGCGCGCGCATCCGCAAGGAGATGGAGACGCCTGGCGGCCATTGGGACAACGAATGGCAGGAGGTGACCGGCCCGGAGTCCATCCTGGTGGGCGCGGTGGCCAACCCCAAGCTGCTGCCTTTACAGGGCAAGACCATCGCGGAGATCGCCAAGCTGTGGGGCAAGGATCCCTTCGACACCATCTTCGACCTGTTGATTGAAGACCAGGCCTACACCAACGTGGCCATCTTCATGATGTCGGAGCCGGACATCGCGCTGGCGCTGGAGCAGCCCTGGGTTTCTATCTGCAACGATTCGGAAGGCACGGCGCCGGATGGACTGCTGGGGAAAGAGCACCCGCATCCGCGCGCTTACGGGACGTTCCCGCGCATCCTGCGCAAGTACGTGCGGGAAGAAAAGAAGCTGACTCTTCCGGATGCCATCCGCAAGTTCAGCGCATTGCCCGCGCAGCGCATGCGGTTGACGGATCGCGGCGTTTTGAAAGAGGGTATGTGGGCCGACGTGGTGGTCTTCGATCCGGAGACCATTCGCGACGTGGCCACTTTCGACAATCCGAATCGGCTTTCGGAGGGTATGCGGTTCGTGCTGGTGAATGGCGTGCCGGTAATCGAAGAAGGGAAGATGACCAATGCGCTGCCGGGGAAGGTGCTGCGCGGTCAGGACTTGCGTTTCTTAAAGAACAGCCGGTAGATCCCGTAGGCCAGTCCGGCTCCCGCGGCGGCTCCCGCACCGATTACCAGGCCGGCCGTTAAACCGGTGGCTGCGCCCCGCGCGGCAAGTTCCAGAACGCCAACGGTGGCGCCGCCGGCGCTCCCGACACCGGCGCCCACACTGGCGACCGCAGCCGCCTTAGCCTTGTCCTTTTCACCTTCCGTCATCTAACAACATTATGTCTTAAATCGAGGGTTGGAGGGCGGGCAATCCTGCCCGCAGCCTGGCTTTCAGCCGGCTCGTGGCCGCCTCTCCAGAAACTGCTGCTGCTAGCCCGGCAATCGGCCGGTAGTTTGGACGTTCGCGTTAGGCAGCGGGCTCCAGGCGGTAGCCGAGCGAAGCGGCTTTGCGGAGCAGAAACT
>Ga0302326_10017837_pt1 | contig 14761 bp, 14 predicted proteins | sample Palsa_T0_3_FD_202264 | JGI IMG/M metagenome (GOLD analysis project Ga0302326, IMG submission 202264) | Peat permafrost microbial communities from Stordalen Mire near Abisko, Sweden - Palsa_T0_3 | ecosystem: Environmental > Terrestrial > Soil > Palsa > Peat permafrost | place: Sweden: Abisko... | reverse complement strand
GCCAGGGTGAAGCGCCGCCGCCCGGTTGAAATCGCCGGACAGCCGATGGCCCCGCCTGGGACCGGCGCCGCCGCGGCCCCGCTGCCTCGGGCAGGCACCGCCGCGGCCCCGCTGCCTCGGGCTGGCGTAGCCATGGCCTTGCTGCTCTTCTTCCTGTACTGCGGGGTCGAGATGGGCACTGGCCAGTGGGCCTTTACCTTCTTCACGGCCGCGCGCCACCTGTCCCCCGGGCTGGCCGGGCTCCTGGTGGCTGGCTACTGGGCGAGCCTGACCCTCGTTCGTCTCGTCACCGCCGCGATCGGGGGCCGCATCTCGTCCGGGCTGCTGCTGGCCCTCAGCGCCGGCGGGGCGGTGGCCGGCGAGGGGCTCATGCTCTGGGAGCCGGCGACCGCCGTCGGAGCGGCGGGCTTCCTCATCATTGGCGCATCGCTCGCGCCGGCCTTTCCCCTCATGATGAGCAGGACCGCCGCCTGGGCGGGAAACGCTCGGGTGTCCTCGGTCATCGGCTGGCAGTCCGCTGCCGCAAGCATCGGCGTGGCCGTCCCGAGCGCGCTGGCTGGCCTGCTCATCGACGACTTCGGGCTCGGTGCCCTGATGCCCTACCTGTGCGCGCTCAGCGTGTCGTTCCTGTTGCTCCAGCTTGCGGCACTGCGGACCCTGGGGCAGCGGGCGTGAGTCAGCTCAGCGGCGGGCCTGGCCCGGCCGGTCCTTGCCGCAGATCTACGTGGATACGTGGTGTGCGGGCCCGGTCGGCTGACGCAGGCTGTAGCTGACGGACGTCGGTGCACGCGGCCCTCCTCGGTCACCACGACACATCGCCTGTTGAGGAAGCGCACATGAAGCACATGGAGCAGGAAACTACGGCGGTACCGGGTACGTTGCCGGCCGAGATCCGTGACGGGTTCCGGGGGATTCGGGGGATTCGGGGGATTCGGGGGATTCGCGTCTCCCGCAGCGGCCCGGACCGGGAGAGCAAGCGCGCGGCGCGCGCAGCGCGCAGGTCCCTGGAGCGCGAGCTGTCGAGCTACACGTCGGCACGAGACCTGAACGACCTGGACGCGATACTCGACCGCTACAGCGAGGAAGAGACCGCAGACATCCGCCGCATCCTCGCCGCACGCCGCGCTGCCTGACCGCCGGCTGCCATCCCCCTGACCGTCCCGCTGCCGTCCTCGCCACTCGGCGGGCCAGCCGCGGCAGGCCGGCCACGCGTGCGCGGCGCGACGCCCGGGAGCCGTGCCAGCTCAGGCCGACGGCCCCGGCCCCCGGGCTGGGTGAGCGTGCTCGACGACGAGCCTGGTCAGCTGCACGCGCGAGGTGATCTCCAGCTTGCGGAAGATCTGGCGGAGGTGGAAGTCGATCGTGTGCTGCGACAGGTACAGCCGGGCGGCCGCCTGCCGGTTGGTGGCACCCTCGGCGACGATGGCCGCCACGCCGCGTTCGGTATCGGTGAGGCTGTCCCATCCGTACGCGCTCCGGTCCCGCCCCGGCCGCGGAGGCTCCCCGCGCTGATCCGCGGGCGCGGCCCGGTCCGCGGGCGCGGCCTGGTCCGCGGGCGCGGCCCGGTCCGCGGGCGCGGCCTGGTCCGCGGGCGCAGCCCGGTCCGCGGGCGCAGCCTGGTCGAAGCGCACGAGCACGCCGGCCAGCACCCCGCCGTCGTGGACTGCCCTGACGCGGGCGGTGACGGCAAGGCCGCTTGTCAGGCTCAGGTCGGCAACGACGTTCTCGCCGCTGGCCAGCGCGCCTGCCGCCCAGCCCCACAGCAGAGCGCGGTCGGCGGGCCGCAGTAGCCGGTCAGCCGAGGCGTTGGCGTACAGGGTCCGCTCGTTCACCGATACCAGCGGGCCCCTGGCCCGCCGCCGCGCCTGGCGGAAGTGCGCGAGCAGGGCGCCGTCGTCTGCGGTGCCCGCCAGCAGGCGCTCCTCGATCTCGCGTCTGGCGCGCTTGACGAGGGGAAGCATCAGCGGGTTGGCGGTCTCCGCGCGGCAGGTGAGCCCGACCGCCCCCAGGACGGCACCGGTCCGCGGATCGGTGATCGGCGCCGCTGAGCACGCCAGCTCGCGAAGGACGTCGGCGAAGTGCTCGGCGCCAGCCACGGCCACCGGGCTGGCCTGGCGCAGCGCGGTGCCGATCGCGTTCGTGCCGGCGTTCTCCTCGCTGTGGCGGAAGCCGGGCGCGAGCATGATCTGGTCAAGCCGGACACGGAAGGTCAGGTCCGAGACCCGCCGGTCGATGACCCGGGCCTGCTCGTCGGCCAGCAGCAGAGCCACGCCCGACCCGGCTAGGTCATCGCTGAGCTGATCGGCGACCGGCCCGGCGGCCCGGGCGAATCGACCACCGAGATCAAGATCGGGATCGTAGCTCGCCTCGATACGGTCCGGCCGCAGCCCGTGCAGCACCGACCGCTGCCAGGAAGCCGCGATCTCCTCGCGGACGGCGGGAGCCGTGTCGCTGCCGGGCCGGAACTCGCGGCTGGCGGTGCCCGGGGCGTGGTCAGCCACGAGGAACCTGCTGGCTGCCCTTTGCTGCCTTTCCGGTGCGAGACGCGAGCATACCTTCGCCAACAAGCGCGCCGCCTCCCCTAGTCCCGAGGCGGGCGCAGACCTGGCCTTACGGTCAGGCACTGGCCTGGGCGCGTCGCGGATCGAGGCGCCGCCCATGACCTGCCTGAGCACGAGTTCACATCACCGTTACGACGCGGAAGCAGGCCCGCAACCGGGCGGCGGGACAGTCGGCAGACCGGCAAAGAGGAGGAACCCATGGACCCGAGCGGCATCGTACCCGCGGCTGCAGCGCCCACTGAGACCCGCCATGAGCCGGCCGAGGCGGCGGGATGCACGCTGACCTACGGCATTGGCGCCCGCGAGAAGGCGGCCGGGCTGCAAGCGCGGCTGAAGCAGCCCGCGCTGCTGGGGACGCCGCAAGGCACGCCCGCTCGGACACCCGGACCGGCCGTGCAGGCCGCCAGGCTCACCGGCCACACGATCTACGCCCGCAAGCCCGCGGTCTGCCGCGGCGGCCCCGGGCAGCCTGGCCAGGCATCCGGCCCGGCCGTGACCGGCCCAGCGGCCCCCGGCGGCGGCAAGCCGACTGCCAGCCGGCGTTGAGCACAGGCGATGGAGATCACCACGATCCTGCCGGTCCGTCAGCTGATCATCGCGAGCCAGCGGGCCGCCGCGACGGTCAGCCAGCGACGCCGCGGCAGGCATGCCATCAGGGTCGTGCTCACGCGGGTAGAGCGCGGCACGCTGCACTACGAGGCGCGGATCGCCCGCAGGCCGATCCTGCCCGTGACCGTCAGGTTTACCGAAGACCCCGAGATGACCCGGGTCAGCATCGACGCGGCACCGGCAGGCGCGGCGGCCGCGTTCACGGCACAACTTCACCAGCGGATACATGCCATTGATCCGGCTGCAGCCTGCTCCCGGGCAGGCACGGGAGCGCAAGCGCGATGCGGGGGGTCGCTGAGACCGGAGATGCGGGGGTCGTAGTCCAGCCCGGGCTCAGTTCTGGTTCGGGTCGCTCGCGACGCCCGCCGCGCCCGCCTTGCCGCTAGCGCCCGCTGCGCCCGCCTTCCCCGGCGAGCCGGCCGCGCCCGGTCCCGCGCCGGGCTGGCCGCCCGGACCGCCGGACCCGCCGGCGCCGAGTGCTCCGCCGGCGCCGGCAGTCACCTTGTCGCCGCTGAAGGTGTTACCGGAGTCGGCGACCGGGGTCGCGACACTGTAGATGCCGCCCCCGGTCGCGTTGCCCCCGGCGCCGCCGTTGCCGCCCTTGCCGCCGTTCCCGCCGTTGGCGCCGTTGCCGTTGGCGCCGTTAGCGCCGCTCCCGGTGCCGGTTCCGTTCTCGCCGCCCTGGCCTCCGTTCCCGCCGCCGCCGCCGTTCCCGCCGGACCCGGCCGTAATGGTGGCGGCGCCGCCGTTGCCTGCGGTCGCTGACTCGGCAGAGAAGGTGCTGCCGGTGATGCTGAGCGACCCGGTCGCGTAGACCGCGCCTCCTTCGGCGAGACCGCCGGCGCCGCCGTTGCCGCCCGCCCCGCCTGCGGCCCCCGGCGAGCCGGCCACCCCGGCGCCGCCATCGCCGCCCAGGCCGGGCACGTTACTGGCGCCGTCCGCGCCGCTGCCGCCGGAGCCGCCATAGCCGCCGGGGCCTCCCCCGCCGCCGTTGCCCGCGCCGAACGCGCTCGCGCCGCCGCCGCCGGACGCCGTGTCGCTGGTGAACTTTTCGTCCTTCACGGTGAGCTGGGCACCGCTGCCCGAGCCGTTGCCGTAGACCGCGCCGCCCAGGCCAGCGCCGCCGGCACCGGCGGCTACCGCCGGCTTGGCTGCTCCGGCTGTCCCTCCTGCCGTGCCCGCCGCCCCGGCGCCCCCGCTTCCGCTCTGCGCGCCGTTGGCGCCGCCCTGACCGCCGCCGCCGCCCGAGCCCCCGGTCCCGCCGCCCTGGGCGGTACCGCCGCCGCCCGCGCGGCCTCCCGAGCCGCCGGCACCGCCGGCGGCGAGGTCGAAGGAGAACTGGCCCGGCGCCGCGGCCGTGCCCAGATCGGCCGATCCGCTGTTGTAGACGGCGCCGCCTTCGCCGGCGCCGCCGGCGCCGTCGGTTCCGCTCGTCCCGCCCGAGGCGCCGGCCGGGCCCTTCGCCCCGAGGGTGCCGGCCGCGCCGTTCTGGCCGGGGTCACCCTCCGCGCCCTGAATGCCGTCGGAGCCGCCGCCGCCGCCGTAGCCGCCGGTGCCGCCCACGCCGCCGGTGTTGGTCGCTCCGCCGCCCTGGCCGGCGTCTCCGGCGCTGCCGCCGGTCCCGCCGGTCGCCTGGTTGTCGGACAGGGTGGTCCCGGCGAGCTCATTTATGGTGCCGGAGTTGAACACCGCACCGCCCTGGGCGCCGCCGCCGGCCGGCCCGCTGCCCGAGGCGCCGCCCTTCCCGGCGGCCGCGGTGGCGCCGCCGTTCAGGGCTCCGGCGGCGCCGGCCTTCCCCGCGGCGCCGGGTGCCGTGCTGCAGCCCTGATCGATGCCGCAGCCGGATCCGCCTTCCGCGCCGCTGCCGCCCTCGCCGCCGTAGCCGGGGTTGCCGGGGGCGCCGCCGCCGCCGCCTCCGCCGCCGGAGCCTGAGCTTCCCGCGGTCGCCGTGTCGTCCTCCAGGGTGCTGCTGGTCATCTGCAGCGTGCCTGAGTTGTAGATCGCGCCGCCCTGCGCTTCGCCGCCCGCTCCGCCGGCGCCGCCGACGCCGCCCGCGCCGCCGGCGCCGCCCAGCCCGTTCTCCCCGCCCGCGGCCCCCGCCCCGGCCGCCGCGGCGGGTCCGCTGCCGCCGTTGTTGCCGTATCCGCCGGTGCCGCCGCCGCCGCCACTGCCGCCCCAGCCGCCCTGGCCTCCTTGCCCGCCGACACTGCCGGAACCCGCCCTGGCCGAGTCGTCGGTGAAGCTGCTCCCCGACACGGTCAGCGTCCCCGCGTTCCAGACCGCGCCGCCGCTGGCGTCACCGCCGGCCCCGCCCTTGCCGCCGGCCCCGCCGACCGCGCCCGCCGACCCGTTACCGCCCGCACCGCCGGCACCGCCGTTGCCGCCCACCTGGCCGGACGAGCCCGCGGCACCGGAACCGCCCGTTCCGCCGTTGCCGCCTGCCGCTCCGTAGCCGCCGGTGCCGCCGCCGCCGCCCGCTGCGCCGTTGCCGCCGACCACGCTGTCATCGGTGAGAGTGTCGTCGTTCAGCGTCACGGTGCCCGAGCTGATCAGCAGGGCCGCGCCCTCGGCGACCTGGCCGGCCCCGCCGGCCCCGCCCGCCTTGCCCGCCGTCGCGACCCCGCCGTTGCCGCCGGCCTTGGCAGCGGTGCCGTTCGCGCCCGGGGAGGAGCCGTTGGCGCCGTTGGCTCCGGTGGCGCCGTTCGCGCCGGTCGTCCCCGCGCCGCCGTTGCCTCCCGTCGTGCCGGCGGCGGCCGACACCTGCGCCTCGCTCAGGGTGATGTGGCCGATGGTGAGCTTGCCGCCGGTCACCTCGAACAGGCGGACCTTGAAGCCGCCGCTGAACGTGACGGAATGACCGTTGGCCTCGACGTCGACGGTCAGGCTCGCGGGCACCGAGATCGTGGACGTGAACGAGACCGGCGTCGACTGGCAGCTGGTCCCGTAGTCCACCGTCCCCCCGGCCGCGACCGCGCTCTCCAGCGCCGTGAAGCTGCAGCTGGTCAGCACCCCGGTTGCGGCAGGGCGGCCCGCCGCGGCCAGCGCGGGCGAGCCGCACCACGCGGTGAGGACCAAGGCCAGCGGCACCGCGAGGAAGCCGAGCCGCAAAGGCCGAGCGCCGTGACAGGTCATGGGGCTGCCTCCCTGAAACCTATCGAGCCTCTCAGTATGGCGGATCCCTCTGATGCCAGGCAATGAGATCGTAAAGTCATGTCAGTCTTCAGGCAATGGGCCGGTAAAAAAGGTCAAGCACGGGGCCGGGCCGGCGCCTCGAGCGCGCGCCTGGCCGCCGGGTTAGCGGTTACCTTGGGCATATGACCACGGCGATCGCGCAGTTCATGCGGGAGCTGGAGCGGGTCTGGGACGGGCACCGGGATGCGCTGCTGCTGCGGCGCGACCTGACCGCGGCGCTCGCGCACCTGGCGGCCGAGCCGTCGGTCCTGCACATCCCGGCCATGACGGGCGCCGCCGGGCGTGCCGCCTGCGAGCGGTTCTTCGCCGAGGACTTCCTTCCGTACCTGCCCGGTGACCTGGTGCTCGCCAGGATGTCCCGGACCGTGGACCGGTTCCGGCTGGTCGACGAGACGACGGTGTCGTTCACGCACGACCGGGAGCTGCCCTGGCTGCTGCCGGGGATCGGCCCGACGTACCGGCGGGCCGAGGTGCTGGCCATCGCGGTCGTCCGCTTCGAGCGCGGGCGGATCCGCTCCCAGCGGATCCTGTGGGACCACGCCACGCTGGCCGCCCAACTGGGCATCCCGCCGCGGGCGGCATAGCCAGCCGGGCCTGGCGGCCCAGCGAGCCGAGCGGCCTTGGCGGTCCTGGGTCATGCGCTGTCGCGGGCCGCTGCCTCGGTGAGGGTGCGCGCCGTCCGGACGGCGCTGGCGATCGCGTCGTCGGGAGTCAGGCCGCACAGGTCGGTGAGGGTGAACAGTGCCTCGGGGCTCATGACCACGGCGAGGTCCCGCTTGAGCTGGGCCAGTGCCGGAGAGCTGATGGCTGCGGGCATGCCGTCTGGCGAGGTCAGCGCGTACTCGATCAGCCCGAGCCTGATGCCCGGGCGGACAGCGGCCGGGTCAGGCCGCGTGATGGTGGCCGAGATCATGGCGCGGACCGCGCCCTGATACCTGAGCACGCCGCGCAGCAGGTACTCGGCGGCGTAGGCGACTCGCTCGGCGGGATCGCCGGATCGTGCGACCGGCTCGAGGGCGTCGGCCGGGCTGGCCCACACGCCGGTGAGGGCTTCGCGCAGCAGCGAGGCCAGATCGGGGAAGTACCGGTAGGCGGTGGCCTCGGAGACCAGCGCTGACGTCGCCACGGCGGCCATCGTGACCTCGCCGCCGGTACCGATGAGGTCGCGGGCGGCATCGACGATGGCGTCGTGGGTACGTTTCTTCTGGTTGGCCCGGCCGGTCTGGAGCTGAGCGCCCATGAGGCAACTCTTACATCCGCGCATTCATCAGTCAATCTATCTCTCATTATGCGAGAGAACTTGCGTAAATCATCTTGAGGGTTTACTCTCATCGTAAGAACATGCTCTAGAAAAGAGGCGGGACCCTGGTGGCTCAGGTCTCAGTAGTCGGCCCGGGGGGCGGCGAGGTGGTCCTCAGCGGGCCGGTCCAGATGCGCATCCTGGAGGATGGCAGCACCACCCAGCACCGGCTTGGCGTGGCCGAGATCACGATCGCGCCGCACACCGACGGCCCGCCGCAGCACCGGCACGCCCGTCACGACGAGGGCTTCTACGTCGTATCGGGCACGGCCAGGTTCACCATCGGCACGGAGGTCCACGACGCGGCCGCGGGCACGTTCGTGATGATCCCGCCCGGGGCGCCGCACACGTTCGCCAATCCGGGCGACCAGTTGGCCGTGCTGCTCAACACCTTCACTCCCGATCTCTACGTGCAGTACTTCCGGGACCTCCGGGACATGATCGCGTCCGGCCGCCCGATGACCGACGACGCGATCGTCGACGTCATGGGCCACTACGCCACGGTGCCATCCGCCGACTTCGCCGGACCGCCGACCGCTAACTCTGCTGAGGAGACCAGCATGACCAGCACCACGACGCACAGCGTGACCGTCCCCGGCGGCATCGGCCGGGCCGAGGTCACGGTCACCGAACGCGGCGAAGGGCGCCCGTTCCTGCTGCTGCACGGCGGCGGCGGCCCGCAGACGGTCAGCGGCTTCGCCGACCTGCTCGCCGAGGCCGGGCCGGCCCGGGTCATCACGCCCATCCACCCGGGCTTCGGCGGCACACCCCGCCCCGATGCCCTGGACACCGTCCGGGGCCTGGCAGCGCTCTACGTCGCGCTGCTCGACCAGCTCGGCCTGGCCGGCGTCACCGTGGCCGGGAACTCCATCGGCGGCTGGATTGCCGCCGAGATGGCCCTGCTCGGCCCGGAGCGCGTCAGCAGCGCCATCATCATCGACGCGGTCGGCATCGACGTGCCCGGCCACCCCGTGGCGGATTTCTTCAACCTCACCATGGACCAGGTCAGCCAGCTCAGCTACCACGACCCGGTCTTCTTCCGGATCGACCCCGCCGCGATGCCCGCCGCACAGCGGGAGGCCATGGCCGGCAACCGGGCCGCGCTGGCCGTCTACAGCGGAACGTCCATGACCGACCTCACCCTGCGGGACCGTCTCAAGGACGTCAGCGTTCCGGTCCTTGTGCTGTGGGGCGACAGCGACCAGATCGCCGACGCCGACTACGGCCGCGCCTACGCCGACGCCATCCCGGGCGCGGTGTTCCAGCTGCTCACCGAGACCGGGCACCTGCCGCAGATCGAGACTCCCCAGCAGCTGCTGGCGGCCATCTCGGCGTTCGCCGGCTCCGACGTCGGCCGTATCGCCCGCTGACAGCGTCATCCCGCTTCCCCGGGAATCGACACGGTCCTGTTCACCGTGCCGAACCAGCTCGGTGTCGCCTACAACGCGCGCATCCTCGAGACGATCGCCCGGCACATCGCGCCCGCCATCGGCTGGGTACCGGCGAGCACCGCGGCGGCGGCTTGACCGGCTACCGGTCGTAGTGCGTGGGCGGGAACGCATCCCGCTCGCCGCCGGCGGACAGCTCGCCTTCGTTCAGCTCCCGGCGGATCTCTGCCTGCTCTAGCAGATAATCGTCTGTCGTCGTGACATCGGGGCGGGGCGGCGCGTCAGTCGCGGCGGGTACCTCATCCGGGTCGTAGTCGTCGATTCCCGCCTGCACGCGTTCTTCCTCCGCGAGACGGGCAAGCCGGTCATCGTCGAGATGCGCGGGCGCACCACCGTGCTCGTGGTGGTCGCGGCGGAAATGCGCAGCCGGCGGATCTGGCGTCTGCTCAGTCATCGTTCCTCCCGCATGCCGACGACCTGGCGTCGGTCCATGGCACTACGATGCTACTTTCGCGCGCCCAAGGGTCAACCAGCTCCATGGACTGCAGATGACCTCCTGCACGCGCAGGCCGACTAGCTACCGGTCCGGCCAGCCACCGGTCCGGCCAGCCACCGTTACTCTGACGCCGACCCTGTGCCAGCTGAGGCCGTCGTTCGTCGTCCGCAGCAGGTTGCCGTCCTGGGGCGGTCCAGGCTCGGCCACGACCCAGGCGGCCGCCGGGCTGACGTAGGCCAGCGAGGAGAAGCTGCCCTCGCCCGGCCACTTGACCCACGTCCAGGTCTTCCCGGCATCGGCGGTCCTGGCCATGGTGTTGGGCCCATTTGCGGTCTCGCTGATCACCCGGGCACGGCCAGGCGGCATCGCGATCTCCCAGCAGCAGCCACCGCCGTTCGCGCCGCCGGCCGGATGGACGGTCGCGCCGCCGTCAGTCGACTTCAGCACCGCGTTGGCCTGGCCGCCCTCGCCGATCGGGGGCGCGATGCACAGGAAGTCGACGTCTTCCGCACTGGCCGCCGCGATGTCCACCATCGAGTAGTGCCGCTGCAGGCAGCTGAACGTGATCCGGTGCCAGCGCCCGCCGCCGGAGTTGGTCCACAGCGTCGAGTTGCTGCCGAACCAGACCGACCGACCGGACACGGCCAGGCCGGCCGCGTCCCCAAGCCCGTCGTTAGACCCCGGGCCGCTGGTCAGCCGCCCGACGCGCGCCCATGCATCGCTGCCGACCGGGCTGCGGTACAGCTTCTCGGGCCCGAGCTGCGACGGGGCCGACACCTCGGCGTATACCTCCCCGGCCCCGGCGGCCATGTCGAGCACGGCGCCGCCGACCGACAGCTTGCGCCACCGTGCGCCGCCGTCGTGGGTGGACCACAGCCCCGGGCCGTACAGCCACCCGTCCCGCTTGGTGGCGAACAGCACGCTGACCACCGACTTGTTCACCACCACTGGGGGTGTCGTGACCTGGCGCCAGCTCTGGCCGCCGTTGGCTGTCGCCACCAGCTGGCCGGCGCACTGCCGAAACTGGCAGCGCGCGGCTCCGCCTAGCGCATAGCCCGAGCGGGGAGACAGGAAGCTCGCCGCTACGACGGAGAACCTGGCGGCCGACGACCGCGGGGCTGCGTGACTGACCGGAACGGCCGCACCAGCTTGGCCTGCCGCCGAGAGGGCCAGCAGCGGCACCGCCGCCAGTAAGTAAGCGGCCCGCCGGAGCGCCTTGCTGCCTGCACGCCGGTGATCTCGTCGTGAACTCGTCATTCCCGCATCCCCTCCGCCGGACAACTGGTGCGCCGCCCACGGCAGCCGCCGCACGGCGACCGCTACGCGGTATCTGGTGCGGCAGCGCCATCCGGGTCGAGATGGCCGGAAATAGGTGACTTCATTAAGGACGCGTCAGATAAGGACGTGGATGTCATAGTCCTTGCGGGCCGGCAGCAAGTCCGAAGAACTGGGCACGCGGGTCCGCGGGCCGCTCGCATGGCGGCCGTTTGGCCCGGGGCTACCCCTGACGGCTCCACTGCGGGCCCACCGATAGCCAGTCGGTCTCCCAGCCCGCGAGTCTTCGCCGGTCCAGGAGCCGCCGGGCGAGCACGGCGCTGCATGCCAGGAGCACAGCAACACCGGCGAGAGCGGTCAGCACCGCGACGACGACGCGATCGCTGTCCTTCGCCGCCCCCGGTGGGGGCATCCGAACGTCCCCCGCGCGATCAAGCCACACCGGCACGGTGCTGCCCGCCCAGCTGCCTGCCGGGGCTGGGACGCTGGCGATTCGCGACCGCCCGGCCGCGGTCAACCGGGCTGGCGCCCAGACCGTCCAGGTATTCGTGCCGTTGTCCGGCATCTCCGGCCCGGGTGTGGCCCGCAGCAGGACCGCGTGGACCCGGTGCCACGACAGCTCCGCGTGCTTCGCGGCCGCGTTCTCCGCGCGTACCCACAACCCGGCGGCACCCGCGACGAACGGGCCCAGGGCCAGGAACGCGGCGATCGCCGCGGGAAGCAGCCACCCCTCGATCAGGTCCGAGCGCCGGAGCAACGGGTTGCGGTCACGCCGCAGCCGGCGAGTCAGTTTCATCCACGTCGTTGTGGGCGTTGTCATGACGTTCACCTCATCGGCGGGCCCGGCCGCGCCGTTGCGACCGCTCCCCCTGGGATTGTGCCTCTCCCCAGGGTGCCTTCGCCATACCCCGGCAGCGCGAATCGGCTCGCCGCGCGGGTACAGCCCAGCGGGTCAGCGGACGGCTTGCCGACCTGGCCAAGGGAACGACTTGCCGATCTGGCTAAGGGATGAGCACGATCTTGCCCGCGGCGTGGCCGCTCATGATCGCGCGGTGGGCTGCCGCCACCTCGGCGAGCGGGAAGGTCTGCGCGACGAAGACCCGCAGCCTGCCGTCCTGGGCGAGCTGCGTCAGCTCCAGTCGCGCGGCGTCGCGGATCTGGGTGCCCGGGTCCGCGCCGGGCGCACCGCCGAGCACCTTGATGCCCGCTGCCAGCCCGCGCGCGAACCCCGCGATGGTGGCGATCCGCGCCCGGTCGCCCACCAGCGCGAGCGAGACGTCGATCGCCTCGTCGGTGCCGATCAGGTCCAGCGCCGCGTCGATCCCGCCGGGTGCAGCGGCGCGCACCCGGTCGGCCAGGCCAGACCCGTAGGCGACCGGATACGCCCCCAGCCCGCGCAGGAAGTCGTGCCGGGCCGGGCGCGCGGTTGCCACGACCGACGCGCCGCGGGCGGCGGCCAGCTGCACCGCCATCAGGCCGACGCCCCCGGCAGCGCCGTGGATCAGTACCGTGTCGCCCTCGTGCACGTTCGTCGCGGCCAGGGCGTGCCACGCCGTCACGCCGGTCAGCATGAGCCCGCCGGCCTGCGCCCAGCCGAGCGCGGCCGGCTTGGGCACCAGCGCCCCGGCCGGGACCACCAGCTCGGCGGCGTAGGCGCCGGATGCGCGGAACGCGATCACCTCGTCCCCCGCGACGACGGGCCCCGCGGGTCCCCGCGCACCGGGCCCGGCCGCGGTCACCAAGCCCGCGGCCTCGGAACCGAGCCGGATCGGCAGTCGCGACGGGTCGGCCCCGAACGCTCCGCTGTACACCTTGTAGTCGATCGGGTTGACGCCCGCGGCGCGCACCTCGATGCGCGCCTCGCCGGGTCCCGGCTCGGGAGTCGGCTCGTCGACGACGGCCAGCACGTCCGGGCCGCCGAACGCGGCGGCGATCACCACAGGTGGCATACCCGCCGCAACACCGGCGACGCCGCCGCGCATTCCGAGTCCGCGTCCCGGAAGACAGGTCAATCCCGGTGGCCAGGCGCGGCCTTCCTGCGTCCGAGGTCTGGCCGCCCAGTCGCCCTACGTGACCTCGGTCGGCGGCACCGAGCTGGTCCCGGCGTCGAACACCAGGGGCTGGACCGAGACGGCCTGGGCCGGGCCCGGCACGCCGCCCACCCAGGGCTCGGGCAGCGGGTGCTCGGCCTACGAGCCCAAGCCCTCCTGGCAGACCGACAAGGGATGCGCGGCCCGCACGACGGCGGACGTGAGCGCGGTGGCCGCCAACGTGCTCAGCTACGACAGCTACCTGGCCAGCGGGTGGTACTACTCCTTCGGCACCAGCGTGTCCGCCCCGCTGATCGCGGCCGTCTACGGGCTGGCCAGCAACGCGCCGGGCATCACGGTCCCCGCATCGGCCGCCTACCGCGGGCCGGCCGCCGACCTGCACGACATCACCAAGGGCAGCACCGGGACGTGCACGCCGCCGGCCGATCAGGCCTACCTGTGCACGGCGGGCAAGGGCTACGACGGTCCCACCGGCATGGGGTCCCCGCACGGCATCGGCGCCTTCCAGGTCCCCGCGACCCCGCCGCCGAGCGTCTCCGGCGTGACCTTCTCCGGGCCGGCGGCCAGCCCCTCGATCACCGTCACCGGTGCCAACCTCGGTTCCGCTCCGCCGATAGGCACGCCCGAAACGTGCCAGGGCGGCGACACCGGCGACACCTACGGGTCGTCAGGGCTGTGGTTCAGCGACGCCAGCCAGGGATGGACGGCCGGACAGGCAGGTGACTGCATAGGCCTGATCGTGACGTCCTGGAGCAGCAGCCAGGTGGTGTTCGGCTTCGGCAACGAGTACGGCAGCTATCCGCCCGTCCAGTCCGGGGACCAGGTCGAGATCGACGTTCAGGGTGCCACCTTCAGCGGGCCGCTGACCTGAGCGACGGCGCGCCCTGGGATCCCGCCGGAGGGCGGCGGCTTACCGGCGGGGCCGGGGTGAAAGGCTCGTTATCGTCGTCGGAGATTAAATCCAGCGGCACAGCTGGTATCTACTTGGCCTCACCACAGGTCGCCGCCGGTCAGCACGTACACGAACGGCACCAGCGGGATGATTGCGAGGATGGCCCAGGCCAGCTTCGGGCCACGCCCCATGCCGGGACGGCTAGCAAGGTCGATCCACAGCAGCACGACGGCGATGGGATGCAGAAAACAGACGAGCAGCTCGAAAAGCTTCTTCATTTCTCGAATCTACCCGTGTGCGTGCCGGTCGTCGGGACGTCCCCGCGCCGGCAAGGGCCGGCCACGGCACGGACAGGGCACTGTCGGCAAGCCTAACCAGGCCGGCACCTGTCACGTCCCCGCTCGGCGGGGCGGTCCTCGCCGATGCCGGGGTTCGGACCGTGCCTTTGCAGCAGTTGATCGATCCGGGTGTCCTGCGAGGCGTCGCCGCAGGCAGCGCTCGACTCAACAGGGGTCCAGCCTCCATTAGCCTGGGGCCGTGAAGGCGCTGCTCCTGGAGAACGTCCACCCCGAGGCTCTTCGGCTGCTCGAAGAAGCCGGGCTGGAGGTAACCGGGCTGCCGTCCGCTCTTGACGAGGCAGAGCTCGCTGCCGCGCTGCCGGGCGTGGCACTGCTGGGCGTCCGGTCCAAGACCAGGCTCGGCGCGGCGGTGCTCGCCGCGGCCACGGACCTGATCGCGGTCGGGGCATTCTGCATCGGCACCGATCAGGTCGACCTGGCGGCGGCGTCAACGCTCGGCGTCGCCGTGTTCAACGCGCCGTACTCGAACACCCGCAGCGTGGTCGAGCTGACCCTGGCCGAAATCGTCGCGCTGACCCGCCGGCTCACCGAGAAGGACCGCGCGATGCACGCGGGCAGGTGGGACAAGTCGGCCAGCGGCGCGCACGAGGTGCGGGGCCGCACGCTGGGCATCGTCGGGTACGGAAACATCGGCGCGC
>Ga0302326_10017835_pt1 | contig 14762 bp, 13 predicted proteins | sample Palsa_T0_3_FD_202264 | JGI IMG/M metagenome (GOLD analysis project Ga0302326, IMG submission 202264) | Peat permafrost microbial communities from Stordalen Mire near Abisko, Sweden - Palsa_T0_3 | ecosystem: Environmental > Terrestrial > Soil > Palsa > Peat permafrost | place: Sweden: Abisko... | reverse complement strand
CAGTAGAGCGCCCGCGGAGATCTTCTTGTTGCTCTTGAGGTTCGCGATCACCTCACCGGATGAGGTCTCTTCCACGCTGTCCACTTCCTCATTGAGACGCATGGTGACGCGGCTGTCGCGCAGGTGATAGGAAAGCGCCTCGATCATCTCGGCGTCGGCGAATTCGAGGAGCCGGGGACGCTTTTCCACCAGGATGACGCGGCATCCGAGCGTCGCAAACATGCACGTGTATTCGACGCCAATGACGCCGCCGCCCACTACGATCATCGAGCGCGGAATCTCGGACAGATCCAGAATCTGATCGCTATTGATGATGGTCTTGCCGTTCAACGGAACCCGATCGGAACAGGCGGGTTTGGTGCCGGTGGCGATGATAATATGCGGGGCTTCGTAATCCGACTGGCCTTTGGAATTGACGACGCGGAGATGCGTCGAATCGAGAAAGCTTGCGACGCCTGTCAGGACTTCGATGTTATTTCGCGAAAGTTGGGCTGCCGCGACATCCACTTCCGTCTTAATCACATGCTGAACACGGAAAGAAAGATCGCTCATCGAGATCTTTTCTTTTACGCGATAGTTGCTGCCGTACGTGCCTTGAAAATTTACGCCGGAGAAGTGCATGACCGCTTCGCGGAGGGTCTTGCTTGGAATGGTGCCGGTATTGATACAGGCGCCGCCGAGAACCTCGCGCTTTTCAATTAGCGCCACCCGCTTGCCGGATTTTGAGCCTTGGATGGCGGCGCGCGTTCCGGCTGGTCCAGAACCGATGACAATCAGGTCGTAGCTCTGCATTCTTGTATCCGCTATTGTACGAGGCAAAGCATGAAGATAGAGTGAAACCGGATTACGATTCCTCTCAAGAATTTACAGGCGGGGTAGAATCGTTAGGTTTTCATGAACGGATCCGCCTGGAAGCAACGCCTCGAGAACTCCGAAATTCCCGCACTTTTCGCGCTCTTTTTACTGACCGTCGCGGCCTTTTGGAAGATCGCGCTGACCGATCAGTACACGTGGTTGGATGGCGCGGATACGGCGTTTCAAGTGGCGCCGTGGCTGCAGGAACAAGTGCGCCAGTGGAAAACGGGGCACTTTCCGCTTTGGGAAGCACATCATTGGGGCGGGCAATCCCTGATTGGACGCATGGAGCCGGCAGTGGCATATCCACTGAACTGGCTGCTGCCGCTCTTTCCGCTTGAAAACGGGCACATCAGCTTCAAACTCTTGAACTGGTACTTCATCACGATCCACTTCATGGGCGCGGCTTTCTGTTATGCGCTCTGCCGCGATTTGAATTGCCGTCGGGTAGCTTCGGTTCTGGCTGCGGAAAGTTTCGCGCTGGGCGGATTTGTGGGAAACAACAACTGGCCGCAGATGATCAACGGAGTGATCTGGATGCCGTTGATCTTTCTGTTCCTGCTCCGCGCTTTGCGAGGCGAAGGACGGCGGTGGTGGTTCCACGCGGCAGCTTGCGGAGTTTGCGGCGGCATGGCCTTGCTGGCGGGGCATCATCAGGCTCCGATATTCATCGCGCTGGCTGTGGCTGTGACGTTGTTGTTCTGGGGGATTTCGTTCCAGACATGGAGCAGGGTGGTTTCGACCGGGGTGATTGCGGGCTTGTTCGGCGGGGCGCTTGCTGCCGTTCAACTGCTTCCGGCGCGCGAGTACTATCATCTGGCACTGCGCTGGGTCGGTTCGAAGGATCCCGTAACGTTTGACCAGAAGGTGCCTTACACCTCTCATGCGGCGCTATCCTTCCATCCCATTTCATTGTTCGGGATTGTGGTGCCGCATGTCGAAGCTAACATTTCGCCGTTCATCGGGATTACTATCTTCGCGTTGGCGTTGATTGCCGTCATCGCGCTTTGGGAACGCATAGAAGTCCGGCTGTTTTCACTTCTGGCTGTCTTCGGCATCGTGCTTTGCATCGGTACATACTCCATCCTTCAAGGTGTGCTGTATGCGGTGTTGCCCGGCATGGAAAAGGCTCGCAACATCTCGTTTGCGATCTTCGTGTTCCAGTTTCCAGCCGCGATGCTAGCGTGCTTCGGGCTCGATGCCGCGCTCAAGGGCAGCGTGCCGATTCTTCTGATGAAGCGGATCGGCATCGCCTCGCTTGGCTTTAGCGCGGTGCTGTATCTACTTCTGATCGGGCGATTCACTTTTGAGCCCGATGTGGCGAAGTATCAAACCGGCGTTCCTCTAGCCGCTCTTTACGCGCTTCTGTTCGGCTCCATCTTTCTGCTGTGGGTCCACGGCCGCATTGCGCAGCGGACGATCGGTTACTGGCTTATCGCCCTCCTCCTATTCGAGATCGGCAATGTGACTCAGTCACTCTATCCCAGCCGTGAGTTGGGATGGAACATCTTGGATGGCCTCACCCATCATGAAGATGTGGTTCGTTTCCTCAAGGATCATCTGGAGGATGGACGCTATGACGTCAACTCTCTCAACCTTCCGTACAATCTCGGCGACTGGGACGAGATCGATCAATACGATGGCTACACCGGCGTCACGGTGAACATAATGAAGATGGCGTTCAACATCAACAGCCGCCGGCTATTTGGCGTTCGTTACTACGTCGCCAACAAGCCGCGCACTGAGGGCGAAACTCCCGTCTTCCAAAGTTCATCGGGCGTGAATATCTACGCCGAGCCTCCTTCCTTTCCGCGCACCTGGGCGGTGAAAAAAATCGAAGTTGCCAAGGAGGAGTTGATCCCCGGCCTCATTGGAGACAGCACTCCGGAGCATCTGAGGGAAACGGCGTTCCTCACTGGGGACAAACCAAATCTGGAAACCTGCGACGGCGAGGATGTTGTGACCTACCGCAATGTGCGGCCGACCAGCTACATCGTCGACGCCGACATGCGCTGCAAGCACATGGTGGTCGTCGGCAACACTTACTTCCCCGGATGGACCGTTCGGGTAGATGGCAAACCCACCCGGATGTACGAAGTGGATCGCGCCCTCGAAGGTTTCGTAGTACCCGGCGGCAAACACAAAGTGGAAGTGACTTACCGTCCATCATCGGTATTCGTGGGAGCGGCAATCTCAATATCCGCGCTAATCGGCTTGGGTATTCTTGGCTTCGCGACTCGTGCGGTGCGGCGTCAGTAAAGGCCTTCGCTGTTCCGGGCCCGCGGCACTATCACGGCCGACCCTTCAATCGAATCCGTCCGTATCGCCTCGAGCGCCTCATTCACCCGCTCCAACTCAAACACAGTAGCCCGCGGTGTCAGCTTAATATCGCCCGCCAATTGCAAAAACTCCCGCGCATCCGTCCGGGTCATGTTTGTAACGCTCCGGATCTGCCGTTCTCCCCACAGCAGCTTGTCATAGTCAAACTCGGGAATCCCGTCGAGGTGAATCGCATTCACGGCCACCACCCCGCCCTTCCGCAAGCTGGAAAGGGCCGCAACCACCACCTTGCCGCTTGGCGCAAAGGTAATCGCCCGATCCAGCTTTGCCGGTGGATTAGCCGTCTCGCTACCCACCCAGACCGCCCCGAGTCGGGCGGCCAGCTCACGGTGCCCGGCCCCGCGCGTCGATACATAAACCTCGCAGTGCAAAGCCTGCAGAACGGAGATGATCAGATGAGCAGAAGATCCAAACCCGAACAGCCCGACCCGGTCGCCCGGCTCAACGCCAGCCACCCGCATGCTCCTGAACCCAATAATCCCCGCGCAGAGCAGCGGCGCGGCATGCAAATCGTCAAGCGCTTCCGGCAGCGGATAAACAAACTCCGCATTGGCCACGGCATATTCAGCAAATCCGCCATTCACCGAATAGCCAGTGAACACCGGCGCATCGCAAAGATTCTCCAAACCGTTCCGGCAATACTCGCAAGTGCCATCCACACCGCCCATCCAGGAGACGCCCACGCGCGTGCCCAGCGGAAGGTTGTCAGTGGCGCCATCCACTACATCTCCCACGATCTGATGTCCCGGAATCAACTGCCCACGCAGTTCGGGCAACTCGCGATTGACAATATGCAAATCCGTTCGGCAAACTCCGCAAGCGCGCACCTTCAGCAGCACCTGTCCCGCCGCGATGTCGGGCTTCGGCACGTCCTCGATCGACAACTCACCGGTTTCCCGCAGCAGCGCAGCTCTCACATCGAAGATGATCTCATGTCACTTCACCAACCGCGCCGCGCGGTTGAGCAGAACCACCCCGAGCACCGAAAATACCATCACCACAGGGATCGAGAAAACAGAGTGCGAGTTGTGTTTCACGTGAACTACTTGCAGAACTTCGCGATGCGTAGCCGGCACCAGACCATCATGTGTCCGGATAACCTCTTGCGGCATGAGACTTTGGTATTAATCGATCCACAAAGCGCACCAGATCTGCGACGGATCGTACACTTAGCTTGTCCATCACGCGGGCCCGGTGGATCTTTACCGTCTTTTCGCTCATATTCAGCTCAAATCCGATCTGTTTGTTCAGCAGACCGGCGGCCACTAATTGGCAGACCTCCGTTTCACGCGGCGTCAACAGCCCGAATCGCTCCCGTAGCGCGTCGGCTTCTGACCGCCGCCCGCGGATCTCAGCGTCTTTGTGAAGCGCCTGGAAGATCGCCGCTAGCAGCTGGGAATCGTGGAACGGCTTCGGCAGAAAGTCCACAGCTCCGGCCTTAATGGCCTCTACCGTATCCGGAATGCTGCCATCGCCGCTAATGAAGATCACCGGCATCGCATGGCCTTCCCGCACGAGCGCGCGCTGCAGTTCGAGGCCATTCATGCCCGGCATGCGCAGGTCGATGATCAAGCAGCCCGGCTGGGCCACCAATCCGCTAGCCAGAAACTCGGCCGCCGATGAAAATGTTTCAGTCGCCAGCCCCGCCGAGCGGATCAGCCGCGAAAGCCCTCGCTGCACGGACACATCATCGTCCACAACGACGACGATGGCGTTATCCTGGGTCACAATGTAGCCGGAAATGATATCCGGAATGTAGCGCCGGAACCCGGCACGCTCTCCACGTCGATGGTTCCGCCGTGAGCCTCAACAATCGAGCGGCTAATAGACAGCCCCATCCCGAGCCCGTCCGACTTGGTGGAGAAGAAAGGTTGAAATACCCGGCTCAACGATTCGGGCGGAATTCCCAGCCCTTGATCGGAAACGTAAATTTCGGCCCGGCGGCCGTCACCCGAAGCACGGGAGCGGACTTCAATCTGCGATGAATCCGCTTTGGAAGCCTCCGTTACCGCTTCCATGGCATTGAGGACCAAATTCATGATCACCTGCTGCAATTGTATAGTGTCCCCTTCGATCGAAGGCAACTCGGGATCGAGTTCCAGATGGATCGATATCTTTCGCAAATGGGCGTCCGGATGAAGCAGCGCAACCGCTTCCTGCGCCACCTCGTTCAAGCTGAGCGGCAGCGATTGCGCCGTGCCCGTCTTCAGCATGTTGCGCATCTTGCGAATCACTTCGCCCGCCCGCGTGCCGTCATCCCGTATGTCGGCCAGCGCCGCGCGCACCTCGCCATAATCGGGCTCCGCCTGGCCGAGGAAACGGATGGCCCCTTGGGCATTCGTCAAAATTCCCGCCAGCGGCTGGTTCAATTCATGCGCCAGCGATGCCGCCAGTTCGCCCATCGAAGCGATGCGATTCAAATGTAGAATCTCTTCCTTGCTTCGCCGCGCTTCGATCTCGGCGCTCTTGCCGGCCGTGATGTCGAGATGCGAAATAACCGCGCCGCCTTCCGGCCGGTCGAGCGCCTCTATGCGAATCTCGATCCACTGATCGTGGCCGTCATGGCGGTAAGGAAACTCGATCACCGGGCGTTTCAAATCGCCCACCAGCACGGCGGCCAGGGAACTACGGATGCGTGCCGCGTCAGACGGCGCGATGCCGGGCACATTTGTCCATTCACGTCCATAAAGCGCCATGGGAATGTTCTCGCGTTGGTTAGAGCGAATAATCACGCCCTCGCGGTCAATGATGAAAGTCTGCCCCGGTAAGGAAGCAAGAATGGCGGAGTTCAGCGCTTCGCTACGCAATCCTCGCCTCCGTGCAACCAACAGAATCGCGATCAGCAGCGATTCGACGGCCGCGAACAAGAGTGTGCCCGCGATCCACCAGCGGAAGCGCTCCCATACCGTTTCTTCGCGGAAATGGATATGGCTTCCGGGCGGCAAACGGTCCAGCGGAATGTTCCATTTCCGCAGCTGCCGCCAGTCGAATTCAAATCCGGACGATTGAGTTTTGGCTACCGGAATCTTGGCTGGATCCTCCCCTCCGAGGATGCGCGCCGCCATCTGAGCTGCCTCTGCGCCGATCGTTGGATAGTGATGCATCTGCCCGCCGACCGTCCCTGCGCCAAGCGCGAACTCGCTCCCCTCGAAAATAGGCGAGTTGCTGACCGGAGCGATCGCTTCCATCAGGTCGCGCATGAACATGGGCCGCCCCGCCGGATCGTAGAAGTAGCTATTCACGATGACGAAGGTGTCCGGTGGCAGCTTGGCAAGCCGCTTTTTGAGTTCTTCCAGAGGCAGGTTGGTGAGATCGATGAAGTCGAGCGCGGAAGCGATTTCCCTGGCGGAAGCGATGATGCCGTTGTTCATCATCCGGTCCGTTGGAGATGAGCCCCCAACTAGCGCCATATGTTTGGCGTTGGGAAGCAACCGCATCGCGGTACGTTGAGCAAGTCCGCCTTCCAGGTCGAGCGTAACGCCGGTCGAAAGGGGCGGCCGGCCAACCCGCTTCGCCGTGTCCGGATCGAGCGCGCACCAGATGAGCGGTACTGTCGGCCAAAGATCCTGGCGCAGCCGGAGCAATGCCACCAATGCCTGCGGTCCCACGGCGACGATGGCGTCAAACTTGACCGTCGAGTATTTAGTGCGGTACCAGCTCAACTGGGCGGCTCCGAACTCGGGCTGGTCTTTTGGGACCTGAGAGATATAGTCGGCGGAAACCGCAATGTTGTGGCCCGGCTTTCGCAATTCGGTCTGGATGCCGTCGAAGACCGCGTTCGAAAGCGGACGCCCCGGCGGATCCGGCAGTACGATCAGCACGCTCTTCCGCGCGCCTGTCTGCGCGTTCGCAGATACGACACTGAGGAGTGTGGCGAACGCGATGAGCCGCATGGTTTTACTCTAGGTGCAACACGGATTGGATGGATGATAAGAGCGCGTCGGGAGCGAAAGGCTTCCGCAAACAGATGGGAGATCCTGCGTTGGTCAGCGCCTCCCGGGTAACAGCCTCGTCGTGGGCGGTGATAAAAACAGCGGGAGGCCGCGAGCCGGCATCGTCGAGATGCCGCAAAAACTCAAAGCCGTTCATCCCACCCAGATGGACATCGATGATGAAGCAGCCAATGCTCAAAAGCTGCGGACTGGCCAGGCACTCCTCGGCGGATGAGAACGTGTCGACCCGCCATCCAGCCGACCGTAGAAAGCGCGAAAGGCCTTTTCGCACAGAGAGGTCGTCATCGACAATCCCGATAGTCACTGGTGACCCCATTTGTACGAGCGTAGCGAACCAGCCGCGCAAGTGGCATGGGACCTTGTGCGTATTTACGTGCCAAGATAGAGATCCCGTCCCTTAACGAGAGCCGCAATTTTGCGATCCGCCACACTGCGTTTCAGCATCCAAAAACCGCAGTCGGGATGGATCCAGCCCACACGACCGGGACCGAGTTTCATCTCCGCCTCCTCGATCCTCCGGGCAATCTCATCGGCTGTTTCGATGTGATTGATCTTGACGTCGACCACGCCTATGCCAATCTTGAGCCGCGCATCGACTCCCTTGAGTGCATCCAGGTCGCTCAGTGGACGGTGCGCCAGTTCGAGCACCAGATGGTCGGCATGAAGCGAATTGAGGAAGCCGATCAAAGCGTCCCAGTGGCCGGTCTGGATCGTCTGGCCGCCATAGTTGCCGAAGCATAGATGGACCGCCCGCTGCGTCTTGATCTGTTCCAATACGATGTTGATCGCCGAAGCCGCCAGCGGAGCGTCCGACGGGTTGCCGGGGATGTTGGCTTCATCCACTTGCACACAGGCGCAAGGCAGATCGCGAACCTGTGCGGCTAGCACCTCCGCAATAGCCAGTGTGAGAGCCTCGAAGTCGCTGTAATGCCGGTCCAGCAGGCTGCGCGACAGCATGTACGGGCTCGTAACAGTGAACTTGAAATCGCCGCCTGCGACAGCCGCCGCGCTGGCGCAGTCGGCGTAAATATTTAGCGCGCCTTCGCCCAGTTCGCCGGTCACGACAGCGGCAGGCTTGCGCCGGAACCCCATCGGTTGAAGCCGCGAGAACGCTTCCCAGTCCGCTCGGCCCAGCGCGGTTCGCACGCCGTCCATCGGGCGCACGAAGTAATCGATCATTCCGTTGGTATCCGGATGGTTGATGTCGAAGCGGTAAAGTTCACCGTCTGTCGGGAGGTCGATCCCGGCCTGCCGCTGAATGTCGAACACAACGCGCGTGGCGTCGCTACGGGACTGTTCGCTCGGGCTCGAAGTAAGCCAATCAGGAATTGGATAAGACCCCACCGTAGTGGTGAGGATGCGAGGCTTTGTCGGCATGTCGTAGGTAGTAGTTCAAATGATTGATGGAGGCGAAATAACCGGCAAAATCCCGGTCCGAAGTTTCAACCTGAGTGCGGCGCGGGCGAAAGTCTCTGGCGCTGAAAAGATCCGTAGCCGAAATAATGGCGATGCCCATGGGGCGGTATTCATGCGTGCCTTCCGCGCGAGCGACGCCGTCTTTCACCCAGAGCGCAAATCCCATGGTCCGATTGCTACACTAAACCACACTTATGAGAATCCTGCGACTCTGCGCCATTCTCGCGCCAGCCATCTTGGCTGCCGCCGTTCCTACGATCGACCAAAACCTGAGCCTGCATTCTGCCGCCGGGCCTCAGATATCGCCAGACGGCAAGCATGTCGCGTACGAAGTTTCGAAGACCAATTGGGAAGACAACGCCTTTGAGACCGAGATTTGGCTCGCGCAAGTCGCCGCGCCGCACGATCCGTATCAACTCACTTCAGGCAAGAAGTCCAGCAGCAGTCCGCGCTGGTCGCCCGATGGCAAGCAGTTGGCCTTCATCTCCGACCGCGATGGAAAACGTCAGATCTATGTCATCTCGCCCATGGGCGGCGAAGCGCGCCAAGTGTCGAAGACCGAGACTGGGGCCACTGCCTTCAAGTGGATGCCAGACGGCAAGTCCCTGGTCTACACGGCCTCCGACGCGGATTCCAAGGCGATGAAGGATCGGAAGGAGAAGTACGGCGAATTCGAGATGGTCAAGTCCGAATATCAGATGACCCACCTGTGGCTGCAGCCGCTCGAAGGCAAGGCAACGCAGATCACTAAGGGCGATGGCTTCTCCGTAACCGGCTTCTCGATTTCACCGGACGGAGCCACGATCGCGTTTGCCGCGGCCGCAAATCCGACGCCGGGCTCTTCTGCCACGAGCGATCTCTACACGGTGGGAATCAAAGAGAAGAGCGTCAAGAAGATTGTCGATATGCGCGGGCCGGAATCGAACCCCGCGTGGTCGCCGGACGGGAGCCAGATTGCTTTTCAAACGGCCAACGGCGCGGAGTTTTCGACTTCCAATTCGCGCATCGCAGTGGTGAGCGCGAATGGTGGGGCAACGAAGGTGTTGACCGCGACGTTCGATGAGAATCCCCAATTGCTGGGGTGGAACGCGAAGGGCATCTTCTTTGAAGGCCGGGAGAAGACGGCTTCCTATGTGTTTCAACTGGATCCTGCAACGAGTGCTTGGCATCGCGTCGGAGAGAACGACGGCTTCGATTACACGGCGATTTCCCTGACGCCTGATGGCAAGATGGCGGCTTTCCTACGATCGACGCCGACGGCTTATGCGGAGGTCTATGCGTCCGCGACGGACCGTTTTCAGCCCGTTGCCTTGACAAAGCTGGGCGATCAATTGAAAGAGTTCACGCTGGCCAAGCGCGAAGTGATCTCTTGGAAGTCCAAGGACGGCGCGACGATCGAAGGCGTGCTGCTGATGCCTGTGGATTTCGATCCGAAAAAGAAGTATCCGCTGCTGGTGGTGATTCATGGCGGACCGACCGGCATTGACTCGGCGTCGATCCGGCAGGAACGCAATTATCCGGTGGAGGAGTTCGTTGCCAAAGGCGCGATTGTGCTGCGGCCGAACTATCGTGGGTCGGCGGGGTATGGCGAGAAGTTCCGCGCCCTGAACGTTCGCAACCTGGGCGTGGGCGATGAGTGGGACGTACTTTCCGGCGTGGATTCGCTGATTGCGCAGGGGTTCGTCGATGCGAATCGCATGGGGTGCATGGGTTGGAGCCAGGGCGGCTATATTTCGGCGTTCCTGACGACGACCAGCGACCGCTTCAAGGCGATTTCCGTCGGTGCGGGTATTTCGGACTGGTCGACCTATTACGTGAACACGGACATCACGCCATTCACAAGGAATTACTTGAGAGCAACGCCTTGGGACGACCCCGAGATCTACCAGAAGACCTCGCCCATCACCTACGTCAAGCAGGCGAAGACCCCGACTCTGATTCAGCACGGCGAACTCGATAAGCGCGTGCCCATTCCCAATGGCTATGAGTTAAGGCAAGCGCTCGAAGACCGCGGCGTGCCCGTCAAGATGGTCGTTTACAAGGGCTTCGGCCACGGCATCGACAAGCCCAAGCAGCAGCGCGCGGTCATGGAACACAACCTGGCCTGGTTCAGTAAGTACATCTGGGGCGAAGGTCAAGGCTTGTAGGTCTTCGTGAAGTTGTTCCGGCTGTTCGTTACCGTGAAGGTCCCGTCCATTTGGGCGGAGACCTTCAGGTAATGACCTGCATCGTTGTTCTCGTCCGGATTGGCGATGAACTTTTCATCGACATTGTTCGCCGTCGAGCCTTCCACCGAGTAGTGAACCTGCCATAGATCCTGCAAGCCGGGCGACGAGTGAATCGTCTGCCAGGCTTCGGGAGATCCGCCTTTCCTCGCCCCGTTGTTCATGATGGCGACACGCGGATGCAGCGCATGCACCAGCGCCGGGTTGTTCGATTGGAAGAGTCCGTGGTGGGTCGAGAGGTAAAGATCGACGGTCCCCACGAGATTCGCCGGACAAGCCAGCGACATCTCCTTGTTCCAGGTCAGGTCGCCCAGGTCGACAACCTTGAACTTGCCGAACGCGATGAGTGAACCGAGCGACCGGGCATTCTCGGAAGGATCGGCATCGCGCATTTTCACGCCAGCGCAATTCGGATTGGCCGCGCCTGCACCAGGAAGGGGCTTCGTGATCTCATCCCCGGCGGCAGTGACGACGGTGATGTCGAGGCCCTTGACGGGAATCTTCTGGCCCGGCTTGACCACGATGTGATTCGCCTTGCCAAGCGCAGTTGTGTAATCGGCATAGAGCTTGTTGCCTGCAGCGTCGGTTTCGAAGGAAGGTCCGTGGTCAATGAAATTCTTAACGGGAATCGCGGCCACCAGGTTGGGGACTCCGCCGGCATGGTCGATATGGAAATGAGTGACGACCAGGTAATCGATCTGCGTAAGACCGGCATGCTTGGCGACAGCCGCGATCCGGTTGGCGTCACGGCTTCCAAATCCCGGCCAGCCGGTATCGATGAGCATCGATTGGCCAGCCGGTGTAACGAACAGAGTCGCCTGACCGCCTTCCACATCTATGAAGTAGATGTCGAGATTCTTCCCCGCGGCCAAGAGCGGCAGGGATAGGAAGAACAGGGCGAGCAGGGATTTCCTCATGGGTCGAGGAAATCGTATCATATGGGGCTGGAACGAAAAGTGGATAGGAATCGTACAAAACAATAGATGCCTTTTTGCAACAGTTGCGGAAACCAAGTTCACGATCGCGATGTGTTTTGCGCAAAATGCGGCACCCGGCAGGCCCTACACGCAGCGCTGCCGCCCCCTCCGCCCGTTGACCCATTACAAGGCGTATCGCCCCGCACCGCATCGATTCTCTGCTACGTGCCGGTAGTCGGATGGGTCGTCGCCGTAGTCGTGTTGGCTTCGAAGCGCTTCCGTTTAGACGGCACAGTTCGTTTCCACGCTTTCCAGGGCCTGTACCTTTTCGCCGCCTGGCTGGTGGTGAATTGGGCAATCCGCCCGATCTTCCAGGCCTTCGGCGACCCAGTGTTTCGCCTCGACAGGGTTCTCGAACTGGTGCTCCTGGGCGCATCCATCTTCATGATGGTGAAGACCAGCCATGAACAGATGTACAGTCTGCCGATCTTAGGCGATTTGGCCCATCGTTCCGCAACGGAGCACTGAGCGCTTATTCGACGCTGAATGTTTGGCGCGTCTCGTAGTTTTGCTTACCGGCAAAATCGTGGACAGTTAGGACAATCGTGTATTGGCCCTTACGCATGTCGGGTTGTAGGTTGAGATTCATTCCGCCGGGCACGTAAGGCTTTGGGTAGAAGGAGAAACTCTTCTCCACCGCCGCATTCGGTTGCGCGTAGATCTCTTTGCCTTCAGGATTCAGAACCGCCACGTCGTACGCCAAGTCAATCGTGTTGCGCTCTCCGAAACGGAAGCCCACCATGTTGAATCGTGCGAATAGAGTGTCGCCGGCGCGGTAGGCCGCGACCGGGATGGGTTTTGTATCGTCCTCCGAGCGGTAGAAGCCGAAGTTGCGGACGGTCAGTTCAGCGCTCGACTCTACGGTGGGACCCGTCACCTCGAACAATGTTTCGGAGGATGCAGTCTGCTTCGAAAGGTCGTCGGTAAGCTTGGTCACGAATTTGTATTTGCCGGGCGGCGCGAAGGGAGGCAGCAGGATCTCGGCCCTTACTTTGGGTTTCCACTCTTTGTCCTGTTCGGAGACGGTGGTGTCGAGAACGGACTGCACGGTTTCGACAATCTTGACGCCCTTGGGATCGTACGCGTCGATGGTGTAGCTGAGACGTACCTTTCGTTTGTCGGGGTCTGCGGGGGTCGATGGCGCTACCGTGTATCCGGCGACTTGAACACTATAAAAGACCGTTTCGCCAGGAACGAACTGTGTGCCGGTTGGAACGGGGGGGCCATCCTCAATTTGCCGGACGCCGGGGTTCACTAGTAGCAGCGCCGCTAGGCCAGTTTGCGCGAAGAGTAGTGAGAGAAATGCGAGTCGCACGTGCTTAGGGTTTGGCGGGAGCGTTGAGAAGTGAATCGCCCAGTGTCAGGGGAATATCGACCATGGCGAAATCTTCGGCCTCGTCGGCAATGCGAAGCTTGAAGTGCTTCTGCGGGACGTCGAACACAATCGTACCCTGCGCCGAATCTGCCGGTTGGACGCGCCGGATAAAGCCCATCCAATTGGGAATCCCCTCGCCGTTATCAAGCTCCTGGTAAGCTTTGCCATCATCGTCGATCAGAGTAAATGTGGGCACGGAAACAACCCCTGCAGCGGTATTCACGACGCTGACGTTGATAATATAAAAGCGGTTCGTGGGTATACGAGGGGTTGGCGGTTCCCCGAGGCTGAGTTCCCACTTCGTGTCGAAGACCGTATAGATCAGGGGACCGATCTGCGCCCGCTCGCCCAATTTGAAAGTGCCAAGGGAGGCCTGCTTGGGGATGGCCGTATCACGGCAGGCGGTAGCCGCGAGACAGATCATGGAAAACCCAAGGACAGTATGAAAGCTTACGAAAGCTAAACGCATCAAACGTACGTTATCACGATGCGCGGCCGCTACGCCGTCAAAGTAGGTTAACAAACTGCCTAATGGCTCTTCAGCATCTGCTGAAACTTGGCCTGCTGCTTGGAGTCGAGGACCTGCATAATCCGGGTATTCCCATCGGCCAGAACATTGTCGTAATACTTCGAAAAGTCGTCAAGGATCATGACGATCTGGCTAGCCTGTTGATCGCTCAGGTTGAGTTCGTGCTTCCAGCGATCGACCGTGATGCTGTTCTGGCCGTGGAAACTTGAACTGGCAGGCGGATGCATCGCTTTATGCAGACCCAGACTCATAGCCAACGCGCCGACGCTGACCCCGCAAAGGAAGACCAACACCAAGGGCAGAATCGCCGAAGCGGTACTGGTGGGGCGTGTCTTAATCGCAGTTAACATGAAGCGTTTCTACTGCTGTTTATAACTCGCCAGAGTAACCAGCATGCGATCGCGATCCACGCTGGATTCATGCGGGATCGACACGTCGTGCGACGCCATGGCTTCTTCCGGGCCGCTGACACCAGGGGCCTCATAGCCCGTCTCAGTCGACACGAGAACACTGCCGACCAAGGCCAGCATCATCAGAGACGCGAACGCGACACGGCGGCCGAACGCGGCATCGAGCGAAAAGATGCTCCAGAAGGAGGGTTGCTGCTGGGCTTCAATCTTCTGGGTCACTCGGAAGTAGAAGCCCGGGTCCGGCTGAATCGGGTCCGGCTCTCGCAGAGCGTGGAACATGCCGGACAACTCTTCAAACTGACGAACCTCTACACGGCATCCTTCGCACTCAGCCAAGTGCGCCTGGAAATCCCGGCGAACCTGCCCGCCCAGATACTCTTCCAAACCGTTTTCAATTACGTCGTGCATATTGCCTTCCCAAATTTCTTGTCAACATTGTACCGTTTCAGCATTTGCGTCTATGCCACTGAGCCTGGTAACCGGTCCAAACGCTGGGATGCTTTCACCAGCTTCTGGCGGGCCCGAAACAGCTTTACCTTAACGGTGTTTTCGTTCATTTTGAGCATATCGGCCAATTCCTCGACCGAGTACCCCTCGACTTCTTTCAGCATCAGAAGATTCCGGTCTTCTTCCGATACCCGCTCCAGCAATTTCGTCATGTAGTCGCGCCGGGCAAGCGTCA
>Ga0302326_10017834_pt1 | contig 14763 bp, 14 predicted proteins | sample Palsa_T0_3_FD_202264 | JGI IMG/M metagenome (GOLD analysis project Ga0302326, IMG submission 202264) | Peat permafrost microbial communities from Stordalen Mire near Abisko, Sweden - Palsa_T0_3 | ecosystem: Environmental > Terrestrial > Soil > Palsa > Peat permafrost | place: Sweden: Abisko... | reverse complement strand
GATCGGCTCGGGAGGCTCGGGCGGGATCTTCGGGCCGGGCATGGTGATCGGCGCCTTCGTCGGCGCCGCCGTCTGGCGCCTGTTCGAGCCGGCGTTCCCCTGGATGGGCCACGATCCGACGCCGTACTGATCGTGGGGATGATGTGCTGCTTTGGCAGCATCGCCCGCGCGCCGCTGGCGATGCTGCTGATGGTCGCCGAGATGACCGGCAGCATCGGCAGCGTCGAGCCGGGCATGATCGCCGTCGGGCTCGCATGGCTGATCGTCAGTCGTGGCGAGGAGACGATGTACCGCTCGCAGCTGATCAGCCGTTCGTCGCACGGCAGCGTCCCACCCCAGCCCGGCGTCGTCACGACGCCGCGACGCGAGGACGCCAATTCCCCGCGGTGAGCGTCGGTCACGGCCGTCGCGCTCATAGGCATTGCCGAACGTAGGGGCCCGGATGGGCGCCGGCCTTGACCAATCGCTCCGCACCGCTCGATCGCCGGGTCCGCATCACAGGGTTGGTCGATTTTCATCCTTTCATCGGCAAAATCGACCAACCGTGATCAACTCAGGGCCGCGAGCGCAGTTCGCAGGGGTCGATCCTCGACGACTCCCGGCTTCGGCCAGGGCCGCAGCGCACGCGGACACCGCCCGGCGGCCTCGCCGAACCGCCGACTCACTCGCCTATTGGCTGTTAGGGAACGAGCACGGTGCGCGTACCGGGCGCCTCGGGCCGCGCCCACACCTCCTCGACGTCGGCCAGTGCGATCGTGTTCGGCGCGACGGCGATCGTGCCGGCATCGATCTCCTCGACGAGCGACGGCAACTCCTCGAGATACGCCTGCGCGGAGACGGCTCCCTGGCCGTTGCCCTGCAGACGCAGGTTCGCCGAGCGCAGCGCCACCGACGGCAGCTCGATCGTCGGGCCGGCAATCGCGCCGATCTGGATCCAGTCCAGCGCACGGCTGCGGTCAGCGCGGGCGGGCAGCAGCGCCATGATCGCCCGTTCGGTCGGCTTGCCCCACAGATAGTCGATCACGATGTCGACGTCGGCTGCCGCTGCCCCCAGCGCGCGCGCCGTACCCTCGTCGTCATCGGTCAGCGCCACCAGCTCGTCGGCTCCGACCGAGGTGAGCGCCGCGAGCCGATCGGGGTCGCGGCCTGCCCCCACCACCCGTGCGGCGCCCAGCCGTTTCGCCACCTGGACGGCCATTCTCCCGGCGTTGCCGGTCGCGCCGAGGACGAGCACGCTCTGGCCCGGCTGCAGCGGAACGCGACGGCGCAGCGCGACCCAGGCTGACATCGCCGGGTTCATCGCCGCGGCCACGCGCGTGACGTCGACGGCGTCGGGCAGCTCGATCGCGCGGCGGACGTCGACCAGCGCCTTCTCGGCCATCGTGCCGATCACGGCGTCGTCGGCGACGAAGTAGATCCTCGTGCCGTCCGGTCGCCGGCCGACGCCGTCGATTCCGGGGATCATCGGCAGCGTGCCGGTGCTCGTGTAGTGGGCCCCGGCGGCGCCGGTGCGCACGCGCGGGTGCAGCCCGACCGCGAGCACGTCGACCAGCAGCTCGTGCTCGCCGGACGGCTTCGGGGTCTCGAATCGCTGGTAGTGCGGGGGCTCGTCGAACGACGTCACCACGGCGGCGTGCATCTGTGCCATATGCGTCCCTCCTGTCGCGTCATGGTCGCTTGAACGATTTGGTTGGTGTCACGTACCAATATAGTTGGTGACGCGAACTAAATCAATTAGACTGGGCGGCGATGCCTTCGGCCGCCGATCGTTTCACCGAGCCAGCCGACCCACCTCGGCAGCTCAGCGCCGTCGACGGGCTCGCGCAGCTCTCGTTCGTGATCCAGGGTCTGCTCGAGCACCGCGCCGGCGCGCGGCAGATCTCGATCAGCCAGATGCGCCTGCTCGGTGTGCTGCGCGATCGCACCCCGACGATGAACGAGTTGGCCACGCTGCTCGGACTCGACAAATCCAGCGCCACCGGGCTGGTCGATCGTGCCGAGCGCCGGGGCCTCGTCACGCGGGTCCCGTCGAGCTCGGACCGGCGGGTGGTGCTGGTCGACCTCACCGACGTCGGTCGAGCGCTCGTCGCCGCCGTCTCGGCACGTTTCGAGGCGGACGTCGCGGCGCTGCTGGAGCCGTTGTCGCCGCCGGACCGGTCGTCGCTGGCGGCAGTCGTCAGCCGCTTGCTGGTCGCACATGCGGATGCGCATGGCGTCGATCTCTTCCCGCTAGCGTGAGCGACATGACCCCGCGGTGGCCGGAGCTCTCCTACAGCGCGTGGCGTGAGACCTGCGACACGCTGCACGGCCACACGCAGGTACTCGGCAAGCTGGCGGTGGCACTGGCGCCCGCGGAGCCGCAGCTGCAACATGCGGCGCTGCGGCTGACCGCCCGCGGTTGGGAGACCGCCCCACTGCCCGCCCCCGACGGGTCGGGCGCAGTGGTCGTGGCGCTTGATCTGCGCAGCCACGAGGCGATCGTCGAGGGCAGTGGCGGCACCGAGCAGCGCGTGCCGCTCGTCGGCGATCGCTCGGTCGGCGCCGTCTGCCGTGACCTGCTGGGCGCGCTGCGGCGTGTCGCGGGCGACGTGCAGATCAACGCCACTCCGCGGGAGGTCAGTTGGAGCGTGGCGCTCGACAAGGACGAGCAGCACGCCACCTATGACGCCGTCGCGGTGGAGACGTACTTTGCGGCGGCCACCCAGGCGGCGCTGGCGCTCGCGGACTTCCGCGCGCCGTACCGCGGCCGCAGCACTCCGGTCAACGCGTGGTGGGGGTCGTTCGACCTCGCCGTCAACCTCTTCTCCGGCAAGACCGCCGATCCGCCGGCCGAGGACTTCATCATGCGCAACGCGATGGACGCCCAGGAAGTCGCGATCGGCTGGTGGCCCGGGGATCAGCGCTATGACCAAGCCGCGTTCTACGCCTACGCGCACCCGGCGCCGGCAGGCTTCGCGGACGGCGTCCTGGAGCCGGGGGCCGCGCGCTGGGAGCCGGCGCTCGGCGAGTACGTCCTGGACTGGGCCGATGTCCGCGTCGCCGACGATCCCCACGCGGAGGCCGTCCGGTTCGCCCGTTCGGCGTTCGCGCACGGCTGCGTCATCTGTGAGTGGGACCCGTCGCTCCTGGCCAGCGTCGAGGGACAGCCGCCCCCGGTGCGCTGAGCCAGGGTGGAGTCGAGCATTACGAGGCGGCAGCACGTCGGGCGGCGTCGAACGGCTGGCGGTCGAAGATGATCCGCATCTGCGCGATCCGGCCGCCTTCGACGGTGATCAGCTCGCACGTCGGCGCCTCCTTGACCGGCGCCGTCTCGGGGTTGTAGACGAGCACCGCGGTCAGCTCGTCGCCGTAGGCCGCCAGCAGCTCGGACCTGACCAGGATCGTCATGAACGGCGCCATGAAGCGGCGGAACGCATCCGCGCCGTCGATCCTCCCGGCCGGCGACAGGCAGACGATCTCCGGCGCAATGTGCGTCATCGCGAGCTCGAAGTCACCGGCGGTCCAGGCGTGGTGGTAGGCGAGCGCGACCGCGACGGCGGCGGGCTGGGTGCGAGTGTTCATCGTTGCTCCTCTGTGCGTTGGCGTCGTTGCATGCGTCCGGCCATCAGGCAGACACCACCCGGCCGCTGATCGGAACGGTCAGACCGGCGACCGCCGCGGGCCGCTGGCAACATGGGACCGTGATCGCCTCGACGGTGCAGCGGGCACGGGCGGGCGAGGAGCGGGCGTTCGAGCAGCTGCTCGCGCCGCACCTGGGCGAGCTGCACGTGCACTGCTACCGGATGCTCGGCTCGGTGGCCGACGCCGAGGACCTGCTCCAGGAGACGGTCACGGCCGCGTGGCAGGGATTCGGCGGCTTTGCCGGGCGCTCGTCGCTGCGAACCTGGCTCTACCGGATCGCCACCAATCGCTGCCTGAACGCGATCCGGGACGGCAAGCGGCGGCCGCCGACCGAGCCGCTGGCGCCGTTTACGCCGCCGACGCCGTCACGTCGCGGCGACGTCACCTGGTTGCAGCCGTACCCGACCGCGTGGCTGACCAACGATCGGGCGCCCGATCCCGCGGCGCGATACGTAGCTCGTGAGTCGATCGAGCTGGCGTTCATCGCCGCGCTGCAACGCCTACCCCCGCGCCAGACGGCAGCGCTCGTGCTCTGCGACGTGCTCGGGTTCGCCGCCGTCGAGGTGGCAGCGATGCTCGACGTGTCCCCGGCGGCGGTCAAGGGCCTACTGCAGCGGGCGCGGTCGGCCGTCGAGTCCGACCCAGCATTCGGGCAGACGTCGACCGGTAGCGTCGACACCGATGAGCGCGCGGTCGCCCAGCGCTTCGCCGACGCGTACGCGGCCGATGACATCGACCGGTTGCTCGAGCTGCTCACCGACGACGCGTGGCTGGCGATGCCGCCGGCGCCACACGAATACCGGGGGCGCGATCAGATCGGCGCGTTTCTGTGGGCGAGCGCGACGTGGCGTGCTGGGCGCCGCTTTGACCTGGAGCCCACCAGCGCCAACGCCCGGCCCGCGTTCACCTACTCGCTCACTCCGCCCGGAGGCGGAGTGCAACGGCCCGAGGGCCTGCTCGCGCTGACGATCGCCGGCGATCGGGTCGCGCGCGCCGTCAGGTTCATGGACGCCGGCCTTCCCGCCCGCTTCGAGCACGCCTCTCCTATCCGGAGCGAGTAAGCGTCGATATGAGTCGCTTTCTCGCTCCGGTAGGTTCGCTGACCGTGGCGCTCTCGGCACCTGGTCGGTGCGCTGCGGGTGGCGCGTGCGGTCGAGGACCCCGAGCTGTCGGATCAGATCCTGCGTGACGCGCGCCGGGCGCTGGTGGCCTGACCCCGCAATCCACCCCAACACCCCCGCCCGCGGTATAGCCTGAGGTTCATGCCAGAACTCAGGTCACGCACCGTCACCCATGGCCGCAACATGGCCGGCGCCCGAGCCCTCCTGCGAGCCGCCGGCGTGGCGCGTGAGGACTTCGGCAAGCCGATCGTCGCGGTCGCCAACTCCTACACCCAGTTCGTCCCCGGCCACACCCATCTGAAGCCCGTCGGCGAAGTCGTCGCCGAGGGCATCACGGCGGCCGGCGGGATCCCGCGTGAGTTCAACACGATCGCCGTCGACGACGGGATCGCGATGGGCCACGGCGGAATGCTGTACTCGCTGCCATCGCGCGACCTGATCGCCGACAGCGTCGAGTACATGGTCAACGCGCACTGCGCGGACGCGCTGGTCTGCATCTCCAACTGCGACAAGATCACCCCGGGGATGCTGAACGCCGCGTTGCGGCTGAACATCCCGACCGTGTTCGTCTCCGGCGGGCCGATGGAGGGGGGCACCGCGACGCTCGTCGACGGCACCGTGCGCAAGGGGCTGAACCTGATCACGGCGATGTCCGATGCCGTCTCTCCCGACGTCTCCGACGATGATATCGCCCGGATCGAGGAGGCCGCGTGTCCGACCTGTGGCTCCTGTAGCGGCATGTTCACCGCCAACTCGATGAACTGTCTGGCCGAGGCCCTGGGGCTGGCGCTCCCCGGCAACGGCTCGACGCTCGCCACCCACACGGCGCGGCGGGAGCTGTTCGTGAACGCCGGCCGGAGCGTGGTCGAGCTGGCCCACCGCTATTACGACTCAGACGACGAGTCGGCGCTGCCGCGCTCGATCGCCACCCGCGCCGCGTTCGAAAACGCGATGACGCTCGACGTCGCTATGGGCGGCTCGACCAACACCGTGCTGCACATCCTCGCCGCCGCTCAGGAGGCCGAGCTCGAGTTCACGATGCGGGACATCGACGAGCTCTCGCGCCGTGTCCCGTGCATCTGCAAGGTCGCGCCGAGCGGCAGCTACCTGATGGAGGACGTCCACCGCGCCGGCGGGATCCCGGCGATCCTCGGCGAGCTGCGCCGCGGTGGCCTGCTCAACCAGGACGTCCACGCGGTGCACGCGGGGTCGGTGGACGAGTGGCTCGACGCGTGGGACATCCGCAGTGGTCACGCCTCAGAGACGGCGATCGAGCTGTTTCATGCGGCACCCGGCTGCCGGCGGAGCGCCAGCGCGTTCTCGCAGTCCGAGCGCTGGGAGACGCTGGACACCGACGCCGCCGACGGCTGCATCCACGACGTCGCGCACGCCTACTCGGCCGACGGCGGCCTCGCGATCCTGTACGGGAACCTCGCGGCCCGCGGCTCGGTCGTCAAGACCGCCGGCGTCGACGAGTCGATCCTGACGTTCTCCGGGCCGGCCGTCGTGGTCGAGTCCCAGGAGGAGGCGTCCGACGCGATCCTGCACGAGCGCGTCAAGCCGGGTGACGTCGTCGTCGTGCGCTACGAGGGCCCCCGCGGCGGCCCCGGCATGCAGGAGATGCTCTACCCGACGTCCTACCTGAAGGCGCTCGGGCTCGGCAAGGTGTGCGCGCTGGTCACCGACGGGCGCTTCAGCGGCGGCACCTCCGGCCTGTCGATCGGGCACGTCTCGCCCGAGGCCGCGTCCGGCGGCGCGATCGCGCTGGTGCAGGACGGGGACACGATCTCGATCGACATCCCCAACCGCAGGCTGACGCTCGACGTGGCGGAGTCCGAGCTGGCCGAGCGCCGCGAGGCGATCGAGTCAGGCGGCGGCTACGCGCCGAAGCTGCGCGAGCGGTTCGTCTCCCCCACGCTGCGGGCGTACGCGGCGATGGCGACCTCGGCCGACACCGGCGCGGTGCGGGACGTCAACGCGGTCGAGCGGGCGGTCGCGGCCGCGGCGCGCTCGCGTGAGCCCGTCTCCTGACCCCGGTCATCGGGCCGCTGTCCGAGCATGGTGGCCGCCTCACCCCCACGTGGCCCCGAGCTGCCACCGTCGCCCGAGCCGCTGACCGGCAAGCTCGGGCTCGGCCACAACGAGCATCTGGAAGCGGTGCTGCTGCGCGAGCTCGAGCTGGCGGGCCAGCGCGCGGGCGCGGTGGAGATCACCGCCGCGCTGCTTGAGGCGGTCGACCTGTCCGGGTCCGCGCTCGAACAGCTTTCGCTGATCGACGTGGAGTGCGCCGGCTGCAATCTGTCCAACGTGACCGCGGCGCACGCGCGTCTGAACCGGGTGCACGCGCGCAACTGCCGGATGACCGGCCTGCGCCTCTCCGGCGCCATGTTGCGCGACGTGACGTTCACCGGCTGCCGGATCGATCTCGCCTCGTTCGGGTCAAGTCGCCTCGAGCGCGTGACGTTCGAGGAGTGCCGCCTGGCGCAGACGGATTTCATGGAGTCCCAACTGCAGGATGTCCGCTTTCATCGATGCGACCTGACCGAGGAGGACTTCCGCGGCGCGACCCTGCGGCGCTGCGAGGCGCGCGGCTGCGAGCTGGTCGCGATCCAGGGTGCTGATCGCCTGCGCGGGCTGTCGATGCCGTGGTCGGAGATCGTCGCCCACGCCGGCGTGTGGGCCGCCGCGCTGGGTATCGGCGAGCTGACGGACTAAAACGCGCCGGACGGGTGCGAGGCGGGCCCATGGAGCCCGGTTTCGCTAATAGACTCACGACGATGCCCAAGCAGCAGCGCACGATGCGCGTCGAGCAGCGAAGCCAGCTGGCTGCCATGCAGCAGATGGAGAGCCGCACCGACGAGGAGCTCGAGGCCGAGACCCGCTTCAAGGCGGCGGCTCAGGCGATCCTGGGCGCACGTGCCGCCGAGCGCTATGACGCCAAGAAGGCGCGCGCGCACTTCCAGCGGGCGATCGCCGCCGCCCGTCCCCAGGAGCGCCTGCAGATCCGGCGGATGGCAGACGCGTCGATGGCGCTGGCCGAGCGGCGCGCGGACGATCTGAAGAAGGCGACCGAGCGGCTCGGCGTCGAGGCGCCGACCAGCCGCCAGCTGTGGGGCTTGCGGTTCATGGGTCTCGTCGCTCCGCCCGCCAGCGCCGGGAACCTCGCCCGCGTCCGCGGGATCCTGATCTTCGTCGCGCTGGTCGTGACGATCCTGGCGGTCGCGTTCGGAATCGTGACCGGTATCGGCGCGGCCGCCGGCGGCCTGTCGCTCGATCTGCGGATCTTCTACTCGCTGCTGCTGGTCGCCGTGGTGGTGACCGGGCTGGTGTTCTTCGGGCGCAGACGGATGCGCGCGGCGCAGGCCAAACGCGCCGCGGCGGCATCGGGGCAGTAGTGGCCGGTGTGCGGCCGCTACACGCTCGCCGCTCCTGATCACCCGGCGATCCGCGCTCGCTTTCCCGTAGGCGAGTCGATCGAGATCAGGCAGCGCTACAACGTCGCCCCGACCGACGAGGTACTGACCGTCACGACCGACAAGGACGGAACCCCGCGCGGGGAGCTGCTGCGCTGGGGGCTGGTGCCGAGCTGGGCCAAGCAGCCGTCGATCGGCGCCAAGCTGATCAACGCCCGGGTCGAGACCGCGGCCGAGAAGCCGGCGTTCCGGCGCGCGTTCGAGCGCTACCGGTGCCTGATCATCGCCGACGGCTTCTATGAGTGGCAACGCACCCCGGGCGGCCCCAAGCAGCCGTTTCGCATCACCCGCGACGATCATGAGCCGTTCGCGTTCGCCGGGCTGTGGTCGATCTGGCACGCCGACGCGCGGCGCACGCTGCGGACGTGCACGATCCTGACGACCGCCGCCAACTCGGCGATCGCCTCGCTGCACGACCGGATGCCGGTGATGCTCACCCCTGGCCACGAGGTCGACTGGCTCGATCTCGACGCACCGCCGGACCGTCTGCGTGAGATCCTTGCCGGGCTGCCCGCGCGGCACACCGAGCTGGCCGCGGTCGGGTTCGCGGTCAACGATGTGCACAACGACGGCCCGGAGTGTCTGCAGGCGCCGGAGGGCGACCAGCAGGCGCTGTTCTAAGTGGCCCCTAAGCTGCTGCCGCGCCGCCCGCGACCCGTCGCGAGAGCCACGCCGCGAAGGCCGCGCTCTCCATCGGCGCGCCGATATGGAAGCCCTGCGCGAGATTGCAGCCCAGCAGCGCCAATCGCTCGAGCGTCGCCCGGTCCTCGACGCCCTCGGCGGTGATCCGCAGCCCGAGGTCATAGCCCAGGTTGATCGTCGAGCGGACGATGATCAGGTCGCTCTCCGAGTGCATCATCGGGAGCACGAACGAGCTATCGATCTTGAGGTCGTTGATCGGCAGCCGCCGCAGGTTCACCAAAGAGAAGTAGCCGGTCCCGAAGTCGTCGACCGACAGGCGCATGCCGAGGCCCGACATCCGCAGGATGTTCGCGATCGCGCGCTCGGGGTCCGCCATGATCATCCGCTCGGTGATCTCCAGCGACAGCGCGTCTGCCGGCACGCCCGCCGCATCGAGCATCCGCACGACCTCGTCGGGCAGGTTGCGGTCCAGCAGGTTGCGCGCGGACAGGTTGACCGCGACCGACATGTGCGGCGCATGGCGTCGCCACTGCGCGCATGCCTCGATCGCATGCTCGAGCACGTAACGGCTCAGCGGCCCGACCAGGTCGGTCTGCTCGACCGTTCCGACGAAATCCGCGGGCATCAGCAGGCCACGGTCGGGGTGCTGCCAGCGGACCAGTGCCTCGGCGGCCCGGATCGACCGGTCCGCCAGCGCCATGATCGGCTGGTAGTGGACGGTCAGCTCGCCCCGCTCGAGCGCCTGGCGGAAGTCCGAGAGCACGCTCAGGCGCCCCAGCGAATGACGGTTCTGCTCGACGGCGTACAGCCTGTATTCGGCCTGGGCGTCCTTGGCGGCGTACATCGCGATGTCGGCGCAGCGCAGCAGCGCGTTGGCATCGGCGCCGTCGTAGGGGAAGCGCGCCGCGCCGATGCTGGCCGTGATCGTCAGCGAAAGCTCGTCGAGCGCGAACGGCGCCGCCAGCGCGCGTGAGATCTGCCCCGCCAGCGACTCCAGCGCCGCGTCGGAGTCACGGCCGGGCGCCAGCAGGATCCCGAACTCGTCGCCGCCCAGCCTGGCCACGACCGCCTCGGGACCCACGGCCCGTGCCAGTCGCGGGCCGAGTTCCTGCAGGACCGCGTCGCCGCACTGATGCCCGAGCGTGTCGTTGATCTCCTTGAAGCGGTCGAGGTCCATCAGCAGCAGCGCGACCAGACCGCCCTCTGCGGCGGCGGCCGCCACGCGGGCATCGATCGCCTCGTGTAACCGCGCGCGGTTGGCGAGGCCCGTCAGCCCGTCGGTGGTCGCGATCCGCTGCAGCTCGTCGCCTCGGCGACGTGAGGTCAGCAGCTCGTTGGAGAGATAGGAGAGCGTCACCAGCGCGATCCCGGACAACAGCAGACCGCCGGTCCCAACCCGGGCGGTGACGAACACGGCGGCGGCGGTCATCAGCCCGCACACGAGCTCGGCCGGAAGCGTCGGAACCAACGTCTTGGCGGCGATCTGCGCCAAAGACGACCGGGCGAAGTACCCCATGTAGCTCGCGGCGATCACGAAGTTGACCGCGAGCGTCACCAGATACGTCGCGATGACCAGCGCGTAGTACCAGACCTCGTCGTTGTCGACGTGGGCCGCCCTGACCGCCCAATGAAAGAACAGTCCGGCGACGAGCGGGCACCACGTGTAGTTGACGAGGTTGTTGAGATACGCCGACGCGCTGGAGCGCGCGCGTACGAGCGCTCCCGTGATCGCCAGCGCTCCGATCAGCGCCGCGGGGCCGGGACCGAGCACGACCTCGGCCATCACGAGACCGAGGAAGCCGCCGGAGACGACCATTCCCTCGTCGGTGGAGCTGAGCTCGCCCGCCAACACGAGCACGGCGAGGATCAGGAACGGCAGCGCCCGCAGGTGATGAAAACCTGGGACGAACGGCATTGCGGCGGCCGCGGCCCCGACCGCCAAGAGATGCAGGACGGTCAGGCCACGTGTCGCCGTACGCGGGTGGGCGGGCGGCAGGGTCTCGACGCTGGCGGTCATACTTCAGCGCGCCGATAACTCCTGCGTCGGCCGATCAGCCGCCGATCTTCCAGAACATGAAGACTCCTTTGTGCACGATGGGGGATTTCATGCAACTCAGAGACATCCGAGGCCGACTGGGGGTGCAGGCCGCGGAAAACGTCTCCGTGACCGATGGTCGCGGTGACCGAACCTAATTGCAAGCTGTTGGGCCGATGGCTCAACGGACGCAAAACCTGACTAATCTTCGCTTTGACAACCGGTGCATTGCGTCCTAATGGGCTCTGGCGGCGTGTACTCCTGCTCGTTAGCAGATTCCGCGCCGAATTTGGCCGGATTCCCTCGTCAGAAAACTAACATCCACCTGTCTGAGATTGACGAAGGATCGCCTGGACGTTTGTTCGAGAGCGCGCCGAGGCCCGAACCAGACATTTGCCGACTGTGGCGTCCAGTCCGAGCGCGGCGTGCGCCCGCGAGACGTGCGGAGGGTCGTGATAATCAGACGCTCGGGCGCGCTTGCCGCGCCCGCACTCCACTCGCCGCGCCCGCCGCGCACCCACCTGCCCGATGGCACTCTCAGCCCTGATCGCCGCCTACGACCAGATCCTGCTCGACCTCGACGGGACCGTGTGGGTCGGTGATGCCCCGACCGCGGGCGCAGCCGAGGCGCTGGCGGCGCTGCGCGCGGCCGAGAAGGCGATCGCGTTCGTGACCAACGACTCCGCCGGCGCGCCCGAGGATTACGTGCGCAAGCTGTGGTCGCTCGGCCTGCGGGCATCGGTCGGCGAGGTGGTGTCGGTCGGATCAGCGATCCAGTACTTCCTGGCCCAGCGGCCGGGGCGAGCGCAGGCGTTCGTGATCGGCTCCCCCGCGATCTTCCGTCACGTCACCGACTCCGGGCAGCGGATCGTCAACGGGACCCCGTCGGCGCCGCACGCGGACCTGGTCGTGGTCGCCGCGCACGAGCGGTTCGACTATGCGGAGCTGCGGACCGCGACTCAGGCGGTCCTCGGTGGTGCGGAGATCGTCGCCGCCGGCCGCGATGCGACGTTCCCGGCGCCTGACGGCGAGTGGCCCGGCACCGGGGCCGTGCTGGCCGCGCTCGAGTTCGCCACCGGTGTCCGCGCGCACAGCGTCGGCAAGCCCGACCGGCTGCTGTTCCAGACGGCGCTCGACCGCCTCGGTCCTGGTCGTGCGCTGATGGTCGGCGACCGGCTCGACGCCGACCTGGTCGGCGCGGACGCGGCCGGGATCGATTGCGCGATCGTGCTCAGCGGCGTCAGCTCCCGCGAGCAGGCGCAGGACGCGTCAAAGCCCGCTCCGGTGATGATCGCCGAGAACCTCAGAGAGCTGGTGCTCGGATGAGGCTGTCGCTGATCGTCAACCCTGTGGCCGGCGGCGGCCGTGCCGGCCGCGCGCTGCCCGCCGTGGTCGCCGAGCTGCGCCGGCTCGGGCTCGAGCACCACGTGCAGGCGACCCTCAGCCTCGAGCACGCCCGCTCGCTCGCTCGCGAGGCGACCGCGGCCGGCGAGATCGCGGTGGCGTTCGGCGGCGACGGGCTGATCGGCGCCGTCGCCGGAGCGTTGCGCAGTGGCGACGGGGTGCTCGGGGTGCTCCCGGGAGGTCGCGGTAACGACTTCGCGCGGTCGCTGTCGATTCCGGTCGACCCCGTCGGCGCGTGTACGGTGCTGAGCACCGGATCGAGACGGCGGCTGGACCTGGGAAGCGTCGGGGGCCGGACGTTCATCGGGATCGCCAGCTGCGGCTTTGACTCGGTGGCCAATCGGATCGCGAACGACACCAAGCTGGTGCGCGGCAACCTCGTCTACGCCTACGGAGCGCTGCGCGCGCTCGCGGGCTGGCGGCCGGCCTCGTTCACGGTCACCGTCGACGACGGCGAGTCGCGGTCGGTGGTCGGCTACACCGTGGCGGTCGCCAATTCGGGTCACTACGGGGGCGGCATGCGGCTGGCGCCCGGCGCCCGCCTCGACGATGGCCTGCTCGATCTCGTGATCATCTCCGACGTGCCGCGCCTGCGATTCCTGCGGATGCTGCCGACCGTGTTCAAGGGCGAGCACGTCCACCGCCCCGAATTCGAGGTGGTGCGCGTGCGACGGGTGCGGGTCGCCGCTTCGCGCCCGTTCACGATGTACGCCGACGGCGATCCGATCGCGGAGTTGCCCGCCGAGATCGAGGTTCTCCCCGCCGCCGTGCAGACGATCGTGCCCGGGAACGGCGGCCGCGCCGCCGCGGGTCTTTCGCCGTCCGCGGTGCTGCCGCAATGAGCGCGCTCGACGCGAAGGTCGCGGCGGCCCAGACCGTCGGACGCCTGGCGCGCCGCGCCGGGCGCGGCGGCGGCACCAGCCTGCCGGGCAAGCTGCTCACGCGCTTGGCGCCCGATGCAATCAACCGCCTGGCGGCGCGCCTGCCCGACGGCTGCGCGGTGATCTCGGCGACCAACGGGAAGACCACGACCGCCGCGATGGTCGCGTCGGTCTTGGCGCGCCAGGGTCGCCGGCTGGTCGCCAACCGGGCCGGGGCCAACATGGCCGGCGGCGTTGCCTCGGCGCTGCTGGACGCGGCCCGCTGGGGCGGTGGGATCGACGGGCAGTTCGGGCTGTTCGAGGTCGACGAGTTCTGGCTCGACGGCGTCGTGCCAGCACTCGAACCGCGCTGCGTGCTGCTCGCCAACCTGTTCCGCGACCAGCTCGATCGCTACGGCGAGCTTGAGACGATCGCCGACCGTTGGGCGGCGATGGTTCAAGCGTTGCCGACGGGCACCGGGCTCGCCCTCAACGCGGACGATCCGCTGATCGCCGACCTCGGTCGCGGGCGCGAGCCGGTCAGCTACTTCGGGATCGAGGACCGTTCCTTGGCGACGCCGGAGATGCAACACGCGTCGGACTCCAAGCATTGTCGCCGCTGCGGCCACGCGTACGTCTACGAGGCGATCTACCTCGGCCACCTCGGCGTCTACGCCTGCCCGTCGTGTGGCCGGCGGCGTCCCGATCCGGACGTCCGCGCGCGCGAGATCTCGCTGCACGGCACCCGCGCGGCGAGCTTCACGCTGGATGCGGGCGGCGACGCGGTCGCGGTGTCGCTGCCGCTGCCGGGTTTGTACAACGTCTACAACGCGCTGGCCGCCGCGACGCTTTGTCGGTCGCTGGGGTTCACGCTCGGGCAGATCGCGGACGGCCTGGACCACGTCAGTGCCGCGTTCGGTCGCTCGGAGCGGATCGCGCTCGGCGACCACGAGTTGTCGGTCCTGCTGATCAAGAACCCGGCCGGCGCCAACGAGGTGCTGCGCACGCTGCGGCTGGAGCGCGACGGTCTCGACCTGCTCGGGATCCTCAACGACCGGACCGCCGACGGCCGTGACGTGTCCTGGATCTGGGACGCCGACTTCGAGCTGCTGGCTCCCGTGGCGCGGCGGGTGACCTGCGCGGGGACCCGCGCCGCGGAGCTCGCGCTGCGGCTCAAGTACGCGGGCGTGGATGAGGACAAGCTGCACGTGGAGCGCGAGCTTCCGGTGGCGCTCGACGCCGCGCTGGCCGGCGCCGTCTCGGCGCAGGTGTTCGCGCTGCCGACGTACACGGCGTTGCTCGAGCTGCGCGCCGAGCTCGGCCGTCGCGGCCACGTGCAGTCGTTCTGGGAGACCACCGGGTGATGACCGGCGCCTCGGTGATCTGGCACGAGCTCGAATGCGGGTCCTACGGCGAGGACCTGGAGCTGTGGCGCGGCCTGGCGCGGGCGTACGGCGGCCCGGTGCTCGACGTCGGAGCCGGTACCGGACGGGTGACGCTCGACCTGGCGCGTCACGGGCACACGGTCACGGCGATGGATCTGGACGGCGACCTGCTCGCCCGGCTGGCCGCCGACGCCGTCGACTTCCCGGACGTCTCGACGGTCA
>Ga0302326_10017832_pt1 | contig 14764 bp, 10 predicted proteins | sample Palsa_T0_3_FD_202264 | JGI IMG/M metagenome (GOLD analysis project Ga0302326, IMG submission 202264) | Peat permafrost microbial communities from Stordalen Mire near Abisko, Sweden - Palsa_T0_3 | ecosystem: Environmental > Terrestrial > Soil > Palsa > Peat permafrost | place: Sweden: Abisko... | reverse complement strand
ATTCGCAGCCAAAGCAAAAAAGAAAGGCATCAATGCCAAACTGGTAGGCCTCGAGCAATACCGGCTCAACGACCTCCCCAAAGAAGAATACTTCTTTACCGTCATCAGTACGCAAGGCGACGGTGAGCCACCCGCCGCGGCCAAGAAATTCTATGATCACCTTTATGAAGGCAGTCTCAGGCTCGACCGAATGAAATATAGTGTGTTGGCGCTGGGTGATACCGCCTATCCCCTGTTCTGCAAGGCAGGGGAAGACATTGACCAGCAATTGCAGAAAGCAGGCGGTCAGCGCATAGCCTCTTTGCAGAAATGCGACACGGACTATGAGACGGAGGCAGGACACTGGTTCGACACGATCTTACAGCAGCTGGCCTCGGGCGACAAACAACAGTCTGTTGCAGAACCCGGAAAGGCCCTTGTCACTCCCCGCCACAGCGGGAAGACAATCTATACCGGGACGGTACTGACCAATATCAACCTCAATGATCGCGGATCGGGCAAACGAACACATCATTTGGAGATCGCCGCAGAAGGGGTGGACTATCAACCCGGTGACTCTATCGGGATCGTCCCCTGGAATCCCATTCCGACGGTAGAAGGTATCCTCGCGCTCTCGGGCGTCGATCCGGCAAGGGTGCTTTCACATCGCACAGAAGAATGGCCGGTTGCCCACCTGCTGCAGAAAAAGCTGAATGTTGTCTACCTGCACGAGCGGGTGGTAAAAAAATACGCCTCCATCGTCCGCCAGGATATCCCGCAAACGAAGATCGGGTTGCTGGATCTGCTGAAGATCTACCCAGTCAGGAACGGCAATCAATTCCTGGAAGTCATCTCCGTCCTCGAACCCATCGCACCAAGGCTTTATTCCATTTCGTCGTCTCCGGAGGCGCATGCCGGCGAGATCCATCTCACGGTCGCCCAGGATACCTTTGCCGTTAACGGCGAGATGAAACACGGACTCTGCTCGGACAATCTTTCCCAACTTGTCCCCGACCAGACCCTGGAATTCTATGTGCACCGCAATTCCCAGTTCAGGCTGCCGGCCCCTGAAAAAGATATCATCATGATCGGCCCCGGCACAGGCATCGCCCCCTTCCGATCGTTCCTGGCCGAAAGGGACAGCGTCGGGGCTCCCGGAAAAAACTGGCTGTTCTTCGGCGATCAGCATTTTACCACTGACTTCCTCTATCAGACCGAGATCCAGGCATGGGCCCAGACAGGCGTACTGACAAAGGTTAATACTGCGTTTTCGCGTGACCAGGCCCAAAAAGTATATGTGCAGCACCGGATGCAGCAACAGGCAGCCGGAGTGTTCCAATGGCTGGAGACAGGCGCCCATCTTTACCTGTGTGGCGCTAAAGAACCGATGAGCGTGGACGTGGAGAATACCCTGCTGGAAATCATCCGGAAAGAAGGCAACCGCACAACTGCGCAGGCCATTGGTTATCTCGACGAACTGAAAGAGACGGGACGATTCGCAAAAGATGTTTACTAACTACCAACCATATTTGTCATGAGCGACGGAAACAATCTATCCGCTGTCGAAAAGATCAAATTGAAGAGCGATGCGCTCCGCGGTACCCTGGCCGAAGGTTTGAAAGACGAAATTACCGGCGCAGTCAGCGAGGACGATCAGTCCCTGGTAAAATTTCATGGTATGTACCAGCAGGACGATCGTGACCGTCGTGAAGAGCGGGCAGAAAAGAAACTGGAACGGCTCTATTCCTTCATGATCCGGCTGCGGATACCCGGCGGTTTTCTTACACCTGAACAATGGATAGCCACTCATCATATTGCCGGTGAGCACTCTACCGGCGTGATCAAGATCACCACCCGCCAAACGATCCAACTCCACGGGTTGCTGAAATCGGATATCAAGCCTACCCTGAAGTCGTTCAATGAAATGCACCTGGACTCCATCGCCGCGTGTGGCGACGTCAACCGCAATGTGACCTGCGCCGCCCATCCCCTGCAATCCGGCATCCACGAAAAGATACATGCCTATGCCGCCCGCATCAGCCAGCAACTACTGCCCAAGTCCAAGGCATACTTCGAGATCTGGCTGGACGAAGAAAAGATAACGGACAAAAAAGAAGAAGAAGACCCTCTTTACCAGGACCGTTACCTGCCGCGTAAATTCAAGATCGGCATCGCCATCCCGCCCAACAACGATATCGATGTCCTCACCAACGACATCGGGCTGATTGCCATCATCGATCCGCACAACAATGAGCTCCAGGGTTTCAATATAGCCATCGGCGGTGGCCTCGGTACTACCCATGGTAATGCGGAGACCTATCCGCGCCTCGCTACCGTCATCGGTTTCGTGGCCGGCGACGACAAACTGTTCAGCACCATTTATGAGATCGTCACTATCCAGCGGGACTATGGCAACCGGAGCGACAGAAAACTGGCGCGCCTGAAATATACCATCGATAAATACGGAATAGAGTGGTACAAACAGGAATTGGCCCAACGGACAGGGTTCGGGCTCGAAGAAGCCCGCTCATATACTTTCACCGACAGGAAGGACTACTACGGCTGGCAGGAAAACCACCAGGGCCTTTGGTATTATACCCCTTTTATCGAGAACGGACGGGTACTGGACGACGAGCAGGTGGCGCTCAAATCGGCCTTCTACGAGATCGCGCAGACCGGAAAAGCCAATTTCCGTTTTACCGGCAACCAGAACCTGATCCTCGCGGACATCCGTAAAAAAGACAAACCCACTGTCGATAAGATCCTGAAAAAGTACAGGGTGACCGAGCATACGGAAGCCGCTTCCGGCATCCGCAAGAATTCCATCGCGTGCGTGGCCCTGCCGACCTGCCCGCTTGCCCTGGCCGAAGCCCAGCGCTACCTGCCGGACCTGATCGGGAAGATCGAGCCGCTGCTGGCCGGGCACGGCCTGGGAGAAGAAAACATTATTATCAGGATGACCGGCTGTCCTAATGGTTGCGGCCGTCCTTATGTGGCCGAAATCGGTTTCGTCGGGACAGCGCCGGGGCGCTACAACCTCCATCTTGGCGGTGATCACGAGGGAACAAGGTTGAATAGGATCTATAAGGAGAACCTGGATGAAGCTGCTATCCTCAAAGAGCTCGACCTTTTGTTCTGGCTTTACAGGAAAGAAAGGATCACCGGGGAGAAATTCGGGGATTTCGCCTTCCGCCAGCGTTGGTATAAGTCCTGACCGATGATGAACGGCCACCACAATGGCCGGCCATTGCCACCAATCGGTGGTTTTTTTTCAATAAAATACTCTACTAAATCAATAGACTAATTATCTTTAACCATCAAACAAAAACCCAGTACTGATTATGAGATTTTTCACCATTGCCATTAGCCTTCTAACTACCTCGTTATTCCTATCGGTAATAGCCCGCGCTCAAACGACGGACGACATCCTGAATTTACTGACCAAAAAGGGTACCATCTCCGAAAGGGAAGCGGATTCCATTCGACGGGAGTATGCGACAAAACAACACCAAAGCGAGGCCAGTTCGGACTCATTTCCGCTGCGACTGGGCCGGTCGCTGAGCCTCAGCGGCTATTCACAAGCCGTATACACGAATTACGAGCATCAAAGCGCGGGAAAATATTATGACGGATTCAGCATCAAAAGGGCCAGGCTTGACTTTCAGGGGCATTTCTCCACCCAGTTCGACTATCGCCTGCTGGTTGACTTCGTCGGCCAGAGCGGTGCGAACGGCACAGCCCCGACCGGAGGTCAGTTGATATCCCCATTTTTAGTCGAGGCGTATATCGTTTACAAGCCATTTACTTTCCTCAATTTCAAAGCGGGCCAGATGATCGTGGCCTTCTCACAGGAGAACATGACCCAGGACCGTAATCTCGACCTCATCGAGCGTTCCCAGGTCGTCAATGCGCTGGCCGCCCGCAAGGGGGATGCCGCCAACGGACTGGTGGATTCCATCGGCAATCAGAACGGCCGCGACATCGGCATCCAGGTGAGTGGCAGCCTCGTTAAAATCAGGGATTATCACTTACTGGATTATACGCTGCAGGTGCTGAACGGCGCGGGGATCAATACGCTGGATAACAATCCGAACAAAGATATCGATGGCCGGCTGGTCTTCCATCCGATAAAAGCATTGAGCTTCGGCGGTTCCTATTACCATGGCGACGATGTCTTCACCTCCTCTCTGACCAAAAGTCAGCGGCGCATCCGCTGGGGCACCGAAGCGGCACTGGACCTGGACGGCCTGAGCATAAAAGGAGAGTACATCCGCGGATGGGAAGGCGACTCCAAGCCCATCAATCACCAGGGCTGGTACGGCCAGGCAGGTTATTACGTCATTCCCAAACATCTCCAGGCCCTTTTCCGCTATGACTGGTATGATTCCAACATGGCGAAAAGCCAGGTCAACAGTACCTATTACGATTTCGGTCTGACTTATTTTTTCAATGTCTGGACCAAGCTTCAACTCTATTATTCGCTGAGAAATCAGGAGGGACCGGCTGTTAATAATAATATGTTCGAGGCACAGCTTCAGCTTGCGTTCTGATCATCCTTCGGCTGTTAGCCGTCGGACGGCCCGCGCTTTCAGCGGTCATCGGCGCCGATCGCCAATTGTCGACTGATTTAGTAGGGAAATTCGTATTAAATAGCTATTTTTATGGAACTACTGATGGACAAAGAGAGTATCATACCGGAGGCCGGGAGCGGCAATAACCTCTTCCCCGTTTTCGTCAAGATGGAAGAGTTACGCCTGCTGATCGTCGGCGGCGGGAAAATAGGCCTGGAAAAATTACAGACCGTCCTGCAGAACTCCCCGGCGACACAGATCAGCATCGTCGCTCCCGAGATCGGGCAGCCTGTTCGCGATCTGGCAGCCATTCACCCCGGGATCAGGCTACTGGAGCGTCCCTACCATCCCAATGACCTCGAATATGCCGACATCGTCATCGTAGCCGTGAATGACAGATCGGTCAGCGCGGCGGTGGCGCGGGATGCCCGGGAAAAGGGAGTGCTAGTCAATGTGGCCGATACCCCGGAACTATGTGACTTTTACCTCGGTTCCATCGTCCGGAAAGGACATCTTAAGATAGCCATCTCCACGAATGGCAAATCGCCGACGATCGCTAAACGGTTAAAAGAGGAGATCGGCAGCATGATACCCGAAGAAATGAATGCGGTGCTGGACGATATGCAGACTATCCGCAAAGGGCTCAACGGAGACTTTGGCGAAAAAGTCCGCCGGCTGAATGAACTGACCAGCGTGCTGGCGGCCAAGCAGGACAAGCCTGAACTGCTGGCCGGACCTGGCGGCAGTAAATGGCAGCGGGTGGTCAAGTGGTGCCTGTTCGCCTTCTTTTTCATGATCCTGGGCCATGCAATCCTTTCCCTCATACCCCTCACGGGTATCGCGGATTTTTTCCGGGGCCTCCCCCGGCAATTCGACTGGCACGCGTTCCTGATCATGACGCTGGCCGGCTTTCTCGCGCAGATGGTGGATGGATCGATGGGGTTGGGCTACGGCACAATCTCTACCACTTTCCTGTTAGCCTATGGCGTCAGTCCCGCCATCGTCAGCAGCCGGGTGCATTCGGCCCGGGTCTTTTCCAGCGGCGTATCCGGCTACAGCCACCACCGGTTCGGAAATATCAACAAGAAATTGTTTCGGGCGATCGTCGTGCCGGGCATCATCGGCGCCATTCTGGGTGCTACCCTGGCCTATTTCGGTAAGGAGTATGCCAACTATGTCAGGGTCCCCCTTTCAGTCTATACCATCTACCTTGGTTATTATATCTTCCGGAAAGCTTTTGCCCGGCGTAACCCGAAAGAAAAAGTAAAGCGTGCCGGCTGGCTGGCTTCTGCCGGCGGTTTCATGGATGCCTTTGCCGGTGGTGGCTGGGGGACCCTGGTTACGAGCACCCTGATCTCTAAAAGAAGAAATCCCCGCTATGTGGTTGGCAGCGTCTGCCTGGCAGAATTCTTCGTCGTGTTGGCCAGTTCCATCACCTTTTTTATTTTACTGCGTAACCTCCCCCTGATGGACATCGCCGGCATGATACTGGGTGGAGTGCTTGCCGCGCCTATCGCTGCCCGGTTGGTGGGCAAACTGCCCGTCAAAACCATGTTCATCGCCGTGGGATCACTGGTGATCATCACTAGCTGCAGTACGCTGTGGAAATCGGTCGAATGGGTGCTGCATCATTTGTAAGCCTCATGCCACCAGCAGACTGCAGCCCCGGATATCACTGTTGTCTGCCCGGCCGGAGACTTCAAATCGCCCGTCGGGGCCAATGCGGCCGATATCTTCCGTTGCCAGAAAGCTGCAGGACCAGGCATTCGCCAGATCGATGATATTGAGCAGGCCTTCCCCCTGCATCATCACCTCCAACGGATCGTCTTCTCTCCTCACCAACGCCCGCATCCAGGGGGGGCAGGTGAATAGTCCGTCCCCCGGCGAATAGGCCTGCGAAAGCAATTCCGTCATACCATATTCGGCATGAACAGAGGGTACCCCCAGCCGTTCTTTCAGGTAGTCATGTAATTCGTTACGGGTGATCTCCCTGCGCCTGCCTTTCATTCCGCCGGTCTCCATGACCACCGTATGATGCAGGGACATCGCATATTTTTCGGCGAAGTCCAGCAGCGCAAAGGTCACCCCGATCAGTAACGTCTTTTGCCCCTGTTGTTCCAGCCGCTGCAAAACAGCATGCAGCGCATCGTGATCATATAAATAGAAACCGCTGTCCGGATGGCCGCTGCTGCTAATCAATTCATGTACCATCAGCACGAGGGAAGAATGTGACCTTTCCAGGTAAGCCGGCAACAGCCCGATGACGCACCATTCTTCTACCGGACCGTAAAACCGCCGGAAACCGGCGTCAAAGCTATCCCTGTACACACTTAGATGCCGGACCTCATGCCGGCTCGTGACCGATCCCGTCGTCCCGCTGCTTTCAAAGACGATCTCCGGGATAAAATCGCCCGTGCGGACGGGATGGGTCTTGAATAGGCTCACCGGCAGAAAGGGGATCTCCGACAGGGCCCGGACCCGGTCCGGGTGTATGCCCAGCGCATCGGCATATTGGCGGTACAGCGGGTTTTCGGCATATTGCAGCCGGAAGGTTTGCAGCGCCCGGGACACGAAACCGGTTTCCTGCAGCTCGAAAAGGTCATCAGTCGAAAAAGGTGTTGGATGAATAAGTCCCATTATGAATCAATGAAATAGGCCATAGGATCGGTTTTGTTAAAAAAGTCCTATGGAGGATCAAAATTAACTCGTTTTAAACAAAATTAGGTAGGTTTGTACCCATCAAATGAGCACCATGAAGTCCGGTTCTTTCCTGATACCCGCATCGCTGATTATATTGACCGTTACTACTTTAATTGTTGTAGGCTGTTCCAAAAACAGCAGCGGCAAACCTAAATTGAGCCTTACGTCCATCACTACGACCGTGCAGCTCAATGACTCACTGGTCGCGACGTTTAAATTCAGCGGCGGTTCCGTCAGCGGTGGCTATTTCTATTCTATCCGGACACGGCTCAACCAGCAGCCGCAATTGGACTCGACCATCGATACGATTTCCAATCCCATCCCTATCTATTCGGCCACTTCCGGTGAATACAGGTATGCGCTTGCTCAGAATACCTCCGCCGTCAGCTCGGGTAGCCCCGGACCTCCTGATACGCTCAAATGGCAATTTTATACCCTGACAGCCGACAGCGTGTCCAGTGACACCGTTACCTCTCCTGTAGTCATAGTGATTAATCAATGATAGCCCTGTGAGCCTTTTGCATCTCAACTAAAACAGTGTGCTCCGGAAAATAGTTGACTTTATTGTTTTCAGCAGTCTGTATGTCGCGATTTGCGCCGTAGTGGTGACCTGGCAGACAAGCCAGCTGCTGCTGGGCATGCCACCGTCAGGAAGGCTGCTGGGATTTGTCTTCTTCGCTACTGTCTGCAGCTATAATTTTCACTGGTACCTGACGACGCACTCCGTCAACCCTTCCCGGCGCATCCAATGGACCTACCGTCACCGGGTGCTGCATTTCATTTTATACCTCGTCGGGGGCGTAGGGGCCGCTGTATACTTCTTCTACCTGACGCCTTTCATTGTCGCGCTGCTGCCGGGCATCCTGCTGACCTTCTTCTATTCGGCACCAAAATTGCCGCAAAAGATCTTTCGCGGGCTGCGGCGGATCGCTATCGGCAAGACCCTCTACCTGGCCTTTGTTTGGGTGTATGTCACTACTGTACTGCCGATCATCGTCGCAGGAGCCCGGTGGCACCCCTCCTTCATCTTCTTTACAGCCAGCCGGTTCTTCTTTGTCTATGCCTGCTGTCTGATCTTCGATTACCGTGACCGCGAGGATGACCGGACTGCGGGCATCGTCAGCATGATCACCCTGCTGAATGAAAAAGGTATCGACCGGCTGTTTTATGGCTCGATGATCCTCTTCTTTCTCACCAGCGCAGCCCTCTCCCATTATCATTACCCCGCCTTTTATATTGTGCTGCTCCTGATCCCGGGTGCAGTGGTGACAGCGATATACAAGGAGGCCAAACGAAATTTTTCCGATGATCTCTATTATATCCTTCTGGATGGAATGGTGATGTTTTCAGGGCTGCTGATGCTTATTTTCAGGATTTAATTACATTTGCCCCTCAAACGGATGTTTTATTATGGCAAAAAGTGTGAAAACCGGGTCCAATACTTCTATACTCCCACCAAAGTCATGGGATTTCCTGAAAAAATATATCGACAACGCCTCGCCGGTAGGTTTTGAGAGCAGCGGGCAAAGGCTCTGGCTCGATTACCTGACGCCCTATATTGACAGTCATTTTACCGATCCCTATGGCACCGCCGTCGGCGTCATCAATCCACAGGCGCCCTTTAAAGTAGTGATCGAGGCGCATGCCGACGAGATCAGCTGGTTCGTCAATTACGTCACTCCGGAAGGACTGCTGTACCTCAAGCGTAACGGTGGCGTCGATCACCAGGTCGCGCCTGCTCAACGGGTCTTCATTCACGGTAAAAAGGGAAAGGTGCCTGCCGTATTCGGCTGGCCCGCCATCCATACCCGCCTGGGCAATTCCGATTCCAAAGAGCAGCAGCCCAAAGTAGACAACCTTTTCCTCGACTGCGGGGCCCGCAACAAAAAAGAGGTGGAAGAACTGGGTATTCATATCGGCTCAGTGGTCACTTACCAGGATGGCTATGCCGAACTGGCGTATGATTACCTCATCGGCAGGGCTTTCGACAACCGTGTCGGTGGCTTCATGATCGCAGAGGTCGCTCGTCTCATTCGGGAAAATAAGAAGAAACTACCTTTCGGGCTTTATGTTGTCAATGCCGTACAGGAAGAAGTGGGCCTCCGCGGAGCAGAAATGATCGCCAGGCGTATTCGCCCCAATATAGCCATCGTGACGGATGTTACACACGATACCACCACTCCGATGATCAACAAGCTTATCGAAGGCGATATCTCCTGCGGCAAAGGCCCCTCACTGGCCTACGGACCTGCCGTACATAACAAACTGCTCAACCTCGTACAAGCGACAGCTGAAAAGCATAAACTGCCCGTGCAGCTGCGGGCAGTATCCCGCAGCACCGGTACGGACACGGACTCCTTTGCCTATGCCAACGACGGCTGCCCTTCCGTACTGATTTCCATCCCGTTGCGTTATATGCACACCACCGTGGAAATGCTCCACAAAAAAGATATCGAACAGACCATCCTGTTGATGTACGAAACTTTGCTTACCTTAACTCCTCAAACCAATCTGAGCTATCTTTAAATGAAGGTGACGACGCTCTATGAAAAAGATCCTGGAAACGACACCCTTGTTTGTTTTTTTGCTTCCTCTCTTTTTCGTCTTGCATGGCTACGTCGAAAACCTGGGCTATATCCGGATTGAAGAGGCCCTTTTACTGGCAGGTACGTACGTCGCGGGCGCTGGCATAATATTCCTGTTGTGCCTGGCCCTATTCAAACGGCTGGCAAAAGCTGCCCTGGCCGCCGTTTTTTTCCTGGCCTTTTATTTTTTCTTTGGATCCCTGGACGATTTTTTGAAGGCTCATGCACACCCGCTATCCAAATACTCGATACTGCTACCGGCTTTCCTCCTGGCCGCAACGGCCCTGATCATATTCCTACGGCGCAGCAGCCGGCCCTTCCGCCGTACGTTCTTGCTTTTAAACAGCATGTTTCTCTGTTATATCCTGATCGACGGGGCCGAAGTATTCCTCAAACCCGGCCGCCCTTACGGGGATGGGCGCAGCTCCGGTAAAACCCGGCCGGTTACTTCAATTGACACGATCACCTATACGCGCTATACGGACACGATCAAGCCCGACATCTATTTTTTGCTTTTCGATGCCTATACGAGTTCTCGCGCGCTGGATCAACAATACCATTATAATAACGGGGAATTCGACCGTTTCCTGACTGCTGAAGGCTTTCACATCCAGCCCGGAAGCCGCAGCAATTATAAATACACTATCCTCTCCATGCCATCGATCCTCAACATGTGCTACCTGGACGGGTTGAAAGATGTCAAAGGGGGACCGGTACAAGAATATTATTACCTCACTGACCTTATCCGGGACAATGAACTCATGGCGTTCCTCCATCGTTCCCTGGGCTATGACATCGTCAATTGTTCTATATTCGACCTCCGGGGTAACCCCTCACCGGTGGAAGAATCCCTCCTGCCCATCAAGACCAGGCTGATAACAGACCAGACTTTATATTCGCGGTTCTACCGGGATATCGGCTGGAACTTCTACCAGTTCACCATCAACCCCTTTTCCGAGAAAATACTTGATCATAGCCTTTATAATGACGACCGGCTGATCGACGGGGTTAAGGCGGCCAGTGCTACCCGATCGTTACGGCCACGCTTTATATACGGCCATTTCAATATCCCGCATCCCCCCTATTATTACGATAAGAATAACAACCGGAAAAAAGTCGATCACCCTTATTCGCCAACCGACGAGGACCATTTGCAGGACTATCTCGATTATTTGACCTATACGAACGGGCAGGCGGAAGAGATGATCAGGACCATCCAAAGGAATACCGGCGGGAAGGCCGTTATCATATTAATGGGCGATCATGGCCTGCGATATCATGACGAATTGGGCTACAACCCGCTGTTCTTCGTTCAGAACCAAAATGCCGTTTATTTCCCCGATAAAGACTATCATCTGTTCTATGACAGCATCTCGGGGGTCAATCAATTCCGTGTAGTGCTCAACAGCTTGTTCCGGCAAAATATTCCGCTGTTGAAAGATTCCACGGTAAATGTAAAAGATAAGAAATAATTTTGCCCCGAACCAAACGCACACCGATATGATCCGTAACGATTGGAGTATAGAAGAAATCACGAATATTTACAATACCCCGCTTCTGGACCTCATCTTCCGGGCCGCTTCCGTACACCGTGAATACAACGAGACCGGCGAAGTGCAGGTTTGTACCCTGCTGTCCATCAAGACCGGGGGATGCCCGGAGGACTGCGCCTATTGCCCGCAGGCCGCCAGATACAATACCGGCGTGAACGTACAGGCCCTGATGCAGAAGAAAGAGGTGCTGGAATATGCCGCTAAAGCAAAAGCCGCAGGCTCGACCCGCTTCTGTATGGGCGCCGCCTGGCGTGAAGTAAGGGATAACAAAGATTTTGACCGTGTGCTGGAAATGGTAAAAGGCGTCAATGAACTGGGCATGGAAGTCTGCTGTACCCTGGGCATGCTGAACGAAGACCAGGCTAAGAAGCTGGCCGACGCCGGACTCCACGCCTATAATCACAACCTGGACACTTCGCCTGAATATTACAACGAGATCATTACGACCAGAACATATAATGACCGGCTATCCACGCTGGATAATGTCCGTAAAGCAGGTGTCACCGTTTGCTGTGGCGGTATCATCGGATTAGGTGAAACGCATGAAGACAGGATCGGCATGTTGCATACGCTGGTGACCATGCCTAAGCACCCCGACAGCGTCCCTATCAATGCCTTAGTCCGGGTCAAAGGCACGCCGCTGGAAAATAACGCAAAAATCGATACCTGGGATATGGTGCGCATGATCGCTACGGCCCGGATCCTGATGCCGGCTACGATGGTAAGGCTCAGCGCCGGACGCACTGAAATGAGCCAGGCAGAGCAGGCACTCTGTTTTATGGCAGGCGCCAACTCCATCTTCGCCGGGGATAAACTGCTTACCACACCCAATCCCTCCTTTGAAGAGGACAACCAGATGTTCGAATTGCTGGGATTAAAGCCAAGGGTGGCCTTCAAGGATGAGAAGGAAATGGCCGGGATAAATTAACCTGTTGTATTTCCTCGCAGATATACGTATTGCCCGCCAGCACTTCATCGATGGCCATGACCATCTCCGTGCTGGGAGAATTTTTAGTGACATAACCGTTGGCCCCGTTACGCAGCATTTCGTTGACATAGGAACGCTCTGCCTGCACGGACACCCCAATGATCTTCATATCAGGGGCAAATTCCCGGATCGTACGCGTAGCTTCGATCCCATTGACAGGTGTCATATGAATATCCATCAGGATCACATCCGGCTGTAGACGCTTCGCTGCCTCAATAGCCTCGCGGCCATTGGCGCACTGCGCTATAACATTTAGCCGGGGGACCTGGTTGAGCACCCAGCTCCATGCTTCCCGTACGTGAAAATGATCGTCAACGATAATTAGCTTGATCATGGAAGGTATTTTCTGCCTATTCCAAAATTAGCGTTTAAACAATAACAAAAAAGTAAAACAAGCAAATCCGCCAACTATTACCCAGTTTCCGGGAAATTCAAGCTGGGATTACTTAGTGAAGACTAGTACTTAATCCTTATATAAAACGCAGGCGGCTTGTCCTATTGTACGAGCGCAAGTTCCAACACCTGTTGCATCGTTCTCACAAAATTGAACTTGAGTCCTTTGATAAATGAAGAGTCGATGTCCCGCACATCTTTCTCATTCTGCCAGCAGAGGATGATCTCTTTGAGACCGGCACGCTTGGCGGCAAGGATCTTTTCTTTTATTCCGCCGACCGGAAGTACCTGACCCCGCAAGGTGATCTCGCCCGTCATCGCCAGATAGGGCTTCACCCGCTTGCCGGTAAAGGCAGAGGCCATCGAACTCATCATGGTGACACCGGCGCTGGGCCCGTCTTTGGGAACGGCGCCTTCCGGGACATGGAGATGAAGCGTCTTCTTATTGAAGATCTCCGGATCGATGTCGTATTTGCGGGCATTGGACTGCAGGTAGGTAAAGGCAGTCACGGCGCTTTCCTTCATCACATTTCCCAGATTGCCTGTCAGTTTGAGATCGCCCTTGCCGTCACTGAGGCTGGTCTCCACGAACAGGATATCGCCGCCTACATACGTCCAGGCCAGACCCACGGCTACGCCCGGCATGTTGGCGACTTTGTACAGGTCATTACTGTACCTGGACTTTCCCAATACCTTTTCCACATCGGCTTGTGTCAGCTGGGCTTTCAGTTTGCCCTTCATGGCAAACTCCTTGGCCTGGTAACGCATGATGGATGCCAGCTGGCGGTCCAGTTCACGCACGCCACTCTCCCGCGTATAATCCTGGATAACCTTCTCCAGCACCTTATCGCCGATCTTGAAGTTCATCGGCTTCAGGCCATGCGCTTCCTTTTGTTTGGGGACCAGGTGAATCCGGGCTATCTGCACCTTTTCTTCCACAGCATAACCGCTTAGATCAATAATTTCAAGCCTGTCCCGCAAGGCCAGTGGAATAGCGTTGATATCGTTGGCCGTGGCGACGAACAACACTTTACTGAGATCATATTCAAGTTCGAGATAATTGTCGTAGAACGTATGGTTCTGTTCCGGGTCCAGCACCTCCAGCAGGGCGGAGGATGGGTCACCACGGAAATCGCTGCCGGTCTTGTCGATCTCGTCCAGGATCATCACAGGATTGGAAGATTTTACTTTCCTCAGCGACTGTAATATCCTGCCCGGCATGGCGCCGATATACGTCTTCCGATGGCCACGGATCTCGCCTTCGTCGTGCAGGCCACCCAGGCTGATCCGGACATATTTACGGCCGATCGCGCTGGCTATGCTGCGGCCCAGGGAAGTCTTGCCGATACCGGGAGGGCCGACGAAGCAGAGAATAGGGCTTTTCATATCGCCTTTCAGCTTCAGCACGGCCAGGTATTCCAAAATCCGCTCCTTCACCCTGTCCATCCCATAGTGATCGTGGTCCAGTATTTTCTTGGCCCGTTTAAGGTCGTAGGAATCCGCGGTATAATCTTCCCATGGGAGTTCCAGCATCAGGTCGAGATGGTTGTAGACCACGGAATAGTCCGGCGTGCTGGGATGCATACGCTCGAGCCGTTCGATGCCCTTGCGGAAGAGGTCTTTGGCTGCAACCGGCCATTTTTTGCCCTCGGCCTTCTTCACCATTTCCTTTACTTCTCTTTCATTGCTGTCGCCGCCGAGCTCGTCCTTGATGCTCTTCAGCTGCTGCTGTAAGAAATATTCCCGTTGCTGTTTGTCCAGTTCGGTCTTGGTCCGGTTCGTCAGCTTGTTCTTGAGCTCGGCAAACTGCAACTCCCGCTGCAGCAGTTGCATCAATAAGTCCGCACGGGATTTGATATGATGTATTTCCAGCAGTTGTTGCTTCTCATGCAATTCGGTATTGAGGTTGCTGGAAACGAAATGGATGAGGAAAGAAGGGTTTTCGATATTTTTCAGGATCATACTGGCTTCGGACGGGATATTGGGTGATAGCTG
>Ga0302326_10017831_pt1 | contig 14764 bp, 14 predicted proteins | sample Palsa_T0_3_FD_202264 | JGI IMG/M metagenome (GOLD analysis project Ga0302326, IMG submission 202264) | Peat permafrost microbial communities from Stordalen Mire near Abisko, Sweden - Palsa_T0_3 | ecosystem: Environmental > Terrestrial > Soil > Palsa > Peat permafrost | place: Sweden: Abisko... | reverse complement strand
CTGCCGAGGCTGGCGATGAACGCGGACTGGTCATCCAGCGCGGCGTGCCCCTCGAACCCGTCCGGGGTGAACACCTCGTCCCAGTAGTCGCTGATCCGGCCGCGGGTCCAGCGATACCTGCGGCGGCTGGCCAGGCCCATCGGGTTGGCGTGGGTCGCGCCGAAGAACGGCTCCGCCGCGGGGGACCGCCAGTCGATCAGCAGCCGGCGGCCCGTTTTGTCCGTGAGGCCAAGGCGTCCCACGTACACGGCCTCGGTGTGGTCGGCGCGGACCATGTGGCCGAGGCACAGGTCCAGGCCGAAGCGACGCAGGGTGCGCAGGCGAGCGGTAAGCCGGTGGATCTGCATGTCCCGGTCCATCGCCGCCTGGCCGATGCCGCCGGGCGCGGCGCGCTCGGCATCCAGGCGGCCGGACAGGTCGGCGACCGTCTGCTCGAGACTCGCCCCGATGGCCGCGAAGTGCTGTTCGTCGCCGGCGATCAGCGCCGGGTCGGCCTTGGCGGAGAGGCGGTCGGGAAGGTCGAACGCGCTGGTAGTCAGGGGGTCCATAACAGCACACGCATTCCGCGACTCCGATTTCTCCAGGTTCTGGCCTCGGCCGGTGACTCTACGGCACAACCCCGGTCTTGCCGCAAGCCCCCTAGTGCGCTATATATTGAAAATGGAGGGGAGTGCGTTCCCTCCATTTTCGTTGCGCCACTGGGCGCTGAAACCGGGACGGCCGGCCGTGCGTCCTATCGGCATGAGAGCAGTCATGGCCGTGGCCGCGGCGGCTGCCATTTGCCTCGCGGCCCTATCGGCGTGCACGGCGAGCCAGCGCTCGCCCGCGAGCGGATCGGCACCGGCACCTGGCCGCATGCCTGGCTACTACGTCGTCGTCGCCGGGCCGGAGGTGGTCATCCGCGCCTCGGGCAACGGGCACGTGACGGGCTCGGTGGCGCTACCGGAGCCCGCGGGGACCCCGCGATCCCTGGTCAGCGGCGAGCCATTCGGGACTGCGGATGACGGACACGTCATTATCGTCGTCTCCCGGGGCGGCGACCTCCCCGGAGTGGCCGACGTCACCTTGTTCCGGCTGACCGTTACCCCGGATGGCAGGCCCGCGGGACTGGGCCAGCTGAACTTTGACAGCAAGGGCGTTCCAGTGACCGGCGCGGCGCTGTCCCCGGACGGGAAGATGCTCGCGCTGTCCCTGGTGCATGAGTTCAGGCCTGGGACGCTGTACGGCAGCGTCGAGGTCCTCACCGTGGCTGGCGGGGTCATCCGGACCTGGGCCGGCCGGGGCGCGCCGGGGTACTGGCCGGGCGTTCCCTCCTGGGCCGGCGACGGCACGGTCGTCGTCCCCTGGTGGCATAGCACCTCGCAGAGCACGATTCCGGCCGAGATCACCGGAGTCCGCGAACTCGATCTCGCGGCACCTGGCGACAGCCTGGCGGCGGCACCACTCGTCGCCTTCCCCGCCCCCGCGCTGGGCCTGGCGTCCGCGGTCATCGCACCCGGCGGCGACATCGTCACGTCGTCCTGCCGCGCCGGGCACCGCACCGCGACCGCCCGGGTCGCCGAGCTATCTGCCACGAACGGGCGGCTGATCCGGGTACTGCGGACGCAGACGGCCCGGTTCCCCGACGACGCTGATGCCCAGGACGCGATCCTGGCGACGTGCCAGGTGCTCGCGGTGGCCGGCGACGGTGATCACGTGCTCGTCCAGGCCCTCGCGTTCGGCCGCATCGACAACGGCGTCTTTACCTCGCTGCCCGGCATGTCGCCTGGCGTGCTGCCGGTCTCCGCGACCTGGTGACCGCCCGGCCACCGCGCCGGGCCCTCGTCAGCCGGCGCCGCGGGATCCGCCGCGCGTCAGCCGGACAGGTCCACCGTCAGGCCGAGGCGCTTGGCCAGCAGCCCCGCGCGCTGCTTGTCCTGGGTGCTGAAGGCGCCCGCGGCGCGGGTGAAGCGAACGTGGTGCAGCGCGCCGCCGAGGGGCAGGCCGTCAGGAAGCGCTCGAGGAAGGCGGCATCGGGGCCGCCGGAGGGGGTCAGCAGTTCGATCTTCGGGCCCGCACCGAACTCCAGCTGGCCCCACCAGAATCCCGGGGAGTCACCGCCATAGGCCCATCTTCCGCCGAGTACGCCGACGAACAGTTCCCAGCCGTAGGTCAGCGCTGGCGTGCCGATGGCGAGGTGGTCAAGGACGGCGGTCATGGCCCCTCGTTGCGGTCGGGAGCGGTCTGGGCGGGGGTTGCAGTGATCTTGCCGACACGACCACGCTATCCCGGTCGGCTCCTGCCAGTCACATCCGGCGGAGTCGGTCCGTCAGGTGGTAAGACCGAACGCGACAGGGGAATGTGACGTATGGACGATGACGACTGGCTGACCGTCCGGTTCGAGGCGAGCCGCCCCCGACTGCGGGCGATGGCTTACCGGATGCTCGGCTCGCTTGGCGACGCCGAGGACGCGGTCCAGGACGCGTGGCTGCACGCGGCCGGCGCCGACCCGGGCGCCGTGGACAACCTCGAGGGGTGGTTCACGACCATCGTCGCGCGGGTGAGCCTGGACAGGCTGCGCTCACGCAGGTCGCGGCGCGAGGAGCCCCTGGGGGCGCAGGAGCCCCTAGACGCCGAGAAGGTCATGGCCGCCGGTCCTGAGCAGGAGGCGGTCCTCGCGGACTCGGTCGGGCTGGCGCTGCTCGTGGTGCTGGACACGCTCGCGCCTGCCGAACGGGTCGCGTTCGTGCTGCATGACACGTTCGGCTTGCCTTTCGGCGAGATCGCGACGATCACCGGCCGCTCGCCGGCCGCGGCCCGCCAGCTGGCCAGCCGCGCCCGCCGGCGGGTCCGGGGCACCGCCCCGGTTTCCGGGATCCGCCTGGCCCGGCAGCGGGAGGTTGCTGAGGCGTTCCTCGCCGCCGCACGCGGGGGTGACCTGGGCGCGCTGCTCACCGTGCTTGACCCCGAGGTGATCCTGCACGCCGACGCCGCGTCCGTGCCGACCGGCGTCCCGATGACGATCCGCGGCGCGGCCGCCGTCGCCCGCGGCGCACGCGCCGCCTCCGGGCGCTCCCGCTACTCGGGCGTGGCCCTGATCAACGGCACCCCCGGCATCGTGATGGCGCCTCGCGGGCGGCTGATCCTCGTGCTGGCTTTCACCATCGGTGACGGCAAGATCTCCCGGATCGACGTGATCGCCGACCCCGCCCGCCTCGAAGAGCTCGACCTGGCCGTGCTCGACTACTGAGGTAGCCGGCGGGACGATTCAGCGGCTACGCAGCAGTTGCTCGAACGACGGGACGGAGGCGTAGGGGTCAGCCGGCGCCGCAGGCTGGCTACGGTCGATCAGCGCGGCCAGTTCGGAGCCGGCCCGCTCGATCCGGGCGGTGAGGTCACCGCCCGAACCGGTAGCCGTGCCCCAGTCCTCGGTGGCGGCGAAGACGGCGGTGGGTACCGTCACGGCCCGCAGGTAGGTGAACAGCGGACGGATCACGTGCTCCAGCGCGAGCGAGTGGCGAGCCGTGCCGCCGGTGGCCGCGATCAGCACCCGTTTGCCGGCCAGCGCCTCGGCGTCGATCACGTCGAAGAAGGACTTGAACAGGCCGGCGTAGGACCCGTTGTAAAGGGGCGTGACGGCGATGAGGCCGTCGGCGCGTACTACCTGCCCGATGGCTTCGCCCAGCGCCGGGCTCGGGAATCCGGTGAGCAGGTTGTCGACGATGTCGTGGGCGAGCTCGCGCAGCTCGATCGTGATGATCTGGGTCCCGGCCGGCAGGTCACGCGCCGTCGCCGCGGCCAGCTGGTCGGCCAGCAGGCGGGTGGACGACGGCTGGCTGAGCCCGGCCGAGACGACGACGATGGTGCGTGTGGTCATCGGTTGCTCGTTTCCAGGTTGGTGTCCGCATCGGTCAGCGAGGCTGCCACCCGGGCCTGGTGGGTGGGACCGTCTGGCACGTCGGCCGGGCGCAGGGCGTTGAGTTCGCGGCGCAGTACCGGCACCACCTCGCCGAGCAGGTCCAGTTGCTCGAGCACGACCTTGAGCGGCAGGCCGGCGTGGTCCATCAGGAACAGCTGGCGCTGGTAGTCACCGAAGTGTTCGCGGAAGGTGAGGGTCTTGTCGATGACTTCTTGCGGGCTTCCCACGGTCAGCGGGGTCTGGCTGGTGAAATCCTCCAGCGACGGGCCGTGGCCGTAGACCGGGGCGTTGTCGAAGTACGGGCGGAATTCGCGCACCGCGTCCTGGGAGTTCTTGCGCATGAAGACCTGGCCGCCCAGGCCGACGATCGCCTGCTCCGGCGTGCCGTGCCCGTAGTGGGCGAAGCGCTGCCGGTAGTAGCCGACCAGCCGGACGAAATGCTCCGTCGGCCAGAAGATGTGGTTGGCGAAGAATCCGTCGCCGTAGAAGGCCGCCTGCTCGGCGATCTCGGGGCTGCGGATCGAGCCGTGCCACACGAACGGCGGTACGCCGTCCAGCGGGCGCGGCACCGAGGTGAACCCCTGCAGCGGCGTCCGGAACTCACCGTCCCAATCGACGACATCCTCGCGCCACAGCCGGTACAGCAGGTGATAGTTCTCGATCGCCAGCTCGATGCCCTTACTGATGTCCTGGCCGAACCACGGGTACACCGGGCCGGTGTTGCCGCGGCCGAGCATCAGGTCCACCCGCCCGTCGGCCAGGTGCTGCAGCATCGCGAAGTCCTCGGCGATCTTCACCGGGTCGTTCGTGGTGATCAGCGTCGTCGCGGTCGACAGGATCAAGTCGCGAGTCTGGGCCGCGATGTAGCCGAGCATGGTCGTGGGGGAGGAAGGCACGAACGGCGGGTTGTGATGCTCTCCGGTCGCGAACACGTCCAGGCCGACCTCCTCGGCCTTGCGGGCCATCGCGGCCATCGCCTTGATGCGCTCATGCTCGGTCGGTGTACGGCCGGTGGTGGGGTCGGTCGTGACGTCGCCCACGGTGAAGATCCCGAACTGCATGCCTGCTCCCGCTGTGCTCGTGCCCGGCCCGACCGGGCCACTCCGTTGCTCCATCTACTTGAAAGTGCAACTACTTACGGGTGAGCGGATATTCCGTCAGGTTTGCGCGCCGCGAGGCGCTCGACGATGCCGAATCTGAGCCGATCGGATTGCTCGACGCGGAAGCCGAGATCGCGGACATAGATGAGCGGCCGGCGCCGGAAATGCTCGCCAGCCAGCGGGATGGAGATCCGTTCGTAGAGCCACTGGATCGCGCGCAGCACCCGCGGACCGGCGACCACGTGATCAACGAGCACGAGGCGGCCGCCGGGCCGCAGCACACGGGCCATTTCGGTGATCGCGCGATGCTCGTCGGGGATGGCGCAAAGCCCGAGCGTGCACAGCACGGTATCGAAGGAGAAGTCCGGGAAGTCCAGCGCCTGCGCGTCGCCCGGCCGCAGGTCCGCCTCTCGCCCGAGGCTGGCCGCGCGGTCCCGCGCGATGCTCAGCATCCGCGCCGACAGGTCGATCCCGGTCAGGCGGACGCCGTCCGGGTAGTACGGCAGGTTGCGCCCGGTTCCGATGGCCACCTCGAGCACGTCGCCCACCGCCCGGCCGCAGGCCCATGGCCGGCTGGCTCCGAACAGGCGCCGGTCCCAGCGATCCATGTCGCGGTCGTACCGGCTCGCGTGCTTGTCCCAGTACCGAACGAGCCCGCGGTCCGCGTTGCCAGCCATAGTCATGACTCCGGTCAGCAGGTTTACCCTGGTCGATAGTCAGTCGACTCTACGTCAGGCCGGGAGGCGGGAGTCTGACGACCTCTGGTCAGCGCGGAACATCGAGTGACCGAAGGTTGTTGTGGTGGCATGGTTGATGACCGGTTTGCGGAGCTGATCGCCGGGCAGCGGCAGGGAGTACTGGTCACCCTCAGAAAAGACGGGTGGCCGCAGCTGTCCAACGTGAATTACGGCTGGGACCCGGCCGAGCAGACCATCCGGGTCTCCACCACCGATGACCGGGCCAAGACGCGCAACATGCGCCGTGACCCGCGGGTCAGCTTCCACGTCACCACCGGTGACTTCTGGTCCTACGTGGTGGTGGACGGGCGGGCCGAGCTCTCGGCGGTGGCGCAGGACCCCCGCGACGCGGCTGTCGGGGAACTGATCGACCTGTACCGCGCGGTGCAGGGAGAACACCCGGACTGGGACGACTACCGGGCGGCCATGGTCCGTGACCGGCGCCTGGTCGTCCGGATCCGGGCCGAGCGGGCTTACGGGATGGTCCACCGCTGACCGCGGCCTGACGGCTGAGCGGTATTCGCCGGCGGCTGGCCGCCGTTCGATGGTGGGGCGTGGCCCGCGCCGTGACTGGAGGTTCTGACCGCATGAGTGATGACCGGTATGTGGCAGCACGCGTAGGCTGGCCCGATGCTGCCTGACTCGTTCGGGCGGGTCGCGACGGACCTGCGCGTATCGCTCACCGACCGGTGCAACCTGCGGTGCGCGTACTGCATGCCGCCCGAGGGTCTTGACTGGCTGCCCTCGCCCGACCAGCTCACCGACGACGAGGTGGTGCGGCTGGTCCGGGTGGCGGTGGAACGGCTGGGCGTCCGCGAGGTCAGGTTCACCGGCGGCGAGCCCCTGCTGCGGCGCGGGCTGGCCGGGATCGTCGCCCGCACGGCGGAGCTGCGTCCGCGCCCGGAGATCTCGCTGACCACCAACGCGATCGGGCTCAAGCGCACTGCCGCGGCGCTCCGCGAGGCCGGGCTTGACCGGGTCAACGTGTCGCTGGATACGCTGCGCCCGGAGACGTTCCGCAAGCTCGCGCGCCGGGACCGGCTGCCTGACACGCTCGACGGGCTGGCCGCCGCCGCGCAGGCCGGCCTGGCCCCGGTCAAGGTCAACGCCGTGCTGGTGCGCGGCCTGAACGACGACGAGGCCGCGCCGCTGCTCAGGTTCTGCCTCGAGGCCGGCTACGAGCTGCGCTTCATCGAGCAGATGCCGCTCGACGCGCAGCACGGCTGGAAGCGGTCCGAGATGGTGACGGCGGCGGAGATCCTCACCGCGCTCGGCCGCGAGTTCACTCTGACCCCCGACGATCCTGGTCAGCGCGGATCGGCGCCTGCCGAGGCGTTCCTGGTCGACGGGGGACCGGCCAGGGTCGGGGTGATCGCGTCGGTCACCAGGCCGTTCTGCGGAACCTGCGACCGGGTCCGGCTGACCGCCGACGGCCAGGTGCGGAACTGCCTGTTCGCGCGGGTCGAAAGCGACCTGCGCGGGCCGATGCGCGCGGGGGCCGGCGACGCCGAACTGGCCGCCCAGTGGCAGCGGGCCGTCGCGGCCAAGCTGCCCGGCCACGGCATCAACGACCCGTCGTTCCTGCAGCCCGATCGCCCGATGTCGGCCATCGGCGGCTGACCAGGGTGCGGGCGGCCAGGAACGCAGGCGACGCCACCCGGGGCTGACCGGAGGACGGAATGATGACACCAGGCCCGTTCGGCATCATTATTCTGGCCGGTGGCCGGGGGAGCAGGCTGGGCGGCCAGGATAAGCCCGGCCTGGTCGTCGGGGGCGACACGCTCCTCGCGTCGGTGGCCCGCGCCGGCACCGGCGCCGGGGCGGCTCAGATCGTCGTGGTGGGACCGGAGCGGCCGGGCCTGGACGGCGTGTCGTTCGTCCGCGAGGAACCCCCGGGCGGCGGACCGGTGCCCGCCCTGCGGCGTGGCCTGGCCGAGGCGTCCGCGCCCTGGGTCGCGGTGCTCGCCGCCGACCTGCCGTTCCTGCGGGCCGGCCAGCTCAAGGCCCTGCGGGCCGCGGCGGAAGGTGGACCCGGCGCCATCCTCGTTGATGACACCGGGCGACCGCAGTGGCTGGCTGGCTGCTGGGCGACGGAAACTCTCCGCCGTGCCGTGGCCGGTTACCACCAGGACTCGCTGCACGGGCTGCTGGGGCCCCTCGCACCCGTCCTGGTCAGGCTGACGCCGCCGCCGGGGGAGCCGCCGCCGTGGCTGGACTGCGATACCCCCGAGGACCTGCGCCGAGCCCGCGACCTGGCCGACCCGCAGTTACCGGGCTGGCCCGGGCCGGACACGCGAACCACCATCACTCGCAGCGATCGTAATTGGGCTGTGGCTCAGCGTCAAGGCCTCGCTCTGGGGGCCGAAGCGGCCAACTGCTAACATTTGATGAACTGAACACGCACGGGAGCCCGGGCTAACCGGGCTGAGAGGGTGGCTGGCCGTTCCGCTTCGGCGGCAGGCCCGCGCCGCCGACCGTCTGAACCTGTCCGGGTAATGCCGGCGTAGGGAGGCTGCCGTGGCCGCGACCACCAGCAACGAACAGGCCGCAGGCGACACCTTCGTCACCGTCCGCGGCGATCGCCGTTCGGAGGTGGCGCGCACGCTCGCTGAGCCGGTGCCGCAGGCGCTGAGCCTGCTTGACCAGTTCGGCCTCTGGGGCAACCTCGGGGTGAGCCTGCTCGGCTTCACGGGGGCGATCTTCGTGCTGCAGCCGGACGGCGCCGGCACCCCGGAGCTCTCACTGGCCGCCGCGCTGACCGCGATCGTCGTCGGCACCGTCCTTGGCACGGTGGCCCTGGCCCTGGCCGGCCTGCCCGGCGCGCAGACCGGTGCACCCGCCATGGTCCTGCTGCGCGGACTGTTCGGCGCCCGGCTGTCCTACCTGCCGACCGTGCTGAACATCATGCAGTGCCTCGGCTGGGGCGTCTTTGAGCTGGTGACGATCGCGACGGCGGCACACACCGTGGCCCCGGCCCTGCCCAAGTGGGGGTACGTGCTGATCGCCGGGCTGGCCACCGCGTTGCTGACGATCCGGCCGCTCGGGGCGATCCGGGCGCTGCGCAAGTACGCCACGGCTGCGGTGCTCGTCGTCCTGTGTTACCTGTTCGTGCAGCTCATCAGGCATCCCCTGCCCGGGTTCACGCACGGCACCTGGTCCGGTTACTGGGCGGCGACCGACACGGTGGTCGCGGTAGCCATCTCGTTCGCCCCGCTGGTCGCCGACTACACCAGGCACTCCCGCAGCCCGCGTGCCGCCTTCGGCGGCACGCTGGCCGGCTACAGCGTCACCCAGATCCTCTGCTACGTCATCGGGCTGCTCGCGCTCGTGACCGTCGCGAACCGCAACCCGGACGACATCTACGGCGCGTTCATCGCGCTGCCCGTCGGCTCGCTCGGCTTCGCCATCCTGGCCGCGCGTGAGCTCGACCAGTCCTTCGCCAACGTCTACTCCACCGCGGTGTCGACCCAGAACCTGCGCCCGCTGTGGGACCGCCGGGTCCTGGCGGGCGTGATTGCCGCGGCGACCACGGCGGGCGCGCTCTGGCTGAACATCGCCGACTACGAGAACTTCCTCGACCTGATCGGCTCGGTATTCGTGCCGATGGCGGCGGTCCTGATCACGGACTACTTCATCGTGTCCGGCCGGCGCTGGGACCTGGCGGTAACCGCCCGCTCCCGCTGGCTGATGCTGCTGCCCTGGGCTGCGGGCTTCGTCACCTACCAGCTCATCAACCCTGGCTACGTGTCGTGGTGGGTGTCAGCGTGGACGTCGTTCGGGCACCTCATCGGCTTCACCCCGGAGAGCTGGATGTCGGCCTCGATCCTGTCCTTCGCCGTTGCCGCGGTCATAACGCTGCTGCTCGGCGGCATGGTCCGCTGGCTCACCCGGTGACCAGCTGGCCGCACCTCGTCCACGGCCTGGGCACCGAACCAGTCGAACCCGACTGGCCCCCGCTGACGGACGACGAGGTGACCGAGGTCCTCCGCAGCTGGGGAACGCCGGACTCCGCGGACCAGGCGGTGGTGGCCTGGCGCAGCCCGCGGCCGATGTCGGCCGCGGCGCTGGTCCGCCGGGGGGCCGTCACGGTCTTCCTCAAACGCCATCATGTGCTCGTCAGGAATCCGGCCCAGCTCGCGGCCGAGCATGCCTTCGCCGCGCACCTGCGCCGCCAGGGCCAGCCGGCGCCACTCGTCCTGCGCCGCGCGAACGGTCAGTCGGTGCTGCGCCGGGGAGAGTTCTGCTATGAGGCGCAGGAACTGGCGGCAGGCGTCGACCTGTACCGCGACGCGGTCAGCTGGTCGCCGTACACCAGCCCGGGGCACGCGCGGGCGGCCGGCCGGGCGCTGGCGGCCCTGCACCTGGCCGCGGCAGACTTCCCCGCGCCGGCCCGGCCGTTCGCGGTGCTGATCGACTCGTGCCGCCTCAGCTGCGCGGCCGATCCGCGCGCCGAGGCGGAGCGGCTGACCGGGCTGCGCCCAGACCTCGCCGCCTACCTGGCCGGACGCCGCTGGCCGCAGGACTTCACGGCCACCCTGCTGCCGCTGATCCGCCGGGCCGCCCCGCTGGCCAGGACGCTGCCCGGGCAGTGGGGGCACGGCGACTGGCACCCGTCCAACCTGACCTGGACCTCGGCCGAGCCCAGCGCGCAGGTCTCCGGGATCTTCGACTTCGGGCTGGCCAACCGGACGTTCGCCGTACACGACCTGGCCGTCGCGCTCGAGCGCAGCGTGGTGCCCTGGCTCGACCTTGACCCGGCAGCAGCCGGGGCCGGCACCGCCGACGCCGATCTCGATGCCGCGGCCGCCCTGCTGGACGGGTACCAGCAGGTCCGGCCGCTGACCGGGATCGAGGCGGCCGCGCTGCCCCGCGTCCTGCCCGTCGCCCACCTGGAGTACGCGCTGTCCGAAGCCGCCTATTTCACCGGCGTGCTACGTTCGCCGGCCCGCGCCGATCTCGCGTATGAGTACCTGATCGGCCACGCCCGCTGGTTCGGCCAGCCGCAGGGCACGGCCCTGCTCGGGTTCCTCGGTCGGCACCTGGGCCGCGGCTTACGATCGGCCGGCGCGGCTTACGACTGGTCGGCGGGACGGTAGGCCGGACCGTGCGCGTCGTCGCAGTGCTGCGCGGGGTAGGGCTCGCCGGGGCCGCCCGGACCTGGCGGCTGATCGACGCGCAGCGCGGCGTGGTCGACCTGCAAGGTGGCGTGGGTGATGCCGTACTGGCGGGCCAGGAAGGCCTCCAGGTCGGCCCGGACGGCGTGGCAGTCCTCGCCCGGCGCGACCAGCACATGTGCGGAGGCGGCGGGCAACCCCGAGGTGATCTCCCAGATATGCAGGTCGTGAACCTCGGTGACGTTGCGGCGCGCCGCCATCGCGGCGCCGACCGCCGCCGGATCCAGCCCGGCGGGCGCGGCTTCCAGGAAGATCCGCCCCGAATCCTTGATCAGCCCGGCCCCCGCGTGCAACATCAGCACCACCACGACCAGCGTGGCGATGGCGTCGGCCCGGACAAACCCGGTCAGCAGGATGATCAGGCCCGCCACCGCGGTGGCGGCGAACGCGTAGAGGTCGGTGAGAATGTGCTTGAACGCGCCCGCGACGTTCAGGCTCTGCGGCGGGCCGTTGTCCCTGCTGTCCCCGTTGTGCGCGTTGTGCGCGTTGCGGCCGCGGTGGCCGCGGCCGCTCGCCCGGGCGATCAGCAGCGTCGCCGCGACGTTGACGGCCACCCCCGCCAGGGCGACGCCGAGAACCGTCCCGCCGGCGACCGCGTGCGGCGACAGCAGCCGCCGGATCGCCGTGTAGCACAGCCAGGCCGCGAGCAGGACCAAGGTGATGCCGTTGGCCTGGGCCGACATGATCTCGGCGCGCTTCAGCCCGTACGTGTAGCCGCCGGCCGGCGGCCGTGCGGCCAGCCGCGCGGTGACCAGCACCAGCGCGATAGACGCGGCGTCGGTCAGCATGTGCGCGGCGTCGGAGAGCAGCGCGAGTGAGTGCGCGGCCAGGCCGGCCACGATCTCGCCGGCCATAAAGGCCACGATCAGCGCGAGCGCAGCCGAAAGCCACCTGGCGTCCGCACCCGGCGCCGGGCCGTGCGCATGCCGTTGCGTTACTGCCACGATCTGACGATATCTTCCTTGATCAAGGACCGGTAAGACCCGGCGACCGTACCGGAGGCGTCATGTCCTGGCCGGCCCCGGCTCGGGCTGGATAAACGGCCAGAACCTGTCCGTCACCGGCGGATTCCGGCCCTGACCGTAAGCTGAGCCGATGAACACCCTGGAGGAGTGGACGGCCGCGGTCTGCGCCGATCTCGGGCTCGACCCTGCCTCCGCGGACGTTACTGTCGTGCTTGACCTGGCGCGCCACGTTGCCCACGGGGTCGCGCGGCCGGCTGCGCCGCTGACGGCCTACCTGGTCGGGGTGGCAGTAGGCCTGGGCATGACCCTCCCGGATGCCGCCGGGCGGATCTCCGCGCTCGCGGCGGACTGGAAGGCCCCCGACGCGCCAGGCGACACGCCGCGCCCATTACCGGTCTCTTACCGATCCCGTCATCGCCCGATGGCCAAGAGCCGGTCTCGCGTAGGAAGGAGTCGAGGAGCGGGATCGCTGGACGAGCGAAGGGTAGGCCATGACGGCCGGATCTAACGGGATCGGTGGCCCGGGTAAGTCGCGCCCGACGAGGCGCGGGGTGCTGCTGGGGGCCAGCCTGGCCGGGCTAGGCGGAGCGCTGGCCGGGTGCAGTACCGCGGCGGTTCCCTATGGTGCCAACGAGGCGGGGGTCGTCGAACACGACACTCCGGCCGCGTCAGGCAGGTCAAGCTCAGGTGCCATGCCGGGTTCTGGCGGTGGCATGCAGGCCAGCCCCCCAGTCAGCTCCCCAGCCAGCCCCCCAGCCAGCCCGTCGGCTAGCGGCACCAAGGACGCCAAGCCGAAGAAAGGTCCCACGAGCCCTAAGGTCAGCGGCACCGTGCTCGGCGCGGCCAGCGAGATTCCCGTCGGCGGCGGCAAGATCTTCGCCACGGCCAAGATCGTGGTGACCCAGCCGGTCCGCGGTCAGTACAACGGGTTCAGCGCGGTGTGCACGCACGTGGGCTGCGTCCTGAGCGAGGTCGCCGACGGCACCATCGACTGCCCCTGCCACGGCAGCGAGTTCAAGATCACCAACGGCGCTGTGGTCACCGGTCCGGCCCCGAGGCCGCTGCCGAAGAAGCAGATCAAGGTCGTCGACGGCCAGGTCTTCCTGGTCTGAGTTATCCTGCCGCGGCCTCGCAGATGGCAGGATAGCCGTGTGGGCTCGCTGATGCTGCTTGATACCGCGTCGCTGTACTACCGCGCGTTCTTCGGGGTGCCGGACACCGTCCGGGCCCCGGACGGCACACCGGTGAACGCCGTGCGCGGGCTGCTCGACACCATCAGCCGGCTCGTCCGGCAACGGCAGCCCGGCCGGCTCGTGGCCTGCCTGGACGCGGACTGGCGCCCGGCCTTCCGGGTCGCGGCGATCCCCTCCTACAAGGCGCACCGGCTCGCCGCCGACGGGACAGAAGAGACTCCGCCCGCTCTCGCCGCCCAGATCCCGGTCATTGAAGAGCTGCTGAACGTGTCGGGGCTGGCGGTCGCCGGACAGCCCGGCTTCGAGGCGGACGACGTGATGGCCACGCTCTCGACGCGCTCCGCCGACCCGGTCGACGTGGTGACGGGAGACCGTGACCTGTTCCAGCTCGTCGATGATGCGCGGGGCGTCCGGATCATCTACACCGTGCGCGGCCTGCTCAACATGGACGTGATCGACGAGGCCGCGGTGACCGCCAAGTACGGCATCCCCGGCCGGGCCTACGCCGACTTCGCCGCGCTGCGCGGGGACCCGAGCGACGGGTTGCCCGGTGTGCCGGGCGTCGGGGAGAAGACCGCGGCCGCGTTGATCCAGACGTTCGGGACTATCGGGGGAATCATCACCGCGCTGGACGCGGGCCACGGCGGCTTCCCGCGCGGCAGCCGGGACAAGCTCGAGAAGGCCAGGGATTACCTCGACGTGTCGCTGTCGGTGGTCCGGGTCGTCGAGGACGTGCCGCTGCCCGAGATCAGCGGCCAGTTGCCCGTCGTGCCTGCCGACGCCGCCCGGCTGAAGGAACTGGGCGAGCGATGGGGACTCGGATCTTCCCTGAACCGGTTCGTCACCGCGGTGTCGCAGGCCTAGCATCGATCTCGTGACGACAGACGAACTCTATCCCGCAAGCCGTCTCGCCCAGGTGCGCGAGGCGGTCGGCGCGGCCGGCCTGGACGCGGTGCTGCTGACGCCAGGCCCGGACCTGAGGTATGCCATCGGCTACGACGCCAAGCAGCTCGAGCGGCTGACCTGCCTGGCGGTCCCGGCGTACGGGGACCCCGCGCTGTTCGTGCCGCGCCTCGAGCTGGCGGCGGCGCAGGCTTCCCCGGCCGGCTCGTCCGGCCTGGAGATGATCCCCTGGGAGGAGACCGCCGATCCGTTCCGGCTGGTCGCGCGCATGCTCGGGAACGCTGCGACGATCGGTCTGTCCGACCGGATGTGGGCGCTGTTCGTGCTGAAGTTCCGCGACGCGCTGCCCGCGGCCCGGCTGGCGCTGGCCGGGTCCGCGCTGCGCCCGCTGCGGATCAGGAAGACTCCCGCCGAGGTCGCGGCGCTGCGCGAGGCCGGCGCCGCGATCGACCGCGTACACGCCCAGGTCCCCGGCTGGCTGCGGCCAGGGCTCACCGAGCGGGCCGTAGGCGCGATGATCACCGAGGCGATCCTGGCCGAGGGGCACGCCACCGTGGACTTCGTAATCGTCGGGTCAGGCCCGAACGCCGCCAGCCCGCACCACGAGGTATCGGACCGGGTCCTGACCGCCGGTGACGCGGTGGTGGTGGACATCGGCGGCACGATGCCCTCGGGCTACTGCTCGGACAGCACCCGCACCTATGCGCTCGGCGAGCCGCCGGCCGAGTTCACCGCGTACTACAAGGTCCTGCTGGACGCCCAGGAGGCCGCCTGCGCCGCGGTCCGGCCCGGGG
>Ga0302326_10017829_pt1 | contig 14765 bp, 7 predicted proteins | sample Palsa_T0_3_FD_202264 | JGI IMG/M metagenome (GOLD analysis project Ga0302326, IMG submission 202264) | Peat permafrost microbial communities from Stordalen Mire near Abisko, Sweden - Palsa_T0_3 | ecosystem: Environmental > Terrestrial > Soil > Palsa > Peat permafrost | place: Sweden: Abisko... | reverse complement strand
AACCCAGTGTTCATCATTCCTTTTAGAGCATCCTTTCTTTTTTAGCTAGAGACTTGGCGAATAATCCAGGCTAGCGCGATAGGACAAAACCAGATTCCGGCGCTTATTGCGCTGGGCCAGCTCGGATGAAAGCCTACGCTCGCAGCGTTCGTGGTTCCCACCCTGCGCAAAGTGCGCGAAGGATGGGGCACCCTTTGTGTTGCTTGTGCTGGCGAGGTCAAACCCTGTGCTATTTCACCAGCGTCTGGCCATGCCTTGTCTCTTCTGATGTCCGGTGTTGATTACGGCTTTTGCTATCACGCTGCTTAAGATGTGGTCTAACGTTGCTTCGCCTAATTTGGGGACATCGTCCCGCTGCGCGTGGTTGATGCATTCTGCGAGATCGTCGTACTCGACGCCTTCCACCGTGGACCAGGCTGAAACGCCTAGTGGACGCCGCGCTACCGACTTGCGATCGATTACTACCCGCGTTGGCTCGGGCTCGAACAACGTGTGTTTCAGGTTGGCCGAGGCGGTCTGCAGGCCATAGAGCAACACGCCTGCGGTCCGATGATCGATTTGCCGCGTCAACAGCAGGTTCATCACCTGGAGCAAACCCATCTGGATGGAATTGGCGTCCTCGAGCAGTTGCAGCGTTATTTTCCCGCGCTGTTGCTGGATATTGGTGTTGATCTGCAATTGCTTCTGGCGGTATTGGTTGTGGAAGTAGCAGAATCTGCGGGCATGCACGGCTGGGGAGGCGCACTGGGTTCCGTTGACTTTGATGTGCTGACAGCGAGCGATGTTTCCCGGGTATAAGGACATTTTTGGACTCCTTAGTTACGTTATGAAATGTATGAAGATCTGGCTGACCCCCTCCCCCCTGCGGGGTAGTGGAATCATGGAGTTAGGTGGTGAAAAGCTTTCAAAATATGGATTACAAAGGGGTTACAGGTAAAATATTCCGGAATAAGGACTTACGGTTGTCAAAGAGCTTGCTGCAACAGGGGGCATTGCCCCAGTTCAGGTGCATATTTTCACATGTTGCGATTGGAGTCTGTGACGGGGCGCACTTGGCGATTGTGATGGAGGGGTAGGGGTCCTTCGACTCCGCTCAGGATGACAATTTTTATTTGACGGATGCGAGGTTTGTCGTGGCCCCTTCTCGAAAAGCGCGAGAAGGGGCGCACCCCCCGGCCTTTGACCTCGTGAGCATAAAAGAAGGGCTCACGCGGGCGACCGCTGTGGAATCCCACTCCTGCGCAAAGTACGCGCAGGAATGGGGCACCCCTTGTGTTGCTTGTGTTGACGAGGTCAAAAGCCATAGCTCGCCGGCGTTCGTGGAATCCCACCCGAACGTCGAAAAGCACGACGTTAGGATGGGGCACCCGAACACCCCCCGGCTCAGAACTTGTACTTCAACGCGAACTGAATCACTCTGGGACTGACGACGGTCGGTCCGGTAATTTCGCCAAAGCCGGTACCTGGGCCAAATGCCGTACTGGGATCGCCAAAGATCGGATGATTGAAGAGGTTAAAGAATTCGGAACGAAACTCGATACTTGAGCCTTCTTTGGGGAATCTCAGAGGGACCACTTTTGCCACCGCAAAGTCGAAATTGACTTCTCCGGGGCCGGCAATATCCCCGATGGGAGCATTTCCAAACACGGTAGCGACACCGTCACCATTTGCGATGAGCGGCGGGTTGGTGAAGCACGCGGTATTGAAGTACTGGCCAACGCGGGATTGGATGGAGCCTTTCATGCCGAGGTCGCATCCGGGAACCAAGTCGGGACGGTCATAGGGAACACCGTAGGCATTGGTGGGATTAGCAGTAACCGCAGTCAGCTGGTGCCCGGATTGGATCGTGGTTACGCCCGATGCCATCCAGCCGCCAAGAGTCCTGCCTGCGAACGAAGAAAGATTCGAGGGATGCGGCAGTTGATAGGAGTAACTGATCACGAGCCGTTGCGGCCGGATAAAGCCTTCCGGTCCATAGCTGGTTTGCCGTGCGGTGAACTGATCACCATAAATGCTGCCGCCAAATCCTCCACCTACGACGCCGCCCTGCGTGTCGGTGAGGTCGCGAGCATAGGTGTAGGCGACCAATAAGTTCAAGCCATGGCTGAACCGTTTGTTCAAGCTCGCCTGGAGGGAGTTGTACCATGCCTCGCCGGCTGGTTCATTGATCAGCAGGCCAGCCGGGTTCCATCCTTCATAAGGGACGCGGAGGGGGATATTGCCGATACCATTTGTGGTTTCTCCGCGAATCGGGTCGGCCGCAGAGGCGAGGCCCGCCTGATTCACGTAAACACTTTGGTAGAGCTTGGTTCCGCGGCCACCAACATATCCAACATCGAGGATTAAGTCCCTCGCTAATTCCACCTGCGTGTCGAGGCTGAATCTTTGCCATACCGACGCCTGGTAATTCTGGCTTGGGCCCTGGAAGGTTTGGCTGGTGGAGGGAGAGTAAGGTTGCCACGAAGGGAAGGTGGGAATCGGCTGCGGTATCGGATTCTGGTCCGTGGCTGCTGCATTCGGCGGACCCTCATTCAAAACCACCGAGGACCAGGGCTGAGCGGTGAGGCTTTGAATCAATCCAGTACCATCGAAGCGGCTGCGGAACATGCCGTAGCCTCCGCGCAGCACTACTCGGCTGGTGCCGGGGATCTGCCAGGCAAAGCCAATCCGTGGCTCCAAGGTATTTTGACCGGAGCCCTGGAGTCCGTATTCGTTGCCGCTCGAGACCACCCCGCTGGGAGCTGTACCGGGATAATTAGAAGGAACAATGTAGCCCGCTAAAGTCCCGCTGACGGGAGGGTCGGGGTTTAATCCAGCAAGACTCAGACCGGTGTTTTTCCCACCGTTTTCGGAAAACAGACCCAAATGCTCAAGACGCAGGCCCACATTGACTGTCAATCGCGGCGTTACCTTGATGTCGTCCTGCACGAAGAGATTGCGGTCCCAATAACGGTAATATCGGGCCAGATCTCCGGGGAGGGCCAGGTCCAAGTATTCATTGCTGTAGGGTACGCCAGCGGCAGCGGTGCCGTTATCCGTGGCATCGAGCCCCAGCAGGAAATCCGCAAATGTGAGGAAAATTCCTGCGCCAAAATATTGAAAGTTGGGTTCATTGGTTTGATTGCGGGTGAGGCCGCCGCCGAATCTCAAACTATGACGCCCGTGAACCCAAGCCACGGAATCTTCCAGCACGAACGTATTCTGTACGAAGGCCGCTGACTGTCCATACCCACCCAATCCGACACTTGCTATGCCGATGCCGGGCATCGAGTTCACAAAACTGGGCACGGTAGAGCCGATATCCGACCAGCTGAACAATTCGCCCTGGTTTTTGTCGGCGTAGGTTCGGTTGAAGCCAAACACCAACTGGTTAATCACGTTTGGAGTGAAGGTGTAGGTGTGGGTAATGGAGGCGTTGCGGAAATTCGCGGCGATGGCATAAGGAAAGCCCGGAACACCCGTACCGACGGTGTTAGTTGCGGGAAGGGTTTGGTCTTCAGTGCTGTTCGTAAAGAAGAATCGACCTTGCAAACGGCTCTTCTCACTTTGCAAGTAGTCGATATTACTCATAAACTGGTTTTCGGTGAACGGGCAGGACACGCTGAAGGTGGAGCTACCTTCAGTATCGAAGGACCCGGCGTTAGGATTGATCGTTTCCGGCGTAGGAATCAGATATCCGCCGTCAGGCCCTTTCATTTGTAACAAGGCCAAGGCTACCGGGTTGATGTTGGAACCATCGGGGGCGACCGCTGGGCCAACACCGCCCAACAAAGTCTGGATATAGCCGCGCTGTCCGCCGAACACTCCGCCGAGACCAGCTGCGGAGCGATCATTCGTGAGCGGCGGCGTCAATACGGTGTCAGCGCACCCTAAGCTCACGCCATTGCGCTGGCGCGTGCCCTGGTACGAACCAAAAAACAGCAGCTTGTTTGTCTTGATCGGCCCACCAAGAGTGAATCCGAATTGGTTCTGCTTCAAGACCTGTCTGGGGTTGCCGTCCTCTTTGTTAAACCATTCATTGGCATTGAGAGCGTCATTGCGGAAAAATTCAAATAACGAACCGTGCAGGGCGTTGCTACCGGTTTTCGTCAGAACCTCTACCGCGGCTCCGCCATTGCGGCCATTGGCAGCGTCGTACTGCCCGGTCACTACCTTGAATTCTTCCAAGGTATCTGGATTCGGCACCGGAAGGCCACCGGTAAACGTGCCTGCGCCGAAATTGTCGTTGACCTCCACGCCATTCATCTGAAAGTTGTTGTCATTGGTCGAACTGCCATTCGCGGAGAAGCCATCGCCTGCGGAAGCCAAGCTTGAATTGCCGCGGCCAAGATCTCCGGCATTGGTGATCTCCGCCGAAACTCCGGGATTCAATCCGATGATCTGCAGATAATTGCGGCTGACCAAGGGCAAATCCTGGATCGTCTGGCTGTCGGTGACGTGCCCCATTTCCGCCGACTCCGTCTGGAGCTGAGCGCCTGCGCCTTGCACGTTGATCGTTTGAGTGACGGCGCCGACATTCAGGCCGACGGTCAGCGCAACCGTCTCGGTCACAATGACGGTAATACCCTCACCCGCCCAGCCCTTGAAGCCCGCCGCGTTTACCTCCACGCGGTACTTGCCGGGAGGTAACAGGGGAATTGAAAACTCACCATTCGCCTTGGAGCTGGTGGAGCGCTTGTCGCCATTCCCAACATTGATGGCAGTAACCTGCGCCTTCGCGACGACGGCTCCCGATGGGTCACGCACGATGCCGCTGATGGCGCCAGTGGAAGCGTTCTGTGGGAAACCTTGAGAAACCAAGGCTACGAGGATCACGAACGTTAAGAAGCGGCTTCGCATCGAAATATCGACCTCCCATTGGGATCGTGTGACTGTCGCAACGTTCGTTGCGAACAATATTAAACGATAGAGGAGCTTAATCCCAACGCTGAACATTTGTCAACGCTTATCCACACGTTTTTAAGGTGTCGCAACGTATGTTGCGTGACCGTCAGTTGGGCAATGTTGATCGCAATCGCGCGGCGGGGCGCTGAGCGCATCTAGTAATTCCAGGAGGCGACGTTTTCCCCTTTTGGTACGTTACCCTTTACGTAGTTCGCCATTCGGGTCACCATTTCGGCCCAGGTAAAGGCGTGCCAGCCATGCCCCTTCATGGGTCGACCGAAGGTGAATTCGGCTTCGTAGTGAGGGTCGGCCGTCTTTTTCAAAAACGCCTGATAATCGTAGACCGCCAGATTCAGATAGAAATGATCCATGTCTCCGCAGAAGAAATGGAGCTTGCCGGTGATCTGCGGCCCCAGGCTGGTCCAGTTGCGCTTGCTATATTCAAGCAGGTCGTAACCGTGATCGCGCATGTAGTTGGCGACGTCGTGATTGATCTGGCCCGTCAACTTATCCCATAGGGGAACAGGATAGCCGTCTGAGCCGACCGGGCCATAAATCGCTTCCCACGCCTCGAGTTGATATCCGGAACGTCCATGGCTCCCTAAGACCGCCTCGTATAAGCTCAGATCGCGAATCGTGATCGTGACCTGGCCTTCGGTGGTGCGCCGCATCGGGCGTAGGGCTGAAGTGAACGGGCCGCTGGGCACGGAAAACGCGTTGACGTCTTCGTAGACATTCGCCATCTGGTAATGGCGGAATGAGATCGGATCGGGTTGCAACACCCAGACGCCCCCAAAGAAATCGGGGTGCCAAAGTTGAAGCTGAAGCGTTTGCCAACCGCCGGTTGACGCGCCTTCCACCAGGCGGGCATAGGGCTTGCCAATCATGCGGAAATGAGATTCCAGGTACGGAATCACTTCTTCCAGCATGGCATCTCCGTAGGGACCATGGTTGACGGAATTTACGGAATAGGAGTCCGGGAAAAAGGGCGTTTGCTGCTGAAACGAAACAGCGATCATGCGCGGGAAATGGTCAGAGGTCCACGACTGGTAAAACTGATAGCCGCTTTCCAGTCCGCGCACGTCCGTTTCCTGTTCGGTGGGCGGTGGCCCGGGAGTTGGATCGAACGTAAACGGAACATCGTGCCCCATGGTGTAAACCGTTGGGTAGCGCGCGTCGGGATGTTCATCGTATCCCCTGGGCAGAAGCACTGTGGCATTGATGTAGACAGGATGTCCCCAAAAAGCGGAGACTTTCTCGCTCTTAATGCGGACATGCTTAACCCACGGAGTGTCCGCGGGATCCTTGGCTGCGGGAATGACGTGAGTGATGGAGAGGTCGAAATTCCCGCCCGCACCAAGATGAACTTTTACCACGTCGCTGTACAGATTTCCGACTGCTATGTTGAATGTTTCCTGGCGGCCATCGTTCATGTGCACCCAGATCGTATGGCCATCGGCGCGGTGGACCTGGGTATAGACATCGATCACGGCCTGCGCGTAATAGTCACCGGGCGGCAGATCGCTCAGCTTAGAGGGATACCCAATGGTCGTTGCATCCAAAGTTGTGATCTGGGCGGGCTGAAGATGATCGATGTCGGCGCCAAAAATGGCAGGGCCGTTCGGAGCTACAGTGAGCCTGGGCTCCCGATCATTCTTGGCTGCGAGCACAAGCACCAATCGTCCCGTGATGGGCCCGGGGTTGGCGGCCGCGGAGTATGAAATTTTAAATTGTTCTCCGCCGTGCTGCTCCTGCGCAGCATGGGCGCGAATGGACAGTGGGGAAATTATAGCGAGAGCGAGAAGGACGTAGACGGGAACTAACCTTCCCTTCCCTGGCTTTCTCTGGTGCGATTTGGGCAGAACCTGCGGCGCGTGATCGGTCGTCATCAATTTTTCATGTCCTACAACTGGAGGGAATCGCAGAAGAAGTCATTTCCGCCGCAACAAGTGTTTCACACGCAAAGTAATCTCGCAACAAATATCACATAACACAAAACAGCGCCGGTGAATTTTTAAATCCTACACAACGATTTTTTTCATTTGCCTTGAGAGTAGGAGTCGAGGATTGCATCTTGACCGCAGCCGACGAAATGACTTGTTGCGGCGATGCCACGTTGACGGCTGGAAGTATTCGATTGTATCCTTCTGACTCCGTACCGATGAACACAACAATTGTTGCGCGGTAAGAAAAAGGGTGGCATTTGTTCGGCGATCGCTCAAAAAGTAAAGTGCGCCACGCCCTATTCCGCATGATGTGGGCCATTGCGGTTGCCGGCTCATTTTTCTCCTTGGCGCCAGCCCAGGAGAGCCAGAATCATGCCACTGCGGGCGATGCCAGCTCCGTATTCGGCGGATTACACTTTCGCGAAATCGGGCCAGCCAATGCTGGCGGCCGCATCGACAGCATCGCCGTCGCCTCCGCCGACTCCAGTACGTTTTTTTTGGGGACGGCTACCGGGGGTTTGTGGAAAACGACCAATGCAGGAAACACATTCGGCCCGGTCTTTGACCAGGAGCCCGTATTAACAATCGGGGCAGTTGCAATTGCACCTTCGGACCCTTCGATCGTGTGGGTCGGCAGCGGGGAGCCGAACAATCGCCAGAGTTCCTCGTGGGGCAACGGCGCATATAAGTCGATGGACGGCGGCAAGAGTTGGACGCATGTTGGCCTGGAGGAGACCCAAAGCATCGGCCGAATTGTGATTGATTCGACGAATCCGAAAATTGTGTACGTTGCAGCACTCGGGCATCTGTGGGGAGCGAACCCGGAACGCGGGTTGTACAAGACAACCGACGGCGGCAACTCCTGGAGCAAGGTGCTCTTCATCGATCAGGACACCGGCGTGGTGGATGTCGTGATGAACCCGCAAAGCCCCAACACTCTTTATGCCGCTAGCTATCAACGCAGGCGCACGTACTGGGGTTTCAACGGAGGCGGTCCGGGGAGCGCGATCTATAAGACGTCCGATGGAGGGCGGAGCTGGAAAAAGCTGACCGACGGATTGCCCGCCGACAGCAACAGCGGCCGGATTGGGCTTGCCATATATCCGAAGAAGACAAATGTCGTTTACGCGGTGGTCCAGAACACGAAGGGCGGAGTTTTTCGCAGCGAGGATGAGGGACAGAGTTGGAAACAGATGAGCAAGACCGGCGGGGACGCCTACTTCAGCCAGATTCGAATCGATCCGAATAATGATTCGCAGATATGGGTGTTAGAAGACGAGTTACTGCACTCGAACGATGGCGGTAAGACGTTTGATTCGGATCGGGGCGGCGATGTGCACTCGGATTTCCACGATTTCTGGATCGATCCGCAGAATTCAGACCACATCATTGCGGCTACGGATGGCGGGGTGTGGACGAGCAAAGACGACGGCCGGAGCTGGGATTTCGTTAATACACTTCCGATCGGGCAGGTGTATCAGGTGGACTCGGGGCCGGGCTCTCCGTATCAGATCTGCGCCGGCTTGCAAGATAACGGCGCGTTGTGCGGTCCCAGCCGGAATCGGTCCGCGCAGGGAATCATGAATTCGGATTGGCATCGTGTTCTCACCGGCGACGGGTTTTATACGCTGATCGACCGGCAGAATTCGAACATCATTTATACCGAGGCACAGGAGGGAAAGCTCGTACGGCTGGATCTGAAGAGTCATGAGTGGGCCTCGATCGCTCCGAAGGCCAAAGCCGGCGAGCCGCCCTATCGGTTTGCGTGGAATTCTCCTCTGCTGCTCTCGTCGCATGACGCGCAGACAATTTATTACGGCGCCAATATTTTATTCAGATCCACTGACAGGGGCGACACCTGGGAGCCGATCAGTCCAGATCTGACAACGAATGTGGATCGGACAAAGTTGCCGATCATGGGCAAGCTTCCAGACAAGAACACGCAATCGCTGAATTATGGCGTGCTGTGGTTTCCATGTATCAGCGCGGTGGCGGAATCTCCGCTGGACGCGGCCGTGCTTTGGGTTGGGACTGAGGATGGGAACCTGCAGCTTACGCGCGATGGTGGAAAAAGCTGGCACAACTTGCCGGCGGCGAAGGTGGGGGTGCCTGATCGAACATGGGTGAGCAGCATCGTGGCTTCGAAGTACGCGCCAGGCGTGGCCTATGTGACATTTGACGGTCACCGCAACGATGATTTTCATCCGTACGTTTTTCGCACGGCTGATTATGGGCAAACGTGGAAGGCGATTAATAACGGAATCCCGAATAATGGTGGCACCGTTCGTGTGGTTCGTGAGGACCCCTATAACTCCAATCTGCTTCTTCTTGGAACTGAATATGGAGCCTACGTCTCCTTTGACCAGGGACAGGGATGGGAAAAACTCGGCATGGGATTGCCCAACGTTCCCGTGGATGACATCTCGATTCAGCCGCAGGAACACGATCTAATCCTGGGCACGCACGGACGGTCGTTGTGGGTTCTGGATAACATCCGTCCGCTCGAAGTGTGGGAGGCGGGCAAGCGAGCATCCGATCTCGAGCTATTCGATCTTGCCCCGGCGACCGAGTGGCGCATTTACATCGATGACAATGGATTCGAAGGACAACGTGTGTTTCGCGCTCGCAATCCGCCGGATGGAGCGGTCATCGACTATCACCTTAATAAGGATGTGGATAAAGACCACAACGTGCGAATCGTCATCCGCAACAGCCGGGACGAGATTGTGCGAGATCTAAAAGGGACTGGCCGGTCAGGCATCAATCGGGTGGAGTGGGATTTGCGATGGGAGACACCGGCGGCACCGGCTGATTTGCAGGTGTGGGCGATGCGACAGGGGTTTTTCTTCTATCGCGTGCTGCCGCATCTGGGGATGCCGGGTCCATTTGTCGAGCCGGGAGAATACAAGGTGACGGTTTCGGTTGAGGAACTGCAGATCCCTCGCTCCGCTCGGGATGACAATTCTGAGAAAGGGGACGGAGCGGGGGCGGGTGGCAAACCTCAGGTGGAGACGCATGACCAACCTGAAGCGGGGGCTCGCCAACCTGAAGTGATTGCTCGGACGGCTTGGAAAATGTTGACGGTCGCAGAAGATCCAAATGTCATCCTCGACGCCGCGGATCGGAGCCGCCATCAACAGCTCATGATGGACGCCTTTCATTTATATGCGGACGCGGTCCGCGCGCAGAAAGCGGTGGGCGCGCTCGAAGGTCCGTTGACTTCCGCGATCGCAGCATGGAAGAAGGCCCAGGCGCCGCCTAAAGAAATTGAGACGTTCGCGGAAACACTGAACAAGGGCGTGACTGATCTGCACGAGCAGTTGATCGGCCCCAAGGTGAGAGATCCTCTGCATCCCGCATCTCCAGCACTGATTGCACGGATTGCCGAACTGCTCTACAGCCTTGAAGCCCACACGGCCGCGCCCACCACAACCCAGGAAACGCAACTCACGGAACTACGGCAGTCACTGGGTGGGGCAAGCCGTCAATTGGCGCAGATCAAGGATAAAGATTTACCGGAGCTGAATTCGAAGATGAGGCAGGCGGGGATGGATTACATCATTATTGAGAGCAGCGAGCCCGCTCCCAGCGAAAAACGGCCGGAAACAGAGAATTTTGCGGATGATGAGTCGGAAAGGTAAATACAAATCATGCAACGCGCTCTTGCAATAGTTTTTCTGCTGATAGTTTTACCGCTGATTCTGGCGACTGGAGTTCTGGCCGCAACGGATGACGCTCCCGCCCACTTGACCCAGGCACAGGCGACCAAAGATGCCAGAACATTTCTCTCGTTGCTGGAGGCGACTCATCCCGACCCCTATTCGAACCTGGGAGGAAAAATTGAATTCAAGAGGACGGCCGAGAAGTTGGTTCGTGATATTCCCGCAGACGGTCTCTCGGTCCCTGACTTCATCGAACGCTTAAGCGCGTTTCTGGCGCCCTTGAAAGACGGGCACACCCGGGTGCGCGGAGGACGCTCGCGCTGGCAGGATCCGGCGCCGCGACTGGCGGTCGTGTTCGGCATTGCTTCGGATGGTTTGCTGATCGAGTCGTCTGACCTGGCCGAGTTGAAGGGAGCGCGTGGATATAAGTTAGTCGCTGTCGACGGTCATCCTATCCCCGAGTTACTCAACCGGATGTCTATGCAGGCTGCAACCGAGAATGATTACGGAAGCTATGTCGGATTAACCATGGCATTGCGCAGCTACAAGCTGCTGCAAAACCTGATCCCGGACCTGGATCGTGCGCATGGTGTTGCCTATACGCTGCAGGATGCAAGCGGCAACAAAGTGGAACGCCACATCAGTTGGGAAGGCGAACATCCAGAGGATCCGGAGAAATGGTCTGACAAACCGCCGGCGTGGACCGGTATGGAACACTCCGATCAGCCGTTCTACTACCGCTTCCTTCCCGATGGACACACTGCATATTTTCGCGTTGCGACTATGAATCCGCGCGAAGTGTACGACGTCATGAAGGGATATCACGTGGGCGACGTGAAGGAAACGGTTCAACAGTATTACAAGGCACATCATCTGGAGATGCCCGCGGATCTCGACGCGGCGATACATGGCGTGCCCTCATTGCTGGAACCGGGAACGCAAGTGCTGGAGGAAATGAAACGCAAGAACACACCCAACCTGATCATCGATCTGCGCGACGATGGCGGCGGGTCGACTCCGGTCATCGTCCCTTTCTTTTACCGAATCTATGGAGATGCTTACTTCGGCCGCCCGAGTGATGCCGAATTTGTGCAAGTGAAGTCTCAGCTTTATCTGGAAAAGTATCACTCCAGTGTGGAAGAAGAGCGCAAGAAAAATACGAATTTTGAAATTGGAGACTATGAATTCACCAGCGGGGACGAACCCGGAACAGCCGAAGAAAAACGAAACAAGAAATTCGCAGATTGGAACGAAAAGGGGATTCCTTGGGCGCATCCTCTGGAAGAACTCCATGGAAAGCCGCTTTACAAGCCTGCAAAAGTGATTGTGCTCTGTAGTCCCGGAACCTTCAGTGCGGCGTTTCAAGCGATGTTCGCGCTTCACCAGATGGGAGCAACTGTGATCGGGGTGCCTTCCGCGCAGTCTCCTAACGCATTCATGGAGGGTACGCCTTTTGTTTTGCCGGAGTCGGGAATTCAGGGACAGATCTCCAATGGCACACAAATGTATATGCCGAAAGATCCGCGCGCCAACGTGTTTCACCCCGATTTTGAGACAACATATTCCACGGACGCGAAATACGACGCCGGACCGGACGCGAGTTTGCGCTTTGCACTTGATTTGCTGGCCGCGGGAAAGATCTAGACCGAGATTTAGATTGAGATTTAGATCGAAAGATCGCCACTTCCTTCAGTGAGGCATTGGATGAAAAGTTGGACCCTTTATCTGTTCTGCCTGGTTGTTATTACTACTGCAAACTGCGCCTTCGCTGCGCCACTGGCTGGGCCTCGTTTCGAGATCCGATTTCCGGCGTCCGCACACGCGTCGCCGATTACGGGACGCGTCTTTTTAATCGTCAGTCGTGATAACAGCCACGAGCCCCGGTTTCAGGCTGGCGATCGCTACATGGGATGCCCTTTTTTCGGCGTTGATGTCGATCAGCTTCAGCCGGAATCGGCGGCGATCATCGACAGCTCCACGCTGGGTTATCCGCTGAGCAGCGTGAGCGAACTTCCGGCCGGCGATTACTATGTTCAGGCGTTCGTGAATGTCTACACTGAATTCCATCGCGCCGACCACCACACCATCTGGGCTCACATGGATCAGTGGGAAGGACAGAGCATGTTCTCTTCTCCGGGAAATCTTTTCAGCGATGTGCAGAAGATTCACCTGGACCCGCACGCCGACGTGGTGAAGCTTGAGGCCTCGAAGGTCATTCCGCCAATCGTTGTGCCAGCCGACACCGAATGGGTTAAGCACATTAAGATCCAATCTGAATTGTTGACAAAATTCTGGGGGCAACCGATCTATCTTGGCGCCGTAGTACTGCTGCCGCGGGATTACGATAAGCGTCCCGAAGTTCTCTACCCCGTCGACTACGAGCAGGATCACTTCAGACTTTCGCCGCCGTACCATTTTCGCCTCGATCCTCCAACCGCCCAAGCGGGCACGGTTCTCGCCATGCGCGAAGGCGAGGGGTATCAGCTTTTCAAAGACTGGTCGTCGGACAACTTCCCTCGCATGCTGATGGTCACTTTTCTCCATCCCACTCCATACTTCGACGATTCGTACGCGGTTAATTCCGCCAACAATGGTCCTTACGGCGACGCGATCATGAACGAGCTGATTCCCTACATCGAGACGCACTTCCGGATCATTCGCCAGCCTTATGCGCGCGTCTTATCAGGCGGCTCAACCGGAGGGTGGGAGTCTCTGGCTTTGCAGTTGCAGCACTCCACATTCTTTGGCGGAGCGTGGGTGTATTATCCCGACCCTATTGATTTTCGCCGGTGGGTAATGGCGAACATATACGAGGATAAAAATATTTTTTACGCTGCTGCGGCAACCGTAGCCACACCGGGCACCACCGATTGGCAAAAAGTGTGGCGGCCCTGGATTCGTCTTCCCGACGGACAGGCGCTGGTGAACTTTCAAGAGGAGTCGCAGCTTGAGGAGGTGTTGGGCTCCAAAGGGCGTTCGGGAGAACAGAATGGAATCTGGGAAGCCGTTTACGGCCCCGTCGGCGCTGATGGGTATCCCAAGCCTCTCTTTGACAATCGAACGGGCGTCATCGACAGCGGGGTCGCAAGTTACATGCGAGAGGACGGATATGACCTGCGCTATTACATGGAGAAGAACTGGAAAGAACTCGGTCCAAACCTGGCAGGAAAGCTGCATTTCTATGCCGGTGATATGGACCATTACTATCTCAATCTCGCCGTGTACCTGACGGAAGATTATTTGAAGACGACTAAAGATCCTTATTATGCGGGTTCATTCGACTACGGGCGCCCAATGAAAGGGCACGGCAAAAGGCCGACAAGCACCGGGGATATGATCCGGCAAATGGCGAACGAAATCACAAAGAATGCACCTGCCGGCGAGAGCACTTCGTCGTGGAAGTATTAACACCTCTACCGAGATTTTCTGTATTACGTCTGTATTACATGGGAGGAAGAAATGAAATTCTTCAGCAGCCAGCGCTTTCTGGCGATCTATTCCGGCATTCTCACCGTGACTTTCGCGATTACTGTGCTGGGCGGTTTTGCAGCGGAACGGAAGAAGAGCAGCTTCGAAGAAATCGACGTGCAGCGGATCAATCTGGTTGAACCTGATGGCACGTTGCGGATGATTCTCTCTGATAAGGCGCTGTGGCCGGGCATTTATCTCAAAGGCAAGGAACACCCGCATCCTAATCGCAAAACGGCGGGCATGCTGTTTCTGAACGAGGAAGGTACGGAGAACGGTGGACTGATCTTTGGCGGCGAAAAAGATAAGGACGGCAAGGGTAGTTCGCACGGCCACCTGAGCTTCGATGCTTACGAGCAGGATCAGATTTTTTCAATCGATGCGGGACAAGAAGGAGACAAGCAGGGCTCGTCGCTGACGCTCGTCGACCGCCCGGATTATCCGATCGGCGAACTGATTGATACTGTCGATCGCACCAAGGACCTTCCCAAGGACAAGCAGCAGGCCGAACTGACTAAGTTCATCGCATCGCATCCCGCTCCGCATGTGCGGCTTTATCTTGGAAGCCAGGGCGACAAATCGGTGTCGCTGAAACTGAAGGATGCGGATGGCCACGACCGGGTTGTGATCGAGGTCGCGCACGACGGGTCGCCAGCTATTCGGTTTCTTGATTCCAGCGGCAAGGTCGTCAGCCAGTTGCCAGCGTCGGCCAAACAATAGTCGGAACCACGCATGCCTTGGATACGTATCTGACCCAATTGCCGAGTCCGAAAACCGCTTAGCTATGCGTTGATCAGTTCAAAGG
>Ga0302326_10017827_pt1 | contig 14766 bp, 11 predicted proteins | sample Palsa_T0_3_FD_202264 | JGI IMG/M metagenome (GOLD analysis project Ga0302326, IMG submission 202264) | Peat permafrost microbial communities from Stordalen Mire near Abisko, Sweden - Palsa_T0_3 | ecosystem: Environmental > Terrestrial > Soil > Palsa > Peat permafrost | place: Sweden: Abisko... | reverse complement strand
GAATCGTGTGCTCGGCACCTCAGCTCTATCCCGAGTACGCCCCAGACTATTACGCCACTTTCCTCTCCGATCCTGATGGAATCCGCCTAGAGCTTACCAATTACCGTCAGGAGCGAAAGAAGCGGTTCGGGGACTTGGCTAATGCCTGAGACGAACAGGGGAATAATTGAATGAGTTTCCGCCTTAACTGCACCAGCCATGAATGACATTCAGGAACTCCAGCGTCTGGCCTCGCCGGCGCCCAAGCCTCAGTCGCTCGCGTGGGATGGTTCCACCCTGTGGATGGGCTCGCGGGAAACAAAGCGCATTTACGGAATCAATCCGACGACATGGACGGTCGGATTGGAAATGGCGGCGCCGGGCACCCCCTGGGGCATCACTGCGGTGGGCAATGAGCTCCGCGTTCTGTGCGGCGAAACGGCGGCCGATAATCGAATCATCCGCCGCTGCACCGCGCGCCAGGGGTTTGATGGGAAGTTCGGCATCCCTTGTCCGGACGACACCGGTTCCCAACTCAGTTACGACGGCAAGCGGTTGCAAGTCAGCCAATGGTACGCCAAGAGGCTGCTCGCGCTCGGTGCAGACGGGAAGGTCGAGCGTGTAATTAACGTACCGCACGAGATCTGCGGGCAGGTTTTCGTCGACGGGCTTATTTTTCTTCTCACCACCGACGACGAGAGCACGACCGATTACTGGCTCACGCGCGTGGACCCGCGCCCTGCGATACCCGAAATCGACGACCTCGTCCGCATCCCCTTTGCGGCCCGGGCCCTCGCGTTCGACGGCAAGCGTTTCTGGACCAACCACCGTGAGCAGAACCAGATCGTGTCGTTTGTCCATCCGAACTGAGTGGCTGTAGGTGTGGTCGATCGAAAATCGACCCATTTTGAAACACGCCCTGCAATATAACCGCCGAGCGCGAGCGTCTGCCGCGCCGGATTCTATTTCGAAAGGAGTAGGCCGGTCGCGCCAACGCCGGACAACGCGCCTCCCGCATTCGAGATGCTTTCGGCAGCTAGGGCTCGCACAAAGTGGGTGGCGCTTGGATCGTTTTCTCGGAGCGCCGTGTCCCAGAAGGCTAATCCTACCCGCTCAATGAACTCGTGGAATGGTGTGCCGTCCAGGTGGTGGTCGGCGAAGCCATAGTGGTCCAGTCCGGTGACCGTCACGTGGAATTTCACTCCCAACGGCATGTGCTCGAGGGGTTGCAAAAGAGGGTCTTGGAGTGTCCCGCCGTTGGTCCGCTCCTTGGACCCGCCCATAGTCAGCATTGGACCGGTGACCGACGCCCAGGAACCTGCATAGAAGCCCCCCTCGCCCGGGGCCCATGGGCTCATCGCGATGAACGCCTTGATGCGCGGGTCCCCGAAGGCGCGAGTCCTCCATGCGGGCAATTGGAGGACTGCGCCGGCGACTGCCATGACGGTGCTGGCCCCTTCGGAATGGCCCGCGACGCCAACACGAGTGCGGTCCATTTGTCCCCCCAATTCGGGCAACGCCTTTGCGATCGCGGGCAGGGAATCGATAATAAAAGAGATATCCAGCGCCCGATTCTTCAACATCCAGTTCTCTGGGTCACCGCTCATCTCCTCCTTCGCCGCCTCGGGTTCGGGCACCCAGGATCCGGACACGAGCATCTGGCCCGACCGAATCTTGAGGAGATTGAACTCAAAATGGGTGACGTGGATCACGACGTAGTCGTTTTCCGCCCAGAATCGCCCCAGGTAGCCGTATCCGTCCTTAGAACTACCCGATCCGTGCGAGAAGATAACGACCGGATACCCGCCCAAGTGCTCCTGCTGAGGATAATAGATCTTGAGGGCGAGCGGCCTGGCGCGCGCGGCGTCGGTCAGCACATAGTTCTCCACAACTCCGATCGGGGCCGCCATTGCCGCGCCATACGCCAAGAACAGCAAGAGCGCCCAGAGGCCCATGTTCCGGGTGGCGGTCGTACATGTTGCGCACAGATTCGAAGCGGCCATGGGCATAGAGCCTTTGATAGGCCCAACAATCCGTATGAATGTTCGCTAACCTACGCCATTTCAAACATTGTACGCCGAGCGACGTCACCACCGCCTTGCCGCCCTTGAACCCGTGGAAGCAAGTGAAGATGTGGCCGAGCACCGCCGCAGCACCAACCAACAAAAGGAGGACTGAGTCGGCAGCCATGCTGCCGCAGATCGACGCCGTTCAACCGCCCGGCGATCCAAGCGAAGCTCACTGACCCGAGCAGATAGGCCGCCACAGGCGTCAGCCATGGCCACCAGGTCATCGTGACACTTTGGGTCTCCATTTTTGCCTAGACTTTCGAGATGAGCCACGGCCGGCTGCGGCCGTTGGCTGGCGCCGGGTTAGCCCAAATATTTCACGAACACGGGATGAAGATCGTCAAAATTGCGGAGCAGACGGAGCGCGCAAGCGCGGAGAGGGCGCCAGCCCCGAAGCGAAGCGAAGGGGTTCGCCGGAGCGGGCACCCTTTAGGGCGCTCCGGCGAACAAAGGCCCGAAGGCGACCGAAGGTGGCCTAGAGGGCCATCGAGGGAGCATGAGGGGCTTTATGCCCACAATTTTGGCGAGATTCACCCGTGCGGCACTGTGAGCGTGACCCGATCGTCACGCCCGCCGTCATGCCCGCCGTGCTGGCCGGCGCCGAAGGTATTCGACCGCCGCCTCGGTCCGCGTGCGAACATTCATCTTCTGGTAGATTTGCTTGAGGTGGTAGTTGACCGTCTGAACGCTGATGAAGAGCCGCGTCGCGATTTCCTTCGAAACGTGCCCGTCCACCAAAAATTCCAGAACGTCCCGTTCGCGGGGTGTCAGGTCATCCCAGGCGTCGTGTGCCGGCACCGGCTTGAAGAAGCTTTGCACGACGACTCGCGACACTTCGGTCGTCATCGGGCCGCCGCCGCGGGTGATCTCCCGCAAGGCGCGCATCAGTTCCGGCGGCCGGGCGCTTTTGAGCAGATAGCCGTCCGCCCCGGCCTCCAACGCCTGGAAAATCTGGTCCTCGTCGTCGCGAATCGTGAACATCAAGACTTTGGTCTCGGGAAGCAGCCGCTTGATCCTGGCCGTGCACTCGATTCCGGAAATGTCGGGGAGTTGGATGTCCATGATGATCACTTCGGGGCGGCACTTGGGCACCTTGTGGAGCGCGGCCTGACCGTTCCGGCAGGAGCAGATGCACGTCATGTCGCCGGTCTCGCCGATCATCCGTGTGAGATCCTCGCAGATGACGGCATCGTCCTCGACGATGGCGATGGTGGTTGGCATGGGATTTAGGTTGTTTGCAAAAGGGTCTGCGGGGGTTCAGCCGGCTCGGGAAGCTTCCGTTCCGGCGCTGGGGCGCGGACGGTAGGGCCAATGGACCGTGACGGTGGTCCCGGCCCCGGGCCGCGTCAGGATTTGCAACCGGCCGCCGATCTCGGCCGCGCGGGTCCTCATGTTGGACAGTCCGTTGTGATCGTAGTCGACGCCGCCGTGCGGCGTGAATCCCGCGCCGTTGTCAGCAATTGTCAGTTCAAACACGGAGTTCTGAAACCGGCCCTCGACCACCACCTGCCTGGCTTTGGAGTGCTTGAGAACGTTGTTGAATGCCTCTTTCGCGATCGCGACCAGATTGTGCTGCACTTCCGGCTGGATGCGGCCGGCGGGAATCGGATCGACCATGCTCACGTGACAGGCCACGACGCTGTCGGAAAAATATTCGTCGGCAAACCGCGAAATGAAACCGAAGACCCGGTCGAGGGAATCGTTTTTTGGGTTTTCGACCCAAATGATCCGCTGAAGGTCCCTCGTGTGCCGGCGCACGCGCTGACTCAACTGGTCGAGGAGCTGTGCGGATTCCGGACTCGAAATTCGGCAGCTGAGCTGGTCAACGCCAAAGGAAATCTGTGTCAGGCTTCCCCCCAGTTCGTCGTGGAGGTCCCGCGCGATGCGCGCCCGCTCGTTCTCCAGCGCATGCGCGTGCTCGAGACGCTCAAGCTGGCGCTTCAATTGCCAGTTGGCATTGGCGCGCGCGACCCCGGCAAATGCGATCGCCAGGATCGCGATCGCGGCCGTTTTTGCCCATGTCGTCTGCCACCAGGCTTCGGCGACGGAGAATTCGAGGACAGTGGTGGAAGAACCCTTCTCCTCCGCGGGCTCGGCCTTGACGTGCAGCCGGTAGGCCCCCGGTGGGAGGCTTGAATATCCGGCGGTCTGCGAGCGGTCCGTTTCCACCCAGCCCGGATCGATGCCATCCAACTGGTGACGGAGGCGGATCCGGTCAGCCCCCGCGAAGCTTAGTACGGCGAATTGAAATTCGAGGCGGTGCCTGCCCGAGGGGACCGTCATGGGGCGGGACAAGTCCTGGGAACGGCCGTCTAGAAGCGCATCTTCGATCACCACCGGAGGGTATCGACCGGGAAATGAAATTCTCGACGGATTGAGGGCGACGACGCCCTGCTGCGTCGTCAGATAAACGTCGCCACTTGAGCTTTTCCAAGACAAAGGCTGTCGTCCCGTGAGCGGCGAAAGGGGCGGCAATCCATCCTGCCTGCCGAGCATCATCGCATCGACAGGACCCGCGCCGCCCGCCGCCACGGCCTCGAGCGACTCGATGCGCACGCAGAAAATCCCGAGGCGGCTCCCGAACCACAGGTGACCGGTTTCGTCCTCCTGGATTTGAAAAATCATGGTGTCGGGAAGCCCGTCCGCCTTCGTGAAACGCTTGAGATGTGTGCCCTCCCGCAGCAGCAGTCCGTCGGCCGTGCCGATCCACAAATGGCCCCTACTGTCGACATGGAGAGCCTGGATTGGCGCCACGGGGATTTCCGCAGGCCACGGCAAGGTCGTGAATCGACCTTGGGCAAACTGCCAGATAACACCCTTTTCGCCCCCGATCCAGATCGTTCCCGAAGCATCCTGCGCGATCGAAATCATCCGTCCGGGGGAATACCCGTCGCGCTCGGAAAAAAATTCGCACTTGTCGCCGCGCACCATGCCCAGGCTCCCGGCGAGGTCGGCAAACCACAAGTCCCCGCCGCGGTCGCAAAACAGGGTTCGCACGTCCATCGCGCACGGCTCAATCTTTCGCGGCGTTTCGTCCGCCCCCGTCGGGAGCAAATATATTCCGTCCGACGCGCCGATCCAGGTCCGGCCCCTTGCATCCGGACAGACGGTGTTCACGTGGATTTCGCCGAGTCCCCGTATCGGCTCCAAATGGCCCTCGAAATACCGCATCGCCCCTCCCGGGTGTCCGCCGAACCAAGCGTCACCGACCGCGCCCACGCCGATTCCGAGACCGGGCGGCTGGGGCGATGCACTTTCCCCGCCGATAAGGGAGAAAAACTTGGGCCGGAGCATGCTCAGGCCGCTTCCCTCGGTTCCCGTCCAGATGTTACCCTCACGGTCCACGGCGCCGACAAGGGTGAAATCGCCGATGGCCGCGACGTGATTGAGTTCGCCTCCCTCGTAACGGAAGAAGCCTTGGCGGCGGGTCGCGATCCAAACGGCGCCGTCGCGGCCCTCAAAGACTTGGCGAGTCAGAGAATTGGAGGGAAGACGCGCGGGAGAACTCGGGACAACGGTCAATCGGTCGTCATCGAGCTTGATCAAACGCGAATTTGCCAGGATCCAGATGCCGCCCGAGGCCGCCGGAGCGATCGCCAGCTTGTTTCCCAGACGCTGGCCGTACGGGATGAGCTCTCCCTTTTCAAAGTGGCCGAAGAAATCGCCTGATGCGATCCAGATCCGGCCGCGCCGATCGGCCGCAAAAGAAAAGGCGGGTGACCGAAGAACGATGCCGTCCCCTTTTCCGAAGCTCGATGTGCGGCCTTTCTCCCATCGATACAGGACGCCATCCCCGGTCCCGACCCAGACGGCCCCACCGGGCTCGACGAAAAGATCCAGCGTCGATTTTCCCCGAAGAGTGGAGGTGAAGGGGTGGAGGGTAAATACGCCGCGATTCAAGCGCACCAGGTTCCCGCCGGGAAGCAGAAGCAACAGAGACGAATCGGTGTCCTCGGCTAGGCCTCTGATGCTGAAACCCTGGGTGCGCATGTTCGCGGGAAGTTCAAATGACTTGAACTCCCGCCCGTCGAAGCGGGCCAATCCGCCCGGTGTCGCCACCCAGATATAGCCTTCGCGATCTTGGAGAAGATGCGTCACGACATTGTGCGGCAGTCCTTCCTCCGTCGTCCACGTCCGCACGAAGTACCCGGCGGCGCCCACCGGCGCACACCATCCCGCGCCGGCCGAAAACAGCGTCAGGAGCACGGCGAATCCGACGCGGCAAGCGGCCCGTCTAAGGCGCGGCATCGCGAACAACATGGAGCGAAGGAAGGGGGCGGGGTTAGCGAAGGGGGGCGCGTCGCTAAAACGACCGCCACCGGGGTCGAAAGTAAGCTCGGTAACACATTTTGTCTCTGCGCCAGGCGGCGGACAGTCTGAAAGACAAGTTTACGGAAATGTCGGGAAGCTGTATGTCCATAATGACGACTTCGGGCACGGTGGGAGCCTCTGCTACCTACCCAAACTGGGGGGGCAATCGCTTGTCGTGATGTGGTAAACTGTGCCGATCGCCCGTTGCCATGGCCAATCCTGCCTTCGCTGTCCTCGCTGATGGGAACGCGCCCCTCCTTCTGGTGCCATGCGCGCTGCTCCCAACCCAGGTCGCGCTCGCATCGTCTACCGTTGTGTCGCCAGAGTCGGGTGTCCTTATCCTGCCGCCTCTGGGCGCCAAAGCAAGGGCCCGTGATTCCTTTGCTTTGCTGGTTCGGCGCAGGGAACAGACCCCTTGAACCGGGATAGCCGCCGCCGTTGGATACGTCTTTTCCTGTGCGCGGGAGGGTCGTCCGCTTGCGTCTGGATTACTTGCCTTCGGTTCCGGGTTGGGTCCGTCCGCAGAGCGACCCTTCCAGCGGCATTCATGTCGCCTCCGGGCGCATCTGCGACAGGGCTCCTGCGGCAAGCCGCCAGCCCTTCCACTGCGACCGCGGCCCCTCTCCCATCCGACGGATCCGCCGTCTTGCTTGCGACGATCCATGCCGGGCTGAAGGAGTGGGCTGAAGCCAGTCGAGGGAGCGGATCGAGATTCCGCCACGACAAGCCCTCCCAGGACGCCCTCCAGAACAACCTCCTGTCCTTGATCACAGCACAAAACGCGCCCCAAATCCTCCGCTCGCTCTCTCCCGAAGAAATGGATAGCCCGGTGGCGGTGACGGCTGCCCTGCGGTGGATCGACGCCGACCTTACCGCTGCAGCTCGATGGCTTGCCGCATGTCCCTATGCAACCGACGACCAAGCCTGGACTGTCGCCCACCAAGCGGTGGAGGACGCCGCCCTCATGGATGAGCTTTGCGGTGCGCCAGATTCAAATTGGAAGCAAAGCTTCCTCAAATACGCCAGCCTCGAGATCCTGCCCATCGACCCTACCGAGGCGTCTCGCATCGCCGAACGTATGTCGCCCGGAGCTGGCCAGTCGGCCCTGCTCGCACAGATCGCAGCAGGTCAGGCCAGCCCGCCCCCTCGTTGACTTGGTCGCTTGCGGGCCGGTCGTCATCGAGCGATGGAGGCGCCACGCCGGGTTAGGCTATTTCTCCCAAGCTCCGGTCGCCGCGTTAATCTGCCACGTCGTCTCGTCGTTGAACGTCGGCGTCGTGCCGCTGAAAGTCACCGGGCACCATTCGTAGAGACCTGCGCCATGCCCGGCCTTGGCATAATCGCCGTTGAAATCCGCCCAGCGATCGCACGCCATGACGATCGTCTCGGTGCTTGATCCCTCAAGCATGATGGCGAAACTCACCTGGGCCCAGTGCGTAAAAGTGGCGGTCGTGCCTGCGAAGGCGGCATCCTTGGTGTAATCGGACGGCGTCAGGATGCTGGACGACCAGACGGCGTACGCCGAGGAATAGCTCCAGCCGGCCAGGTTGGACATAATGTAATAGTAGGTGCCCTTGTACACGAACATGTTGTTCGCCTCCTGGCCCTGCGGCCATTCGGAGATGAGCGTTGCCGAATTGATTGCCTCATAGGTCGAGCTGAGCGGGCAGACATACGCGTGCTCCCGGCCGTGCGAGTCCGAACAGATGAAGTACGGCGTCGAGCCGTGGTCGATGTCGCAGAAGATGGTCGAGTCGCCCGGGAGACTGTCGTAGACGTTGGCGATGCTGGTTTGGACGTTGTTGAACGTGAAATTTCCGGTCGGGGTGCTGCACGTGCAGCACGCCATGCCCGTCCCGGCCGGCCCATCGTACTGAACCCACAGAACGTAGAGCTTGCTGGTGGGATTGTACACGACACTCCCCATGCGCGAAACCCAACCCGCATCCTCCAGGGACGTCGGATCCGAGTCGCTGCCGAAGTTGAACCACTTGGTGTTAGTGGTGACCACGGCATTCTGGAAGGTCCAATGGACCAAGTCCGTGGAGGAGTACACATTGATGGCGACGAAGTTCGTGTCGCTGTTGGATGTTCCGGTCGAGTAGTAGGTGCTCGCGCCTCCGTACTGGACGCCATACCAGTAATAGGTGCTCCCGAATTTGCTGATCCCGCCGCTTTGGGCGTAAATGGGGTTGCCTTGCGTGTCCTTCCACCACGTATCGTTCGCGATGGTATTGAATTGGGCGGAGGCGGTGGTGACGATGCCGGCAAGGCTGATGCCGAGGAGGAGTAGACAGGAGGATTTCATGTATTTTTGGGGTCGAGGGATGGTTCCCTGGGGAGTCAGGAAGCATAACAGAACGGCGCGGATGAAAACCCCCCAGTTCTAGTAGTCCTCTGTGGGTCCACCTGTCCCTTCGGCCTTTCGGCCGACCACGCCAGGCACGGTTCCAATTGCAACCACCAGCCCGGGCAGGCGGCCACCTGGATCAATAACACCGCGTACAATAATTCCGGCCCCGATTGCGACACCCGCGACAAATCGCACGGTGGCGGAGCTTTTGCCTCATCGCTTTGCGCCAGAACTGGCCGCGCCGCGCAGGCGTCCTTTTAGGCGCGAGTTGCGGCGTCAATGAGTCTTGAGGCCGGCGAAAGGCTGTTGGGGATCACCGACAAAAGGCTCCGTCTGGCCGGCCAAATAGTCGGCTACCTTGCCCACCGGTGCAACGGGTACATTCGCCGCATATTCCCCGATGAGCTGCCCTAACGCGCCGCGCGTTGCCTCGTCGATCGACTCCTTGAACGACAAGATGGGAGATGAATTGGCCCCCTTGTCGTGACCCACGTACGGACCGTTGATCAACCAGCCGGGCGCGGCAGCGTCCCAGACCAGCATTTTGACGCGACAATGGCTGCGGAAGGCTCCGGCCCCGGGCTGCGGCGTTGGATCGCCCGCCACTTCTTGAACCTCAAGGCTTACGACCCAGCGTGCGCCCGAACGGCGAGCCAGGGCGTCGAGGTTCGCCGCCGTTCGTTCCGTCACGTTCTTGAGGTCGATCTTCGGATCTTGGTCCGCGGCACGCGCAGCGAGGGCCTCGCTGTACACTTTAAACCGGCGGGAAATAAGCTCGTATTGCTCTCTGCGCCGAACCGAAAACTGGCGCTGCCGGAGGACATGGTCGGCCCAGGGTTCGGTATCAAGGGGGGGCAGCAGGAGGACGCCCGTCTCCTGCGGCACAATAGCCGACGGTACCGGGGCGCCGTTCGTCGTGGGAAGCGCACCCTCCCGTGACGGGACAGGCGACCCCGGGCCCAGGACGGCCATCGCCGCAAACGCGATGCAGGCTCGATTTGCCATGGAAAGGCTTGCTTGGATCTTGTGTCGCCCTTCGATCTGAGGGGCGGGCGGCGGGACAATACCATGCACGGATCGAAATCCGCCCCCCCAGTTTTGGTAGTATTTCCAAGAGTGTCGGCTGCCGCGGCTGGGCGCCCATTGATTGACCGCCGTCTGCAGCAGATTGGTCTTGGCCGGGCCCGGCTCCATCTGCGCGACAAGATCGCCACCTCGGCGTCATTCCGGGTCAGCGCGGGGGGTTAGTGTCCCGCAATCGGATATCCCGCCTCGCCGAGCGAATGTCGGCAGTCGGCGACCAGTCGGCCGTCCTCGCGCAAATCGCGGCGGCCCGCGGCCGCCCGACCCCTTGGTAGAGCTTGCGGTCAGGCGCGGCGCGGTGCGACACAAAACTGCGCGGAAACCAAGAAGACGCGCGGACTACCAATATTGGGGGGGCGAAAGATCGCGCTGGGGTGGTACTGTCTTGCAACGCCCCACCCCCGACGTTCCGAAAGCGGCCCCGCCCCCCCGGCCCCTGAGCCGATGGCCCGGTCCAAATTCAACCGTCGCAAATCCCGGTGCGCATCAAGACAGACAACTCAGGTGACGAATCCCAAAATGGAAATCAAGAAACGCAAAAATCCCCGGGGCGGCGCATGCCGCGCCGCCATCGCTGCACTCACGATCATTGTCGCCCTGCAAACCTCCGCGTTCGCGACGATTTTTTATGTGTCGCCCACCGGAAGCGACAGCAACAACGGTTCTCCGAGCCACCCGCTGGCTACGATCGCAAAGGCGCTCACGCTTGCCACGGCGTCCGGCGATTCGATCAACCTCTACGCCGGAACCTACAACGTTCCCAGCACCATTGCAGGCTACGAGGACGGCAATGCTTACGCCGTGTCCAACCTGATCACCACCGCGAACAACGGCATCACGATCAAGGCGGACGCAAGTGATACCACGCGGCCGATTCTCAATTTCTCCGCCGTCAACCCCAGCGGGTACCGGATCGCGGCATTTTGGCTGGGATCGGGCGTCTCGAACGTGACGCTCCAAGGGTTTGACATCACGGCCGTCAAGGAGAACATCACCACGACCAACAACCAGTCCATCGGCATCGCCGTCTATGGGGCGTCTGGTTGCACATTCAACCAGATGGCCGTTCACGATGGCGATTGCGTCGGCTTTTACCTGGAGCAGGTTTCGGCCAACAACACGTTCTACGAGTGCGATTCCTACAACAACGCCGGGATCAACAGTTATTCCTACGGCAACGCCGACGGCTTCGGGTGCCACCCGGCGGCGGGCGGAACGGGCAATGTGTACAATGCGTGCCGCTCCTGGAACAATAGCGACGACGGCTACGATTGCCTCAACGCCGCCGAACCCGTGACCTTCGAATATTGCTGGTCCTATATGAACGGCAATAATGGTGGAAATGGCAATGGCTTCAAGGTCGGAGGCTGGGGTTCCCAACCTCAGGATGAAATCCCGGATCCCCTGCCGGCTCACACGGTCAAGTATTGTCTTTCGGCTGACAACAGCAGTCACGGTTTCTATTGCAACCACCAGCCCGGGCAGTCGGCAACATGGACCAATAACACGGCGTACAACAACAGCGGAGCCGATTTCGACACCCTCGAGCGAACGGCTCCCGACTACGGCAGTTCGTCCCCCCAGACGGACGCGAATGACATTTCTGGCACCAAGGAGGTCATGCACTATAACCTCGGCTATTTGGGCACGATCACCGGCGACTACGCCGAAACCGGCAGCATCGTCACCAACAACACGTGGACGGCTGGGATCACGCCGACCGCCTCGGATTTTCAAAGCACGACCGCCAGCCAGATCACGAACGCTCGGCAATCAAGCGGCGCCCTTCCCAATATCACATTCATGCATCCGGTCAGCGGCAGTCCCACGACAGGCTACGGCTGCTTCTGAGGCGGCGTGAAGGCAACGGCCCACCCGGCGGCATACGCTGCCGCAACGATGGTTGTCGTTCTGACGATGCTGTGCTGGCATCGTCGGCCGGCAAGGGTGGGCCCCCCTCAGGCCAGGAGAGCCCCGACAAGTTCCGAGCGGCCTTTCGCTTCCGCTCGGAACATCCCTTTGGGGCGGAATGTACCTTCCGTCCGGAATGGCCCGGCGGAGCGGATCGCACCCGATTCTCCAGGGGCTCCGCCCCTCGGGGAAACCTTGGAGCTGGTGGATTGGGAAATGGTGCAATGGGCGCATCGTCAGACCGGCGACGCCGTCACCGAGGCCCGTTTGCTCGCGGACCTCAATTCCCTGCTGACTGACGCAAACGCCCGACCGATCTTTCTATCCCTTTCGCCAGACGAACGGGACTCACCCTTTGGACTCGCCGCGTTGGAGCATTGGCTCAAGGTGGATCAGGCAGCGGCCGCCGCGTGGATGGCTGCGGAACCGGCCGCGACGGAGCGACAGACGCGCGCCCTCGCGCGTCAACTGGTGGATGACCCCGCCACGTTGGAGGCGTTTTGCGTGCGACTTCCGGATACCCCGTGGAAACAAACCTTTCTCTTCGTCGCAGGCTTGGAGGCGCTGACCCGGAATGACGCGGAGGTGGCGGTCCTCGCCGGGCAGATGAACGCCGGTCCTGCCAAGATCAATCTGCTGCAAACCGCGGCCAATGAATGGGCAGGATTGCAATAGGAGCTTCGAACATCCGGTGGTTGGAGCCGATCTCGAAGATCGCAGAATTCGCCTCGCTCACAATAGCATGCGCTACTGCCATCGGAGCTCACGCCCGCACGAGGGCCGGCAGGCTCGGGCCGTCGATCCAGCGCCCTTCGACCAGGATTCGCCGGCAGTGTTTCGGGATGCCGCGCTCGTTCTGGTGGACGAGGCCGGCGAGCGTCCGCATGGCGACCGCGCCGATCTCGACGGAATTCTGATCCACCCCGCAGTCGCAGTTGCAGTCGGCAAGGCTGGTGGAGGCGAGGCCGACATCTTCGGGCACGCGGTATCCGGCGGCCCCGAGTTGCTCTTTGCCCTTGCCGGAGCAAAAGCCGCGGTCGGCAGCGGCTGCAGCGACGGGCGCCGACAGGCCGAATCTGCTCTGGCGGGTGACGCTGTCCTGCAACTGCGGCCACTCGGCCGGTTGACGTCGCTGCTCACGTCGTTGAGCGCGACGACTGGTTTGGGTCACTTGCGGCGGTGTATGGACTTTGCCAACTCCGGCATTGTGAGCGTTGCCGTCTCGCCCCGTTCATAGGCGCTTCGCCGGGAACGGATCAGCTTCTTGTGGCTTTTGGGAACCGGCAGGGCATCGCTTGCAGCTGAGTCCCAGAGTTCCTCTGCTATCTTGAGGCGTTCCCGGGGAGGGAGGCGCTTTAGCTCGGGAAAATTGGCCAAGGTCAGAAGGCAGTCGAGATTGAGTGAGGAAATCCGTAAGTTAGAGTCTTAAAAGCCGGTGCTGGCGTCAACTGCCCCCCTCTGAGTTGACCTAAAAATGAACTTTGGCGGCTTGGGCGGCGCTGTGCTCTTGCCGGAGGTGCCCATATGTCTTCATCGCCAGCGCGCCGCCGTCTGAGTGCCCGAGCCATCGCGAGACGGTCGGAATATCGACGCCGGACTCGATACAGCGGGTCGCGAAAAGATGCCGGAGGTCGTGATGGTTGATCGGTTTCAGGCCGACGGCCTTGCACGCAGATTCTAACGCGCCGAGAGAACCGCCGACCCGGAGAATCGGGGCATCCTCCGCTTCCGGCTCGCGCCGGCTTTTGATTTCCGTCAGAAGTGCGGCGAGCGCCGGGAACAGGGGGACAATTCGATAACTGGAACCGGACTTGGTGCCGGGGATAGTGATTTCGTTTTTTGCGACGTTAACGTGGCTCCAACGCAGCGCTGTCGCTTCACGCAGGCGTGCTCCAGAATAGGTCAGAAGCCGAACCATGTCTGCGCATTCGGGCGACCAACGTGCGCCCGCAGTCCTGATCTGTTTAATGATCTCTTCGAACTGTCTCGCGGAGGGCAGTTCAAGCCGTTTTTGCTTAATTCGTGCCTTGGTGATTTCAACGGCGGGATTTTTATAGATCACTCCTAATTCACGGGCGATTTCGAGAACCGCCCGCACGGTGTCCACGCACTTGTTGAACGCTGAGGGCGACATTCCCTTGCGGACGGTCTTTACATTTGGGGCGATAAAACCCGTGCCCTCGCGAAGTGCTTTCGCGGCCCACGCCTGACAGTCAGTTGGTGTAAGGCGACGGGCGTCGCGTTCGGCAAGGTCCGGCCAGGTCTTCAAGACGGCCTTCACCGCGATTTCCCGCCGCAGCTTGGTGCCGGCCGAAAGGGAAGCATTGTGCTCGGTGCGCTGGCGATAGATGGCCGCAAAACGGCCGACGTTGGTTTCGTTTCCATTGCCGGCCTCAGTCTCTGCCCTAGCCGCGATACCTTGCGCGCGGACCTCTTTCTCGACATCGGCGAGCCGAAGTTTTGCGACGGAGAAGACGGTCGTGTTGAGGCCCCGCCATTTCTGCTTGCCGTTGACTTTGACGCGGGCGTAGTAAGTCCCACTCTGTCGGTTGCGAAGCAGGTTCGTGACATTGGTTCTTTCCCATCCCTTCTCATCTTTCATCACGTTCATGGGGAAAGTGTAGAAGATTGGTGTAGAAAAAGCAAATAACGAACTTTAGCTGCACACGTAACTGATTGTTGGTGAAGTAAATGCCCAGGTGGTGGAATTGGTAGACACGCAGGTCTCAGAAGCCTGTGCCTTAACAGCATGGGGGTTCGAGTCCCCCCTTGGGCACCAATAACTTACGGAAGCGCGGGCTGGCCCCTCCTATACCGATTTCCTATACTGAGCGGGTGAAAGTAACCCCGATTGCAGTTCAATATCTCGTCCGAAACGAGGCTGGCCGGTACTACGCGAGAGCACGAATTCGGGGCCGATTGATCTGGCGTTCGGTGGAGACCAACTCATTCGCAGTCTCGAGATTGAGGTTGCCGGATAAGATTCGAGAACTCCGGACCGAATCAGGGACGGTGCACACCCGTTGGGCAGCCGATCTCAAGATGACGTTTCTTGCCCAA
>Ga0302326_10017825_pt1 | contig 14767 bp, 12 predicted proteins | sample Palsa_T0_3_FD_202264 | JGI IMG/M metagenome (GOLD analysis project Ga0302326, IMG submission 202264) | Peat permafrost microbial communities from Stordalen Mire near Abisko, Sweden - Palsa_T0_3 | ecosystem: Environmental > Terrestrial > Soil > Palsa > Peat permafrost | place: Sweden: Abisko... | reverse complement strand
CTTCGCGTTGGCGACCCACCCGAGGTGGCAGTCAGGGTCAACGGCCAGAAGATGCCTGTCCCGGGGGCTACGGTTGCCGAGCCGCTGAACCTGCAGTTCAGCTTGGGCTGATCGCGTCCCAGGTCGGTACGAGCGAGCGAGCCGCGCGGGCCTCGTCGGCACGACCTATCGGCGTTGTCCGGGGGGCACCTGCCACCATTTCGGGGCTCTCTTGAGCGATCTCGAGCAGCGCCAACGCGATCGCGGCAACCGTCTCAGGGCTTTCCGTCTCGGTCGGCTCGATCATGAGCGCCTCCTGCACGACCAAGGGAAAATAGACGGTCGGGGCATGGAAACCCTTCTCCATAAGGCGTTTGCCGACGTCGAGGGCGCGCAGCTCGTGGGCGGTCCCAGGTGCGTCGTGGGTGGACACAACCACCTCGTGCATTGCCGGGCGGTCGTAGGGGATCCGGTAGGTGCCGCGGAGCTGGGCGAGCAACCAGTTGGCGTTCAGCACAGCAGCTTCTGAAACCTTGCGCAGGCCGTCGGCACCGTTGCACAGGATGTACGCCCAAGCCCGCGCCAACGCGAGCGCGTTGCCGTGCCAGCCGTGCACCCGGCCGATCGAGCGGGACGGGGTTTCCCACGTGAAGGTGCCATCGTCCAGGCGCTTGGGGACCGGGCCGGGCAGCAAGTCTGCAAGGGCCCGGGTAACAGCGACCGGGCCGGCGCCCGGCCCACCGCCTCCATGCGGCACGGCAAAGGTTTTATGCAGGTTCAGGTGGACGATGTCAAAGCCCATGTCCCCAGGCCTTGTTACCCCGAGGATCGCATTGAGGTTGGCACCGTCGTAATAGAGCAGGCCGCCGACGTCGTGGACGGCTGCTGCGAGCTCAGCGATGTCCTCCTCGAAGAGGCCGAGGGTGTTCGGGTTGGTCAGCATGATCCCCGCTACGTCACCGTCGAGGCGCTGGCGCAGGACTGCCGGGCTGACGAGGCCTCGCTCGTCAGAGGGGATGCTGACGGTGGTGTAGCCGGCGAGGCTCACCGAGGCCGGGTTGGTCCCGTGCGCCGAGTCCGGGATAAGTACCTTGCTCGGCGAGCGGCCCTGCCCTTGGTGCCAGGCGCGCATGATCAGTAGCCCGGTCAGCTCACCTGCGGCGCCGGCGGGAGGCTGAAGGGTGGCGGCGTGCATACCCGTGATCCGGCACAGGGCGTTGGTCAGGTCCCACAACAGCTCCAACCACCCCTGGGCGTAGGGTGCAGGCGTCGCCGGGTGAACGTAGCCGAGGCCAGGCAGCGCCGCCGCCTCGTCGCACACCTTGGGGTTGTACTTCATCGTGCACGACCCGAGGGGGTAGGCCCCAAGGTCGACCGAGTACTGCCGGTGGGATAGGCGCGTCACGTGCCCGACGAGGTCTCGCTCGGAGATCTCGGCCAGCTCGGGCGGCTCGGGGCGGAGCTCGTCGGTCGGCAGCAGCTCCTCGGCACTCCACTCGGGGACGCCGGTGGTCCGGAACGAGGCAGAACGCCGGCCCGGCACGGAGAAATCAAAGATCGTCGGTTCCTCGTCGTGGCCCAGCAGAGGTGCCGAGCTCGCCTTGCCCCCGGGTGCAGCCTTGTGGCCAAGCGCGCTCATGAGACGACCTTTTCCATAGCATCCACGTAGACATCGATCTCGGCGCGGGTGCGCTTCTCGGTCACTGCCACGAGCAGGCCGTGGCGGCCCCCCACTTCGACGGGTATGCCCGCCAAGAAGCCTTCATCGGCCATGCGCTCGATGACCAGGTCGGCCGGGAGCGGCAGTTCGAGGGCGAACTCGCGCACAACCGGCGCTTCGAATAGAGGCTTGACTCCGGGTAGCGCGATTAGGGCGTCCCTCGCGTAGCGGGTACCGCGGGCGCACCGCAGGGCCAGCTCGCGCAGTCCCCACGTGCCGAGCCAGGCCATCTGGACCATTGCCCCGATGGCTATAAGCGTCTGGTTTGTGCAGATGTTGGACGAGGCACGCTCCCGGCGGATGTCCTGCTCCCTGGCACGCAGCGTCGTGACATAGGCGGTGCGCCCCTCGGGGTCAACAGTGCGGCCCACTAGGCGCCCCGGCAGCCGGCGCGTGTGCTCATGGGCCACGGCGAACATCCCCAGGTATGGGCCTCCGAACGCCATCGGCATGCCAAAGGGTTGACCTTCGGCAACTGCCACGTCTGCCCCCTGCTCGCCCGGCGTACGCAGGAGCCCTGCGGCTATCGGGTCGAAGGCGGCGACCAAAAGGGCCCCCAGGCTGTCTGCCGCCGCTCGCGCCGGCGGAAGGGGGTCGATGCAACCGAGGTAGTTGGGAGAAACCGCCACCAAGGCCGCCGGGTGCCCGTCGGGACCGTCTTTCGGACCTCCGGCTCCCTTTGCGAGATGGGCGGCCGCTGCCTGCTCCCATGCCGTACGGCCCTCGACCAGAGGCACGTCCACTATCTCGGTACCTCCGCCAGCGCTCAGGGTCACAAGAGCCTCACGCCAACGCGGGTTGAGGCCTGCGCTCACCCAGACGGTCCTGCGCCCCGTCGAGGCAATCGCGACATTGACCGCTTCGACGGTCGCCGTTGCGCCGTCGTAAACAGACGCATTGGCGATGGGCAGCCCGGCCAAGCGAGAGACGAGGGTCTGGTACTCGAACAGGGCCTCGAGCACCCCCTGAGCCACCTCGGGCTGATAGGGCGTATAGGACGTGACGAACTCGGAACGGCCCCCAAGCGCCCGCGTGACCGCCGGTACGTCGTGGTCGTAAGCGCCCCCGCCTGCGAAACAGACGAGCTCACTGGCAGCCCGGTTCCGCCTTGCCAGCCGCGACATTTCGGACGCCACATCGGGTTCGGACATCCCCGGGGCCAGGTCGAGGCCGCTCGCCAGCCGCAGCGCCTCGGGTATGCACTCAAAGAGGTCCGCCGGGCTGGAGAGCCCCAGATCATCCAGCATCCGGGCGAAATCGTCATCGGTGTGAGGGACGAAGTGAGCCATCAGTTTGTTGTACCGGATTTCTCGACGAAGGGTAGGCGGGCGATGTGACAAGTAAGGGCGCGACCTCTTGCGTCCACCTCGAGCTCGGCACCATCTGGCAGCCCGAGTTGGAGGAAGCCCATCCCTATCCCACAACCCAAGACCGGCGAGAAGTTACCACTTGTCAGCTCGCCAGCGAGCACCCCGTCGACGCTGGCTGCATAACCCGCCCTGAGAGGCTGCCTGCCCTGCCCGGCAATCCCCCTCAGCACCCGGGTCAAGCCCTCGTGGCGTTGCGAAACCAAAGCGTCCAGGCCCGTAAAACCGCCGGGCTTGTCCCAGGCCACGACCCACGAGAGCCCGGCCTCGAGCGGAGTGATGCCCGGGCCCAGTTCGTGGCCATGGAGGGGAAGCCCGGACTCGAGCCGGAGCGTGTCACGTGCCCCGAGGCCAGCTGGCGAGGCGCCCGCGGCTACCAGCGCTTCCCACAGGTCGGCTGCGCGTTCGGCTGGCACTGAGCATTCGACGCCGTCCTCACCCGTGTAGCCCGTGCCCGCGACCGTCACGGGGGTTCCCTCCCATTCCAGCTGTTCCACCCGGAAGCGGCCAACAGCCGCAGCGCCCGGGAAGGCCTTGGCGAGGGCGTTGCGCGCATGCGGGCCCTGCACGGCCAACACTGCCCTGCTGGCGGTGACGTCCGTGCCTCCGATCGCGCCCCGCACCCGGGAGGTGTTGGAGGCGTTGGGCATGACGTCGAAGGTCTCCTCGCCGGCCCACCAGACGATCAGGTCGTCGAGCACCGACCCGTCGTCGTCGAGCAGGTGCGTGTACTGCGCCCTACCGGGCCCGATCTTGCCGAGGTCATTGGTGAGCGCCCGCTGGAGCGTGGCCTTGACATCGGGCCCCGTTAGCCGCACGGTGCCGAGGTGGCTCACGTCGAAAATGGCCACGTCCCGACGGCAGGACATGTGCTCGGCGACGGTGCCGTGCTCGTACTCGAGGGGCATCTCCCAACCACCGAAAGGCACCATCCGCGCCCCGTTGCTTCGGTGCCAGGCATCCAACGGGCTATAGCGCAGGACGTCTACCTCGGCCGGCTCCGGCTGCTCAGTCAACGCGCTCTCACGGGGCCAAGGCTCACCCAGCCAAGACTAGTGCTGCACCAGCGATCCCTCAGCGAGCGAGCCGCTTTGCCGGCCCCGGCGGGCCTTTAGGCAAACCAGCACCAGCGGGTGCCCCTTTGGCCGGGTGCCCCTGCGCTGCCGAGCCCGTGAACTCGGTGATCCCAGCATCAACCTCTGAAACGATCCTCTCCATGCCGAGCACTATGGAGAGCACGCCCTGGCCACCCCGGAGCAAATCGAACAGCTCTTCGCCGGAGTTGGCCAAGACAGTTTGGTCGTCGGCGATCACGAGGCTTGCGCTGGCAACGTCGGTACCCGAGGCGCGTAGACATTCGATGGCTTTGCGCGTCGAGCGGAGCGACACACCGGCATCCAGCAACTGCTTTATGACCTTCAGCTGCAACAAGTCCGTGTAGGCGTAGACGCGCTGCGTCCCGCTCCCCTTAGCGTCGCTGATCGAGGGCCGCATCAGGTCGGTGCGAGCCCAGTAGTCCAGCTGGCGGTAGGTGATCCCCACGATGCTGCATACCTGCGGCCCCCTGAAGCCTTCCTCGGCCCCGTCTTCCGCCGGCGGCGATGCCTGCCCGGTTTGTTGACGCTCCATTTGCCCTCCTCGGCAGATGTAACAGATGGGTAGTTACACCAGTGTGGCCCTTACGGGCCGTCCCCGCAAGAACCCGGGCTGGTTACACGCGCTGATCAGGCGATGGGCCTGCGAGCCGAGGGTGCTGGGCAACGGCGGCCCGCTAACACGCAACACGCCACGTCGCCTCGCGGCCCCCCAGGGTCACTTCTCAAAATCCTCGGGACTGATGCCCTCGATGAACTCGTGGAACTGGGCCACCAGCTCTTCGCCTTCAGGTGCCTCATCGAGCTCGTCGTGCTGGGTGATCACGATGCCCTCGGCGTCAAGCAGGGCCTCCTCGGCGTAGATCGTCGCCCCCGCGCGGATCGCGATCGCGATCGCGTCGGACGGCCTCGCCGAGACGACGTAATTGTTCCCACCGCGGCGCAGACGCAACTCTGCATAGAAAGTCTGGTCCTTTAGCTCGGTGATCACCACGTGGTCCAGCACGACGCCGACTTCGGTCAGGATGTCACGCATCAGGTCGTGGGTCATCGGCCTCTTGGTGACGACGCCTTGGAGGGCAGCCGCGATCGCTTCGGCCTCGGGGCGCCCGATATAGATGGGCAGGGTCCGGTCGCCCGTCGCTTCTTGCAACAACAGGATCGGGGTGTTTGCAGGGAGCTCGACTCGGACGGCAGAGAGGTGCATCTCGACCATGCCTGAACGTTACAACCGCGGACGGCCAACCCGACAGGCGGTTAGGGCCGTGCAGGCAAGGCGCATCTGCGCCCTCAGGAAAAGCGCGCAGGCGCCCATCACCCGGCCTAGCGAAGGTCGGCGAGCGCAGCGCGAAGCAAGGCCGCGCGCAGCTCTCCGCCCAGCTCGGACAGCTCATCGACGGCGTGGGCGGCAGCTTCGCGGGCGTGCGGGTTGCGTTGGCGCAGGAGCGGCATGATCACCTGTTGGACCAGCCCGGCCTCCCGTTCGGCCGCCCCCTTGTAGGCGCGAAGGTGACGGGCCTCGACACCATGGCGGGCAAAGGCCCACGCCAACCTCGCGATCACCGCCGCTTCCCGCGTGTAATACGGCGCACCGCCGATGACCCTGGGAGCTATGAGGCCGTACTGCTCCAGGTCTCTTACGGTCTCAACATCCACGCCCGCTTCGGCTAGGAACTCCCCCAGCGCCAGCTCGTCATCAGCGGGAGCTCGCACCTCGCGCTGGCGGCTAGGCCGCGACGATTTCGCGGCGACTGCATGTTCAGCCGGCTCCGCCTCGGCGGCAGCGGCTGCTACCGGTGATGCTTGGACGGGAGGCGTGGCGATTTCGGCGGCGTGAGCCCGGCTGGCCCTCGGGCGGCTCGCGGCGACCCTTTCGCTGCCGCGGCTTGGGCCGCTACTGCCGCTCGGGCCGTCGCTGCCGCTCGGGCCGGCGTAGCCACCGGAGGCTGGGCCCAGCTCAAACAGCTGGCCGGGTTTGCTTACCGGGCCGCCACCGTTGCCGTAAAGCACCTCGGTCGCGAGTTCCACCGCTAGGTAGCCCTCTTCAACGAGTAGCTCCTCGGCCCCAGCCTCATCGGCGTCGGGGTCTCCCTGTCCCTCGAGGCGGTCCTTGATCACCTTCAGAGGCAAAAAGGCGTCCCTTTGCTGACGCAGGACCCAGCGCAAACGCTCGATGTCCGGCTCGTAAAACTTCCGGTACCCCGACGGCGTCCGCTCGGGGTCGACGAGCCCCTGGCTTTCCAGGAAACGGATCTTCGAGATCGTGACGTCTGGGAACTCGTCGTGGAGGAGCGACAGTACTTCTCCTATCGAAAGGTGCGCGCGGCCTACCACGGCGTTGCCCTCAAGCCCTCTGTCGATCAGGCTGTGCCAGCAGCATGGCCGGCGCCAGGGCCTTGGCCAGGAGCGAGGAACAGCAGGCGGAACTTGCCGACCTGAAGCTCGTCCCCGCTCGCCAGGGGGGCGGTATCTATCCGTTCGCGGTTGAGGTACGTGCCGTTGAGCGAGCCGATATCGTGGGCCCAATAAGCGCCCTCGACGTAGCGCACCTCGGCGTGACGGCGCGAAACGGTGATGTCATCAAGGAAAATATCGCTCTCGGGGTGACGGCCGATCGTGATGACAACAGCGTTCTCAGGTCCGAGCACGAACCGCGAGCCGGAATTGGGCCCGCGAGTCACCACAAGGACGGCACCGCCCGTCGGCACGCCGTGAAGGAGGTCGCTCGGCTCGAGCAGAAAAGGCTCGGACGACCCATCCCCAGGGAACAACACAACTGCTGGTGTCGCCGAAGTTTGGTGCTCCGGGGCGTCCGGCTCGATTGCTGTCTCGCGGCGCTCCAGCGGAGCTCCGCAAGAGGAGCAAAAATTGGCCCCCACGGGGTTGCGGTGCCCGCAGCGGTTGCAGTACAACGCCTCAGGCCTCGAGAAGCTTTCGGTATTCGGCGGGGCTCAGCAAACCCTCGAAGGCAGTGGCAGAGGAGGGTTCGATCACGCAAATCCACCCTTTTCCGTAGGGCTCCTCGTTGACGTGCTGTGGCGCATCGACAAGCTCGCTGTTCACTTCTACGACGGTCCCGCTTAGCGGAGCGTATATATCAGAGACGGACTTCGTCGATTCTAACTCGCACAGCGCTTGGCCCGCCGTTGCCGCGGCTTCCGGCGCCGGCAGTTGGACATAGACGATGTCCCCCAAGGCGTCCTGGGCGTAGTCAGTGATCCCAACCCGGGCACGGTCGCCCTCGAGCCGCACCCACTCATGGTCCGAGGTGTAACGAAGGTCATCAGGAACGTTCACGGTGGAGACCATACTGGCCGGAGACACTCGACGGGAGTGGGTTCTGAAGAGTTCCTGGCAGGCGGCCTTTCGGCAACTTCCGTCGCCTGAAAAATATCACCGATCATCTCAGGCAGCCCCAGCTTGCGCTGAGGCGGTGGCAGTCTGACCCGGTCGCCCGGAGCTGTCTTCGCATCAGCGAGGAGCACCTGCCAGGTGGCATGAACTTCTCCTCTCCCTGCGCGTTCGCCGAGGCTGTGCCCGGCCGGTTCCCGCCCCACTGGCGGTACCTGTAGTGCCTTTACGAGGCCGACCAAGCTTGGTTTTTACTAGGCCACATCTCGAACACGTTTTGGAGCTTGGGTACCAGCGGTTAGCGACGACCAGCTTTGAGCCGTACCAGGTGCATTTGTAGGAGAGTTGGCGGCGCAGTTCGGCTGGCGAGGCGCCGAGCACTGAGCGGTTCAACCCGGCCTTGCCCCGCCAGTGGCCCGAGCCTTTAGCCGAGGCGGTCATGGCCGTCACAGCCAGGTCCTCGACGACCACAGTCCCGTAGGTCTTGGCTAGCCGGGTGGTCAGCTTGTGCAGGCCGTCCAGTGCGCTGAGGGAGCCCTGTCCTTGCCCGGCCCCCGACGACGGGAGCATTGCCTTTGCAGGCGGGCCAGGCGACCGGCATAGCGCGACAGCTGCGTCGGGTTTGCGACGACCTCGCCGTTCGAGAGGAATGCGAGGCGTTTGACACCGAGGTCCACACCGACGGCTGGGCCGGTCGTTGAGGAACGGTTATCACCGCACGAGCAGCCGGCTACGTCTCCCTCGAGTGGGCGACAAGGTGCTCGTCTTGGGCCTTGCTGGCCTGAGCGAGCAGAGCGCGACCAGTCGGGATGTACTGGACCGCCGCGTACCAGGCAAAAACCTGCCCGAAGGCAACCGCAACCCAAGCCGCCCAGTCGGCGACCTCATGCCAGCGGAAGGGGGCGTGGGCTAAAAGGAAAAGCGGCAGCGCCACCATCATGGCGAAAGCACCAGCCTTACCCGCCAAGCTCACGTCCAAGTTCCTTGCGCCGGCCAGAGCAAGTACCACGGCCCCGGCCAACACCAAGGCTTCTCTCAGCAGGACTATCGCCACAAGCCACCAAGGCACGACCCCGATCGCCACGGCGCCGATCACCGCAGAGAGCACCAGTGCCCTGTCCACAAACGGGTCGGCCAGCTTGCCGAGCGAACTGACCTGGTGAAAATGCCTTGCAACGTAGCCGTCGAGGCCATCGGTAACGCCCAGCGCAGCGAGCATGCATGCGGCAGCTATCAGGTCGCGCCTGTGGGGCTGGCCGAGCAGCACGAGGAACACGGGCAGGCAAGCTAAGCGCAGAGCCGTCAGGCCGTTGGGAACTGTGAGGACCCGGTCCTCCCCCTGGCGGCGCGCTCGTGACATTGACTTCGAGCATAAGGCTCGCTCTCAGCTGCCGAGCTGCACGGCCTTCACAATGAGCAACACGACAGCTACGACCAGGTAGCCCCGCAGCGCCCACATCCCGACAAGGCGGCCGCGGGACCACGTCGGCCTCCCGAGGAGAGCGAGAGACGGCATACGCCAGCTCTCCCGGTGTTCTCGAGGCACGGCGGCCTTCTGGGCGGCTGGCAGCGCTCGCCTGCGCAGTGCAGCCAACACCATGCCGAGCACGAGCGCGCACAACAAGGCACCACCCAGCACAAGGCACAAGGCGCTGACGTTTACCTTCGGGAACACCGTCGTAGCGACGAGGACCAACGACATCACGAGCAACACACCAATGATCAAGCAAGCTAAGGCGTTGAGCCAGGGCCGGTTCACCCACGGCCCCAGGACGTCGCGGTCGTTGCAGAGCAACAACAAGAACACGGCCGCCGAGGGTAAGAGGACCCCAGCCAACGCTTGCACTGCCAAGGTGATCAAACCGAGGGGCGCACGCGGGATCAGGACGATCACCGCCGCCACCGCGACCAGCCCGGCGAAACTTGCATAGAAACCCTTGGCGTCGAAGAAGCTCCGATGGAGCGAGTGGTGCACCCCAAAGAAATCCCCGACGGCATAGGAAGTCCCGAGGGTTACCGTCGCCGCTCCGATGATCGAAGCGTTCAGGAGCACGAGAGCGTAAAGGGTGCCCGCACCGTGGCCGAGCTGGTGCTGGAGGGCCTTGGCTACCCCGCCAGCGTTGGTGAAGTTACCGAAGTAATGGCTGTGCGCGAAGGCGAAAGCACAGGTGACGACCATGGCGATCGCACCGATTACGGTCACGAAAGAACCGAGCACCGTGTCGGCACGCTCGTAATTGATCCAGCGCGGTGTTATCCGCTTGTCGACGATGTTCGACTGCTGGAAGAAGAGCTGCCACGGCGCGACGGTCGTGCCGACGATGGAGATTATGAGCAGCACCGAAGTTGAATTGGCACCGCCGGCTATCCCGGGGACGGTCAAGCCGTGCAGGACCGGGCCGGCGTGGGGGTGGGCGAAGATCGCAAGCGGGACAACGAGGAAATTGGCGACAACGAACAGCAACATAAAGCGTTCCCACCGCCGGAAACTGCCGGTTGCCGTCATCACGACCAGCGCCGCGGCGGCAATCGGGACGGAAATGTACTTGCTCACCCCGAAATAGCCGAGGGCGAGATCGACGCCTATGAACTCGGTGACGATCGTGAGGAAATCGAGGACCAGCAGGTCGCCCACCGAGAACATCCCCCAGAAGCGACCGAAGCGCTCCTTTATGAGCCGGGCATGGCCCACGCCGGTGACTGCCCCGAGCCGGACCACCATTTCCTGGTTGACAACGAGTACGGGGATCAGCAGCGGCAGCACCCACAAAAGGCTGTTGCCATAGTTTTGTCCTGCCTCGGAGTAGGTGGCGACCCCTCCTGCGTCGTTGTCCCCCACCATGACGATGAGCCCCGGGCCGATAATCGCGGCGAGGGTGAGCAGCCGAGCGCCCCAACCTTTGCGCGCGCCGACATCGTGCTGGCTGATCGTGCCGAGGGCACCACGAATATCCCCAATGTGGGCTTCGTCCAGGACAGCTGTCGTGGCGCTGGCGCGAGCGGCGGGCGCTGCACCGTCACGCGTGTCGTTGGCCATGGCCGATGGACCTCCGGGCTTGTAGGGCGGACGCGTTGCTTACTGGTGGCGCCCACGCCAGCCCGGGCCCCGACTAGGCGGCCTTGCCCGGTCCCAACGCGCGCGCCTGAGGTTGGTAAAGCGAACCTCTATCGGCGCTCAGTGTTGCTCCCTTTCGTTGCCCAACATGCAGTCACACCAAAGTCTGCGATGCCCGGCGGGCTAACCGAGCAAACCGGGAACTGGCCTCAACGAGGCAGGTGGCCCGATGCACACCTCCGCCGTACCGGCCAGGTGGGACTGCCTTACTCGCCCACTTTACCACTCCCGTCTCAGAGCCAGACCAGGATGTCGAGCGGGGGTACCGGGGGCAAGCCGCTCTGTCGCCCGGCTCAGCCAGGATCGTCCGGGAGGTCCAAGGGCCAGACCTCGAACCCGGCTACCGGGAGCGCGGAACGAAGGTAGGGCCCATCGTCCGTCCGAACGCCACTGCCATCCGGGTTACGTACTTGAACTGGTCTACCGGCCCTCCCCATCAGCGTTCCCTGGGAGACCAGCCAGGCGTCGTTCGCGTGTGCTTCGTCTCGAAGCGATGCGGCCGTGCGCTCGTACCCGGCCTCGTCACGACGCGCGCAGCCCGTCGGTTAACGAAGGGCTCGCCGAGCGCTCCCGCCTGCGGGAGAGACGGGGCCCTACGATGTCGGCAATGACCGAGGATGCCGACGTGCGCTCGACCGAGCATCGCTCGTACATTCCCGAACGCGACCCTCATTGATTGACCGGACCGCCCTGTTCCTGTGGCGGAGGGCGATTATGGCCGGCTTCGGGCTCGGCGGGGTCACCGTTTCCGCCTGGGGCCCCCGGCTCCCTGCAGTTAAAGCGGAACTCGGGATAAGCACCGCCACGATCGGCCTGCTCCTCGCCGGGACGACGATCGGGGCCCTCGCCGGACTTGTCGTTTCGACGCCCGTGCTTCATCGGCTCGGGAGCAGGGGTGGCGTGACTGCATCCCTCCTAGTCGTGGCCGCAGCGATGGCCGTCATGGGCGTGGCCATAAGCGTGAGATCAGTCCCACTGGTCAGCGTGGACTTCGTGCTTGTAGGTCTAGGGATAGGCACCCTCGACGTGCTCATAAATGTGGAGGGGTCGGCAATAGAACGGGCCGCCGGCCGCACCCTCATGCCGCTGATGCACGGTGCCTGGTCAGTCGGCGCCGCTGTGGGATCGGGCATTGGTGCAGGGTGCGCGGCGCTCGGGCTCAGCCCGTCCGCGCAGTTCATCGGCGAGGCGCTAGTCATCGGGACGGTCGCCCTTGCAATCGCCTCGGCCATCCCCAAGGGGGACCGCGCTCCGTTGGCGCTCCTCACCCAGACCCGCATCGCGAGGGTGCGGCAATGGTTCCGCGGCTGGACAGATTGGCGCCTGCTACTGATCGGGGTTGTCATGCTCGGCGTTGAGCTCGGTGAGGGCTCTGCCAACAACTGGCTTACCCTCGCGGTGCGCAACAACCATGGCCAGAGCGCCACCATCGCGGCGCTCTTCTTCGTCGCGTTTGCTATCGGCGAAGCCGTCTCCAGGATCTTCGGTGGCCCGGTCGTCGACCGGCTCGGGCGCGTGCACGCCATCCGCTACACCACCGCCCTCGGAGTACTGGGAGTATTGCTTTTTATCCTTGGTGGCAATGTGTGGGCCGTCCTGGTTGGTGTCGTGCTTTGGGCGGTTGGGGTCTCGATGGGCTTTCCCCTCGGCATGTCTGCGGCAGCAGAGAGTGGGCCGGACCGGGCCGCACGTGTGAGTGTCGTTGCCTCCATCGGCTATTTCGCCAATCTCGCCGGGCCACCAGTCATTGGTGTGCTCGCTGAAGCCGTAGGCCTTCTCAACGCCTTCTGGCTCATCGTCGCCCTTTTTATCGTCGCGTTCGCCGTCGCCGGCTCGCTGCGGCCTGCGGCACCTTCTGACGCTGAGGCGTAGGCGGCCCCCAAAGAGCGCATTGCATGGCTGGCCGGGCGATGTGAGCCACCACCACTTGTGGCACGATGAACGGGCCGTACACCACATCTTCGCAGGAGAGGAGCGAGCCCATGGCCAAAGTGCTTTGTGTGCTTTATGACGATCCGGTCGACGGCTATCCGCCGGCCTACGCGCGCGACGACGTACCAAAGATCAGTTCTTATCCGGGCGGCCAGACGACCCCGACCCCGCACGCCATCGACTTCACGCCCGGGCAGCTGCTGGGCAGCGTTTCGGGCGAGCTGGGCCTGCGTAGGTACCTCGAGGCTGCCGGCCACACGTTCGTCGTCACCTCCGACAAGGACGGCCCGGGCTCGGTGTTCGAGAAGGAGCTTGTCGACGCGGACATCGTGATCTCGCAGCCGTTCTGGCCCGCCTACCTGACCCGCGAGAGGATCGCCAAGGCAAAGAACCTCAAGTTGGCCATTACCGCTGGGATCGGGTCCGACCACGTCGACCTAGCGGCCGCCTCCGGAGCGGGCATGACAGTCGCCGAGGTCACCTACTCCAACAGCATCAGCGTGTCCGAACATGTCGTCATGATGATCCTGTCGCTTGTCCGCAATTACATCCCCTCTTATCAGTTGGTGGTCAAAGGCGGGTGGAACATCGCGGACTGTGTCGAGCGGTCCTACGACCTGGAAGGCATGGCCGTGGGGACCGTCGCCGCCGGGCGCATCGGCTTGGCGGTGCTGCGGCGGCTCAAGCCGTTTGATGTCAAGCTCCACTACACCGACCTTCACCGGCTGCCCACTGAGGTCGAGGCGGAGTTAGGGCTGACCTTTTATGACACTGCTGCGGAGATGGTGCCGCGCTGCGACGTGGTGACGATCAACGCCCCTCTCTACCCGGGCACCGAGCGCCTCTTCAATGACAAGCTGCTGTCGACAATGAAGCGCGGCGCGTACCTCATCAATACCGCCAGAGGAAAAATCTGCGACCGCGACGCCATCGTCCGGGCGCTAGAAAGCGGGCAACTGGCGGGCTATGCGGGCGACGTCTGGTTCCCCCAGCCGGCACCGAGAGACCATCCGTGGCGCACCATGCCGCATCATGGCATGACTCCCCATATCTCCGGGACGTCGCTCTCAGCGCAGGCACGTTACGCGGCAGGCACTCGCGAGATCCTCGAATGTTGGTTTGAGGACAGGCCAATTCGTGACGAGTACCTCATTGTCCAGGGCGGCGAGCTCGCCGGGACGGGCGCGCACTCCTACAAGCCCGGCAACGCGACCGGAGGGTCGGAGGAGGCAGCCCGCTTTACGGCTTGACGGTTGTTGCGCTCGCATCGACGCCGATGGCTCCACCGCCGTCACTTCTCGGTCGGTGGGTTCGTACGACCCCGCCCCGGCCCCCACATTGAGGACCGTTTGGGCCGTTCCAAGAGCGGCAGTGACTCGCTGGGCGATGCGCGGATCCGGTCGCCGGTACCGGGAGTACGCCGTCCCAATCTCGCCGTAGTCGACGTCACCCGCACTACCGTCATCTGAGCGCCTCGCCATCACAGGAGAGGCTACCGAGCAAGCCACTGTGGAGAAGTCCAGCCATGACCCTCGACGCCTCAGGCGTGGTGAGTTGCCCAAGGCACGAGGTGGTTGGACCGGCTCGGCTCGTTGGCCGGGGCACCGGCATGTTACGGTTCCCGCAGACCAGCGCGTACGGAGGAGGACTTGAGTGCGCCTCGGCATAATTGGAGCGGCAAACATCACGGATAAGGCGGTCATCGAACCTGCCAAGGCGATCGACGAAGTTGAGCTCGTCGGCATCGCCGCGCGCGACCCGGCTCGTGCCGAGGCTCTTGCCCGTCGCACAGGCATGGAGCGGGTTTACCCGACCTATGCGGACCTCATCGCCGACACTTCCCTAGACGCTGTTTACATCCCTCTGGCGAACTCCCTCCACGCCGAGTGGACGGTCGCAGCACTCGAAGCCGGGCGCCACGTGCTCTGCGAAAAGCCCTTGACCTCCAACGCGCCGCAAGCGGAGACCGTGGTCGAAACTGCGCAACGCTGCGGGCGAGTGATGATGGAGGCCTTTCACTGGCGTTACCATCCAGTCGCCTACAGGATGATCGAACTGAGCCACCAGATCGGGACGCTACAACGAGTCGAAGCTCATTTCAACGCCAGGATCCCGAGCGACAACGTCCGCTTCCAGTACGAGCTTGCCGGGGGTGGGTTCATGGACCTTGGGTGCTACTGCGTCCACATGGTAAGGACGGTGGTGGGCT
>Ga0302326_10017823_pt1 | contig 14768 bp, 9 predicted proteins | sample Palsa_T0_3_FD_202264 | JGI IMG/M metagenome (GOLD analysis project Ga0302326, IMG submission 202264) | Peat permafrost microbial communities from Stordalen Mire near Abisko, Sweden - Palsa_T0_3 | ecosystem: Environmental > Terrestrial > Soil > Palsa > Peat permafrost | place: Sweden: Abisko... | reverse complement strand
CGCCACGAGACGCCGGTCGCCGAGGGTGGTGGCATCGCGGTCGACGACGAGTGCGCTGCCCTGGGCTCCCGGCAACGCGACCACTTGGCGGACGCGATTCTCGGGGTCGAGGTAGCGCCCGAGCAGCCTGGGCTCCTCGCTCGCGGCGTCATGCCTGCGATCCTGCGGCACGGTGTCCGGACGCGGGTCAGGTGACCCCGTCTGCGATGAGGCGGGCATGAGCGGCGGCGCCGCGGCTTGCCCGGTCCGGGACGGGAGGAAGGTCTTTGGCCCTGTCGCCCACCGTGCGGCGGAGGGCGAGGGCGAGATGGTGAGGGTCATGGCTGGTCTCCTTGCCGGTCTGGTCTGGGCAGCTGCCCGGGGAACGTTGTGAGGAGGCCTTGTAGGAGCCGATTGGCGCGACGTCAAGTGCCGCCGCTAAGACCAGGACGGCGCGGCGCGGCAGTCCGAGATCCCCCTTTAGGGGGGTCTCGGAGATCTTCTTTTGGCCGCGTTCGCTTCTTCAAAGTTGGCGCGGAAACGCTCACCGCCGGCTCACGCAGAGGGACGTTTCAGGTGGACGGCAGCGGGCCCGGGCGGAGGCGGGACGAGCGCAGACACTCCCTACAGAAGAAACACGCGGACACCCAAAGTCGTCCGTTCAGTTGCCTATGGCTGGTGTGGGTCTCCGGCCAACTCATCCGCTTGCGGACACCTCGTACTGACACCTCGTACTCAATCCTGAACCGGATCTGGATCTACTTCGGTGCTCGCGCGGATGAGCTATGTGAGGGTCGGCGTGGGCCGAATGGCTTGGGGAAGCGAAAAAGAAGAGGCGGCGATAGTAGCTCGCGGCGAGCGTGCGTCAAGCCGCACTACCCGTTCGCCCCCTCCTACGGCCGGCGTCTCTCCACGCGGTGCCTGCAGTTTGGCTCTGCAAAGCCGAACTGCGCCGGTCCGACGCGCCGTTGCGGGTCGCTCGAGCGGCAGGGCGACTGCGCTTCGGCACCCCCGTAAGCGCCGGCAACTGCATGCTCGTGGCGGGCAACGGCGCGCCCCGGCGGGCAAATGCATGAGCGTTTGCGCGCCATCTCGGCGCTGCGGACGCGGGCACCTTCCGGGCATTCATGCCAGGACGCGGACGAGCACGCGCGCCAGGACGATGCGCGCACACCGGCCACGAAGACAGTGCGGACGAGCGCCATCGTCCGCCTAGATCACGAATCGTGCCGAGGACCTACTCGCCGACGGGCGCCACGGCCGGCAGCTCCCGTGGCTCGGCCCGCGACTCGCGCGCCCGTGGATCGCCGTCGGCGATCGACACACGCACCTCCGGCGGCAGCCGGGGCACGCCGTAGCCGCGCAGCAGCCCCTCGTGCGCATCGCGCTCGGCGACGAACAGGATGCCCTCACGGCCGGGGTACTCCCAGTCCGCGGGGTACTCGCCGGCGTACGCGCGGCAGGCGGTCAGCAGCGCGTCGGCTCGGCGCGCGCACTCCCGGGCGCGGGCTCGATCGCGGCACACGAACACGACCGACGGCGGCGCCCCGAGGCGGCGGCCGTAACGAGTGGTGTGCACCGACCAGCCGGCGAGAAGATGGTCGTAGCGCTCGAGCTTGGCGGCCGTCCGGCCGGCGGGCAGACGGTCGTCGAGCTCCACGAGCAGGTCGATCGTGCCACCCGCCGGCCCCGGCAGCTCGATCGTCACGTCCGGGCGCACCGTCTCAAAGCGCTCCACCGGCACCCTCCTCCCTTTCGGGTCGGTGCGCAGGAACTCGTGCGGCGAGCGTCCACCCGGCAGCGTCAGGTCAGCCGGCCCAAGTGCCCTGCGGCCGTCCGCGCTCGAGCGCAGCGGTGGGGACAGCACCGAGTCTTTCGCGCCGCGCATGGTGAGCGGCGCACCGTCGACGGCGTGCTCCAGCGCCAGCACCCAGCCGGCGACGTGCACATCCTTGCGCGCCTGGCGAAGCAGCCGATCGCCCTCCACCGGAGCGGCCGGCGAGGGCGGGCCCGACAGCGTGTCGACATCTCCCTCCGCCAGCGCCGTCAGCCGGTCGTGGGCATGCAGCAACTCGAGTCCCGCGGCGGTGATCGCGTAACACATCGGCACACCGCCACCATCGCGACGGTGGAACTGGAAGCGTCGCACGAGCCCAGCGTCCGACAGGCGCTTCAGGCGTCGCTGCGTCGTGGTCGCCGCCCGCCCCGGGTTGAAGCGACGATGGATCTGACTGCTCAGCACGTGACGCATGCACGCCACGAGCGCCAGTATCTCCAGGTCGAGCGCCTCGGGCTTCAGCGACTTCGGCTCGAGCACCAGCTTGGCCCAGCGCACGCTGTGCGCGCCGTCGAGATCAACGAGCTCGCGGTAGCTGTCCGGGGGTACGCCGGGGCGGCCGGTCGAGTCTGCGTCCGCCGTCAATTGGGTCTCGGGCCGGGGATACCTGGGTTGCTCGACTGTTACGCGCTCGGCCCTGGAGGTGGGTTGCTCGACCGAGGATCCGACTCTCTTGTCGTGAGATGCGGTTCCCTGATCTCGGGATTTGACTTGCTCGGCCGGGGTTGGGGTCCCTCGCGGCCGATCTCGTCTCGGCGTTACGCGCTCGGCTGGGGCTCGCTCGGGCCGAGTCTGCTCAGGCGAGGTGCGCTTGGTTGCGGCTTCGCCGGGCCTCATAGCCGGTGCAACTTCGGGCCTCATCGCAGGTGTAGTTGCCGGGGTTGAATCTGAGCGCGCGTGCACGGGTCTCCCCCCGCCATCACCCCCACCGCGGCGCTCGCGATCCCAGTGCGGCTGGCGCAGATCGGTGCGATAGCGCCCACCGCGCTCCGCCTGCCGGGCCGCGTGCAGTGCCACGCGCTCGGGGTCGACACGCAGCGGAATCGTTTCGGCGACGAACGGCGCCTGCCGTCCCCCGGGCGTGCTCCAGCTGACGATCGCGTAGTGGCGCGGGAGGTGCAACCGCGCGTCGGGGTGGCCGAGCGCGGAGAGGTGCTCGATGCCGGGGCGCACCGCATCGGAGAACTCGGCCATCGTCAACCCGACCGACGCGCGCGCGTCGCGGACGGACGCCGTCGCGAAGTACACGCGGTGGGCAAACAGCGCGTCGAGTTGGTCGCGCACCTCGCGCTCGGTCCACTGCGCCTCGGTCTGCCAGCACGCCACCGTCTCCAGGCCGGCCGAGCGCTTCAGGGCCATCGTTTCCGCGAAGCCGCGGTTGAGCACGAGCGGCGCCTCGTCGACCTTCAGCGCGACCGCGGTGCGCTGCGCCTCCGGGACGAGATCCTGCTGACGCGCGAGCGCCGCGTCGAGCATGCCGACGAGCAGCTGCATCAGCACCGACGTATTTCCAGCGCCCATTACTCCCAACGCGCCCTTCACGACGAGCACCTCTCCCTGGGCGATCACCCGGTCGAGATCCACGCGCAGGGAATCGTTCAGCAGCACCCGCTTGATCGACTGCGAGTTCAGCAGCCGCGCAAGCTTGTTCACTGGCGCGTCGAGCTTGGCGGTCGTCATGCTGCGCGCGTCCGCAAGTTGCGCTGTCAGCTCCGCGGTGAAGAACTCGGAGATCTCCTTGAACTCCGGCAGCGCCCTCACCCGGGCCCCGACGCGGGCGCGATAGGAGTAACCCTCCTCGCCGACCGACAGCAGCCGCGCCGCGTCCCACAGCGTCGACTCGCGATCGTGCGCGAGCACGGCGATGATCGCGTTGCGCAGGTATCGGTCCGACGACGCGCGGATGTCGGCATCGGTAAATAAATTCTTGAGCGCCGCGACCACGTAGTCGGCGATCACATCGGCGGGCGCGTCGACCGCCAGCGGGTTGAAGCCACAGGTCGGCTGGGCCAGGTCCAAGAGCGTGCAGGTGCGATCCTCGGGCACGAGGCTGACCGCCGCCTCGGCGGCGTCGCCCTTCGGATCGAGCACGATCACGCAGCAGCGCTCGCGGCGCAGGTCCTCGGCCACCGTTGCCACGAGGTAGCTCGACTTACCCTGCTCGACCGTTCCCGGAACGGCCGTGTTCTGCTTGCGCATCGCCGGATGGATCGACACCGGCCCGAGCGCGTCGCGCAGCGTCCCCACCCCATCCGCTGGGCGCAGGATCGCGGGCGGCGCCGGCGCCACGGGCAGGGCGCCGCGCGCGAACGGGACGGCCGAGTAGTCGACCGACGGCAGATGCCAGACGGCCGCGAGCTCGGTGGAGGCGAACACGCCCTTGTGGAACGACGGCAGCGGATTGCCCTCCCCGCGCTGCACGCGGCGGGCATACAGGCCGAGCAGACCGTGTCGCACCGCGGTGCCGCGCTCGAGCAGCCGGTTCTCCGCCTCTTCGGCGCGCAGCTCGGAGGCGATCCGCTCGCATTGACCGCGATCGGAGGCGATCACGCGCAGGTCGACGAAGAACAGCGGCCGGTGCTGCACGTCCAGTCCGCCGCGTAGCTCGATGTCCTCTACCAGCGAGCGGTCGCGCATCACCACGTGATCGTGGCGCTCGCGCGAGAGGCGATCCTCGTGGCGCTTGAAAAGACGCTTGGCGTGGTGCTCGAAGAATGCCGGCGTTGGCGTCATCGCGACCTGCACGAACGCCTCGCTGCCGCTCGCTCCCAGCACCGTCATCAGCCGGTTCATCCGCGGTTCGCGCTCGTGCTCGAAACGGTCGAGCACCTTCGCTCGCTTGATGAACTCAGAGCGCTTCTTCAGCCGCAAAACCGACGGGGCCAACCCAACCGGCTGCCGCTCCGCCAGCAGCCGGCAGTTTGGATAGGCCGTCCGCAGCGCCGCCTGCACCATCTCCCCGTATCCGGCCGGGCAAGTCACCGCCAGCCAGACAGTGCCGCGCGCGTGATGCACCTCCAGCGCGATTGAGGGCTGGCCCTGGAGTAGCCGTCGCCACCATCGACGCAGCAGGCGCTTGTGCAGCGCCTCGAACATTCCCACGATCGCTTCCGCACTGGCCCTGTCGGTGCGGTAGGTCTGCACTCTTAGCCGCACGTACTCTCGCCGCCGCCGCGCCCGGAAGCGTGCGAACGCGACGAGCGCTCCCAGCAAAAGGACGGACAGCGCGAGGAGTCTCGTTGGGAATACACCGCCCGGCGCCCAGTTCCAGACCGCGCTCGCCTCTCCAGAGAAGACACCCGGAAGCGACGTGAGCTGGCTTCGCCCAGCCCTCGCGGACGCCCGCTCGTGCAGATCCGGAGTCAGCGCCCCTGATCCTGTGAACCCACGTGTCACGGCGGTGCTCGACGCCGTGGACCCGGTCCCCCGCAGCGCGACGCCGATCCCGCCGTCGAGCAGCCAGCCGGTCAGGGCAAGGGCCAGGAGGACGGCGAGCAGGCCCAGGGCTCGCCACAGCAGGAAGCGGAGCACCTCGTCTTCCTGTTCCGACCGGGGCCGCCAAACGGGACAAGCGGCGCTGGGGGAATTTCCAATCACCGCGGTTTGACGGCGGAACCGCGCGCAGCGCTCCCAATACCGCTACGGGGATTCGAACCCCGGTTTCCGCCATGAGAGGGCGGCGTCCTAGTCCCCTGGACGATAGCGGCGCGTGATCTTTCGGCCCCGAGGCTAGCAAAGCGCTCCGCCCGAGTCCCCACGCCGACCTGTCCTCGACCCGATCCGGCAAGCGCCTCAGGTCCACCCGAGGCCTTTGCCGGCGATCGACCGGCCCGGCCCCGGCCGGTGCGATATCTTCGCTTGCCCAGCGACACGCGGATGTGGCGGAATTGGTAGACGCGCACGGTTCAGGTCCGTGTCTGAGAAATCAGGTGGAGGTTCGAGTCCTCTCATCCGCATCGGTTGCTAGGACCCCATTGTAGCAGGGTTTTTTTGCGGTTTTGGATTGTATAGATTGGCCTTGGAAAGTCGCCGTGTGATGTGCATAATGTTCTCGTGTGAGAACTGTGCACATAGACACTCGAGGATCGACCACTGGCCTGGCGCGAGAGTGGCAGACAACCAAGGCGTCCCCGATGTGTGCGTGTTGGGGCGGGGACGTTCCCGCAGTTTTCGTGTCCGGTACAGCTCTTGCGAGTTCGCGATGAGCGTCCAGGGCGGTCGCGGGAGTTGGGTGGTGCGCTGGCGCGATGCGTCAGGCCGTCAGCGCGGACGGCGGTTCACGAACGAGAAAGACGCGCGGGTGTTTGACTCGGAGGTCCATAGCGTCGCGGCGGCTGAGCGGCGCGAGGATGAGGCGCCGCAGGGTCAAGGGGTCTACCGGTATCGCACACGGCACGGTGAACGTTGGTATTTCAAGACGCGCGGAGGCGATGGCTCGCAGATCACGCGCCGCGGGTTCCTCAGCGAGAAAGCCGCCGCGAAAGCCAAGCGGCATGTCGTGGAACAGGTCGCGCGGGGGGAGGCGAGCTACACGCGGGAGACCTTCGCCGCATACTGGGATCGATGGCTCCATCGCCGCCGGCGCCATTTGGCGGCGGCGACCCTCGCGGCTTACGCAGTCGATGCGCGCACGCGACTGCTGCCCGTGCTGGGCGAGACGCGGCTTGCCGCGATCGAGACCGCGCATGTCCGTGATCTCTTCGAGAAGCTCGCCGAGCATGTGCAGGCAGGCGAGATCGCGGGCAAGACCGTCAACAACACGCTCACAACGCTCACGGTCTGCTTAAACGACGCCGTCAAGGACGGGCTGATCGCAACGAACCCAGCGATCGGGGTGTCACGATTCCCGCGCGCGAGCACGGAGCACGACCATCTGCGTCTGCACGAGATACCTGTCTATCTCGACTCCTGCAGCGACGAGTACAGGCCACTCGCGGCGCTGCTGATCGGGACCGGCGTCCGGATCAGCGAGGCTCTCGCCATCCGTGCGAGCGACCTCGAGCTCGACACCACCGGCGGATGGGTCACCGTCGCCCGTGCCCTCAAGCAGGACGGCACAGTCGGCTCAACAAAGTCCAAGCGCGCCAGGTCAATCGAGATCGGCCCGGAACTCGCACGCTTCCTGGAGAGTCACCTCGCGGAACGCGAGCGCAGATATCCAGATGCGGGCGCTGCCGAGCCCCTGTTCATCGCGCCAAGGCAAGCTCACCGACAGGCCGCCGCTTCTCCGACAGGCAGCCGTGAGTTTCTGCCGCCCGACCGCAGGATTGTTTCGGGGGGGTGGCACTCCTACGCCCTCCAAGACGCAGGGCTCCGCCATATGCCGTTGCACTCGCTCCGTCACACCGCGGCAGCCGCATGGCTGGCCGCCGGCAACTCGCTGCTCTACGTCCAGCAACAGCTCGGACACCGCGACCTTGCCACGACCAGCCACTACTACGGCCACCTCGAGCGACACCACGACCCCACCCGCGGCGCACACGCCACAGAGCAAGCGATCTCGCGAGCGAGCCAGCAGTGAGCCATAGATCAACATGCTGCCGTGAACAGCTCGAGGATGCGAGCCAGCCGATCGCTCGTTTTTGCGAGTGGAGCCCATGGAGGCAGCCTTCCTCGGTACGTCCAATGACGTACAATGTGAGCATGGCGTCCAAGACCGAGCGACTGAGCCTTCGCCTGACCCCCAAGCAGGACGTGGTGCTGCGCCGCGCCGCCGAGGCGCGCGGCGAGTCGACGAGCGATTACGTGCTGCGCCACGCTGTGGAGGCCGCCGAGCTCGACCTCGCTGACCGCCGTGTGTTCGCCCTCGAGGACGCGGCCTGGAACAAGTTGCAGGATCTGCTCTCCGCGACACCATCACAGCTTCCACCGGCGATGGCCAGGCTGCTCTCCCAGCAATCGGTGCTCGAGCGGCCCGGACGTTGATCTACGGCGCCCCAGCCTTACTGACCAGCGAGCACAGGCTGGAGGGATTCGACTGTGGCCAGCCAGCGCTCAACGACTGGCTCACGCGCCGAGCGCTCGCCAACCAGGTGGCCGGCAGCAGCCGCACATGGGTCGTGACCGACGAGCCGACAAGAACAGTCGTGGCGTACTACGCATCGTCCACCGCTTCGGTGATGCGCACCGCGGCGCCGCGGCACATCGCCCGTAACCAGCCCCCCGACCTGCCGGCAATCCTGCTTGGACGAATGGCCGTCGAGCGTGGCCACCAAGGCAAAGGCCTTGGCGCAGCCATGCTCAAGCACTTCATGACGAAGGCCATCGAGGTCTCAGAGATTGTCGGGGTAAGACTCGTCCTCGTCCACGCCAAGAACGAGCAGGCAAGAGACTTCTACCGGCATCACGGCTTCGTCGAGTCACCGATCGACCCGCTCATCCTAATGATGCTACTTCCCTCCAACGACCATGTTCGTGACCGTGCTACTGAGGTGTGATCTGGAGCCTGCCCACGGTTCAGGTCAGTGGAGGTAGTTTCTTTCCGACCGATGACCGCGGCATGATTTCGGTCATGGCGAAGGTCGGGCGTAATGATCCTTGTGCTTGCGGGTCGGGCCTCAAGTCGAAGCGGTGCTGCGAGGTGGAGCGCGGTCCTTCCGAGGAGAGCCTGGCTCGCGCTTTTCTTGCTCACAGCCGCAGGCAAGCCGCGGGCGAGCTGCGGTGGCTTTCGGACGGTGTGCTCGGCGAGCTGTTCGACGATCTCTGGGATCTGCCCGCGGCACACCTGTCTTTGCAGGTCGAGCTGCCGAAGCTCCATTCGCCGGCGCTTGCCCAGCTCTGCGACGAGGTCGCCGACGATGATCCCAACCCGGAGCTGCTCGAGGCGGTCCTCGAGTCGATCGACACGCCGATCGAGCGGACTCGCCTCGCGCGCGCAGCGATCGCCCAATCGGAATCTGGGATGATCGATGAGCAACTCGCGAACGCTGCGCTCGTGGACCTGGGCAGCGAGTCGCGGCGGCTCCTTCGAGCGAGCCTGCTGCAGGCCGTCGCCGTGCGAGTCGGCGCCACCAGAACACCGGCCGGCGTCCTGCTCGCCGCGTGAGACTGTCGGTCGCGGCGGAAACTGAACCCAGCTGAGCCCAGCCATCCGCACCCACCGGCCAACTGCACCGGTTGATGTGTTAGCGGAGGTCCGCCTTATCGAGCATCGCGATGAACGTCGGGCGACGACGGTGTTGCTCGCGTAGCTCCTCAATCCACCCCGCGAACCACTCGCTCTGCCCGGCCGCGTCGGCAGCGCGGCGGGCGTGCTTGAGCACCGGAATCGCGCGGGCGTAGACCCGACGGCCGGTCTCGAGCAGCATCTCATCCGCGACAAGCATGTAGGACGGCAGTGCCTGCTCCGGTCGCTGCGTCTCGATCGCTTCGGCGAGGCGCAGGCGTCGGTGCGATCCCGGGTCCCAGTCGGGATCCTCGTGCGCCGCGTTCCATGCCTCCTCGACCTCACCCTCGTTGAGCAGCGCATCGACGAGCCCACCGAGGTCGCGCTCGCGTAGCGCCAGGCACGCGGCGTCACGCTCGAAATCCCACGCGCCCACCGCGTCAGCCGCGCGACGCAGGCGCGAGTAGGTACTCGCCGAGGCCATCCGCTCGTGCTGCTCGCGGCACAGCCGCAACACCTCCGCCGGCGCCTCGCGCAGCTCGTGCACACCGCAGGCCAGGTCATAGAGCTTTTCGACCTGCCAGCCGTCTGTCTCCGCGATCCCACGCCCAGCCCACAGTAGGACCTCCATCGCGCCCGAAGCTGCCTATCGTCACGAGCTCGCCTGCGTGAGGTCGTAGACGGTCTGGTCTCCGATCTTCACGGACTTGAAGTTCGCCTTGACCCAACTCGCGATCGCGCTGCTGCTCGACGCGCCCGAGCCACCGCCCGGACCGCCACCGCCGGGGCCGGCGCCGGCCCCGTTGCCGGAGGCTATGTAGTAGTGGATCTCGCCTTTGGCGACGTATGCCTTGAACTGCGCCAGCGTCAGGTTGCCGCCCTGGTTGTTGAAGCCGCCGATCGCCATCACCGGCTCGCCGCCGGTGCCGAGCTCGAGCGAGGCCGCGGTCTGCGAGCCCGACACGGCCGCCACCCAGCGGAAGTTGCCGGCGTCGCTCTCGAGTGCCTTCTTCAAGGCGCTGCTCACCGCGATCTGTCCTGCACCGCCGCCGCCACCACCGGCCGACGGGGCGCCACCGGCCGAGCGAAGCCCTTTCGCGCCTGACGACGACCCTGACCCGAACAGCTGCACGCCGCCGGCTTCCGCGCTGCCCGATGACGAGGATCCCGAGGCGGAGCCACCGGGAACCGGAAGTCCGCCACCGGACGTCGAAGCGCCCCGGGCGCCAGATGTCGAGCCTGCAGGCCTACCCGGCAAGCCATCCGCGCGTCCGCCGGGTCCAGTCCCTCCACCCGGCCCCATGCTGCCGCCCATGCCCGCGCTCCCCGGTCCAGCGGAGGGGATCGACCCGGTGTGCGCGGTCGTGATCGTCTGTGCGGAGTAGGCCACGGGCCCGGCGAGGCAGGCCACGAGGGCGAGCACGGCCACGGCGATCGGGACGCGCCGCCCGAGCCGTCGCAGCGTCGGGACCGCGAGCAGGCCGATCGCCGCCAGGGCGGCGCTCACGAGGATCAGCGGGCGCAGCCAGGCTTCCCAGTGTGGCGTGCGATCGAGCAGCACGTAGGACCAGGCGGTCGTGCTCAGCACCGCTACCGCCGCGACGATCCGGGTGCCGGCCGTTTCGCGGACCCGCCACAGGACAGATCCCGTGATCGCGATCAGGGCGGCGACCGCCGGGACGAGGGCGACCGTGTAGTAGGTGTGGATCACGCCCTGGCCGAAGCTAAAGACGGCCGCGGTCACGAGCAGCCAGCCGCCCCACAAGAGCAGCGCCGCACGGATGCGGTCAGTGCGCGGCGCGCGCCGGGAATGCCACAGGCCGACGACGAGCGCGAGCAGCGCTGCCGGCAGCAGCCAGGACGCCTGCGCGCCCATCAGATTGTCGAACAGCCTTAGCGGGCCGGTCGCTCCGCTGAAGCCCGTGCCGCCACCACCGCCGCCCCCGCCCCCTGGGCCGCTGGAGCCGAAGATCCGCCCGAGGCCGTTGTAGCCGAAGATCAGGTTGAAGATGTTGTTGTCGGGCGAGCCGTCGATGAACGGCCTCGAGCTCGCCGGCCACAGCGCCACGATCGCCACCCACCAGCCGCAGCTGACGAGGATCGCCAGCGCGCCGGCGAGCAGTTGCGTCAGGCGTCGGCGCAGCCCGGTGGGTGCAGCCACCAGGTAGACCAGCCCGAACGCTGGCAGCACGAGGAACGCCTGCATCATCTTCGCGAGGAACGCGAAGCCGATCATCGCCCCGGCGGCGATCACCCACTTGGTGCCCGCTCGCTCGATCGCCCTGGTCAGGCAGTACGCGCTCGCGACGAGCAGGCACACGAGCAGCGCGTCGGGGTTGTTGAAGCGGAACATCAGCGCGGCCACCGGCGTGATCGCCAGCAGCGCGCCCGCGAGCAGACCGGCGCCCGCGCCGAACCAGCGCTTGACCGCGGCGTACAGCAGCGCGACCGCCGCGACACCCTCGAGCGCCTGCGGGACCAGCATGCTCCAGCTGCTGAAGCCGAAGATCCGCCCTGAGACCTCCATCACCCACAGCGACGCGGGCGGCTTGTCGACCGTGATGAAGCTCGACGAGTCGATCGACCCGAAGAACATCGCCTTCCAGCTTTTCGTTCCCGCCTGCACGGCGGCCGCGTAGAAGCTGTTCGCGTAGCCGGACGCGCTGAGATCCCATGTGTAGGCAATCGCCGTGCCCAGCAGCAGCGCGATCAGCGCCGCCCGCGCCCAGCCGGGCTCTGACCGTCGCTCCTTGCGTTCCTCAGTGTCCTGCCGGTGCTCCCTGGCATCCGCGGGGCGCGTGGCGGAATCGCTGGGCGTCGGCGTCTCGCCGGCCGGACGGTGGAGTAGGTATGTGGAGTTCATAGCGTCCACCCTGCCCGCGATCCATAAGACGAACGTGGCGTGAAAGTAGGAAGATCCTAAGGACGACGCGGCCAACGAAGGTAGACGAGGAGCGACATGGACAGACCTGTGAAGCGGCGCTGGGAGATCCTGATCGGGCGCTATACCGCCAATCCTGCGATGCGTGGTCTGTTCAAGCTGGGGATCACGCCGCCGGGGATGGCGCTCGTGGAGACGATCGGCCGGCGCTCGGGCGCCGTGCGGCACACGCCCGTCGCCTACACGCCCGGCGACGACGACACACTGTGGCTGATCGCCCAGCACGGCGAGCACGCCGGCTGGGTGCGCAACTTCCAGGCCACCCCTCAAATAAGGGTGCGCCTCGGTCGCCACTGGCGCACGGGCACGGCCAAGCTACTCCCCGACGACGACGTCAAGGCCCGGATCCGCACGTTCTCCGACAGCGCGGTCGGCCGCGCCGTCACGGCCGCGACGTTCCGCGCGCTCGAGAGCCAGCCCGTAACGGTGCGGATTCAGCTCGAGGGCTGAGCTCCAGCTCTGAGCGACGTCCTCGGCTTTCGCCCGATCGCTGTGGCTATCGGACTCGGCTGTTCGTGCTCACGATGCAACAACGAAACGCCCGCCGACTAAAAGCCAGCGGGCGTTCCCTACTGCAAATCCTCTGCTTCCTACAGCCCGCCGTCGTGGCGCTGGCGACGCTGCATCATCATGATCGAACCGCCAGCGCACACCAGCAGCAGTCCACCGCCGACCGTCCAGGTCAGGTTGAAGCCGGTGAACGGCAGGGTGCTCGCTTTCGCGGGTTCGGTGGAAGTCGTCGGCGTGCTGCTCGTGGTGGCCGGTTCGACTTCTTTAGCCGGTGTCGTCGTCGGGGTTTTCGTCGATTTCGACGGCGACGTGCCGCTTTTCGGTTCCGGCTTTTTGGCGTTCGAGTTGTTGTAGCCAGCGTTCGGACTCGTTTCCGCCGCAAGAGCCGGCGTCACGGGAGCCAAGCCCAGCGCCAGCACGACCGGCAGAATCAAGAGTCCGCGCCGCGCCCGGGACGATCCACTCCGCTTCGTTGCTGCTGCTGTCTCTGGCCTGCTCGAGGCCATGACGTTGGTCCGAGTCATGCCAACCTCCAGTTCGTGGTCTTGTGAGCTGCGGCCCGAATGGGCCTCCTGCGGTGAATTGCCCGCTGATTCTATTGGCAAAACGCCTTCTTTGCTCGTAATTCGCTCTTTCCGTGCGGCTCCCTCCTGTGGAGAGGTCTCCCGAGATAGGTGCCCGTCCGGCCACAAGGTCTATCACCAACGACGGTCGTCGGCCTGAGCGGGGCTCTTTCTAAAGACGTCGGGATGCGTATCACTTTTAAGGATGCGTATAACTATAGTGTCACGCAGTCTCTTTTTTATAACAACACTTTCGCCTCTTTACCTTCCCGTCGATACCATCGCGATACGTAGCTTGAGGGCGCCGGCACGACACCGCTCAACTACCGTCGAGACCTCGGATCTCGCTAGGCCCCGACCTGCACCCTCCCTTCAAGCGTCCCCTCGGCCAGCTCGCCGCGCAGCACCTTCTTGTCGAACTTGCCGACGCTCGTCTTCGGGACCTCCGCGATGAACGCGAACTCGTCCGGCAGCCACCACTTGGCCACGCGCCCCTGCAGGTACTCTACGAGCTCCTGCGCGCTCGTGTCCGCCCCCTCGCGCAGCACCACGCAGCACAGCGGACGCTCGGCCCAGCGCTCGTCGGGCTTGGCAATCACCGCTGCCTCGACCACGTCGGGGTGGGCCATCACCTCGATCTCGAGCTCGACCGATGAGATCCACTCACCGCCGGACTTGATCACGTCCTTCGCGCGGTCGGTGATCTGCACCGATCCCTCCCTGTCGACGGCGGCGATGTCGCCCGTGCGCAGCCAGCCCGCGTCGAACTTCTCGGGGTCGTCCTCTTCGAAGTAGCGTGCGGCAACCCAAGGCCCGCGCACCTCGATCTCGCCGGTGGACTCGCCGTCCCACACGACCTTCTCGCCGTCGTCGCCGATCAATCTCAACTCAACCCACGGCAGCGCCTTGCCCTGCCTGGCGCGGCCGTTCCAGTACGCGTCGTCGTGTTCGCCGGCCTCATTCGGACGTGCGTAGGTCGCCACAGGGCTCGTCTCGGTCATGCCCCAGGCCTGGAAGATCCGCACGCCGTGGCGCTCCTCGAAGTCCTGCATCAACTGCTTCGGCACCGCCGAGCCGCCGCAGGCCGCGTTGACGAGCGAGGAGAGATCGACATCGGGGTGCTCGTCGGCGTAGCGCAGCATGTCGGCGAAGATCGTCGGCACGCAGCCCATCAGCGTCGGGCGCTCGGCCTCGATCAGCTGCGCCAGCGGCTCGGCCTGCAAGAACCGATCCGGCAGGATCAGGTCGGCGCCAGCGAGCGCCGCGCCGTGCGGCAGCCCCCAGGCGTTGGCGTGAAACATCGGCACGACCGCCAGCACCCTGTCGACGCTCGACAGGCCGAGCGCGTCCTTCATCAACGTCGCCGTCGAGTGCAGGCAGATCGAGCGGTGCGAGTAGAGCACGCCCTTCGGGTTGCCGGTCGTGCCGCTCGTGTAACACAGCGCGGCCGCCCTTCGCTCGTCGATCTCCGGATAGTCGAACGATTCGCCGCCCGCCTCCTCCAGCAGATCCTCATAGCGCAGCACGTTAGGCAGTGAAGTGTCCGCGGGAGCAATCACCTGGGTCCGGTCCGACGGGTGGGTTGGATCTCCCATCACCACGTAGTGGCGCACCCCATGAAAGCTCGGCGCGAGCTTCTCCAGGATCGGCACGAGCGACTCGTCGACGAAGATCGCCTTGTCGTCGGCGTGGTTGACGATGTAGGTGAGCTGCTCCTCGAACAACCTGATGTTGAGCGTGTGCAGCACCGCCCCGACACACGGAACCGCCATGTACAGCTCGAAGTGGCTTTGGTTGTTCCAGGCGAAGGTCCCGACACGGTCGCCGGGCTCG
>Ga0302326_10017822_pt1 | contig 14769 bp, 11 predicted proteins | sample Palsa_T0_3_FD_202264 | JGI IMG/M metagenome (GOLD analysis project Ga0302326, IMG submission 202264) | Peat permafrost microbial communities from Stordalen Mire near Abisko, Sweden - Palsa_T0_3 | ecosystem: Environmental > Terrestrial > Soil > Palsa > Peat permafrost | place: Sweden: Abisko... | reverse complement strand
ACAGGGGGAAGAGCCGCGACTGTGGGCATTTTACGCGAAAACTTCGGGGTCGAGGTCGGAGAAGAATGTTTTGTGCAGGCGGCGGACTACTTCGGGGACCTCGTCTTCTTCGATCACGAAGGTCAGGTTAATCTCGGATGCGCCTTGCGAGATCATGCGGATTTTTTTGTCGGCGAGTTCGCGAAATACGAGACCGGCGATTCCGGGCGTATCTCGCAGGTTTTCTCCGACCAGGCAGACGATGGCTTTGCGGCCTTCATATTTTACGTCGGCAAGCTTGGCCAAATCGGCAGCCAGCGCTGGAATCGCCTGATTGGAATCGACCGTTAGCGAGACGCTGACTTCGGACGTCGAGACCACATCGACGGCGACTTTGTGGCGATCGAAGGCTTCGAAGATGGCGCGCAGAAATCCGTGGGCCAGCAGCATGCGGGGCGCGGCAACGTCGACGATGGTGATGCGCTTCTTGGCAGCGATCGCTTTGAAAATGTTCTTGCCCTGCGGGGCGCGGGTGGTGATGCGCGTGCCTTCGCAGGATGGGTTGCGCGAGTTCAACACGTAGACGGGAATGTTTTTCTGGATGGCTGGCAGCACGGTAGCCGGGTGCAGAACCTTCGCGCCAAAGTACGCGAGCTCAGCGGCTTCGTCGAAGCCGATGACCTTGATGCGCCGGGCGTCCGGACAGATGCGGGGATCGGTGGTGAGGATGCCGTCGACGTCGGTCCAGATCTCGATGCGCTCCGCGCCCAGGCCCGCGCCGAAGATGGCGGCGGAGAAATCTGAGCCGCCACGGCCGATGGTAGTGGTGATGCCGGCGCGGTTGGCGCCGATGAAGCCACCCATGACCGGTACTTTTCCGTCGTTCAGCAGAGGCTGAACTTTTTCTTGCAGCTTGACATTGGTCTCTTCGAACTGCGGCACCGCCTCCATGTAGGTGTTGTCAGTGACGAGGATGTCGCGGGAGTCGACGTGGACTCCATTCAACCCCCGCGCGGCGAAGGCGGCGGCGACGATTTTGCTGGAGAGCATTTCGCCGAAGGCGGCGACGTGATCGGTGGTGCGGGGAGTAATTTCTCCGACCGCGGAGATGCCGCGCAGGAGTTCGTCGAGCGATTCGAATTCGGCGCCCAGTTCGGAGTGAAATTCTGTGAAGAGCGCAGTGCCCAAGAGTTCGCTGGCGGTGTTGTAGTGCCGCTCTTGCAGGGTCCGGCAGAGTTTGAGTGCGGTTTTCCGCTCGCCTTCTCCGGCGGCGCGGGCCATGGTCAGAAGAGTGTCGGTAACCTTGGCCATGGCGCTTACTACGACAACCGGTTTCTGGGCCAATCGACCTTGCACGATCGCCGCCACGCGATCAATGGCTTTGGGGTCTTCGACCGAAGTACCGCCGAACTTCATGACGATCATGGGCGACGATCCCTGGGGCGAGTGATTGTCTGAGACTGCGGCCCGTCCTGAATAAGTACTTCAAGGGCTAAGACCCAAAGAGATCGTGCGCCGTTTATGGCAGCGCTGAAAGCGCTGCGCCACCCAAAATCCGAATCACTGCGTTTCATCCCAGGTAGTCCTTAGCTTTCAGTAATTCGGCATTCAGGACGGCGGCCCCGGCCGCGCCGCGGATGGTGTTATGAGAGAGCACGGTGAACTTCCAGTCGAGGACGCCGCAGGGTCGGAGGCGACCGACGGCGGTGGTCATGCCCGCACCCATGTCGATATCGAAACGCGGCTGCGGACGGTCGTTGGCTTCGAGATAGACCACCGGCAATTCGGGAGCGCTGGGCAGCTTCAGTTCCTGCGGCTCGCCGCGGTAACTGTTCCAGGCTGCGATGATTTCTTCGGACTTGGCCTTGGTCTTCAGGCGAATGGAAACCGATTCGGTATGCCCGTCCTCGACGGCGACGCGATTGCATTGCGCGCTCATGGCGAATGTGCCGGGAATAATTCTGGCTCCGTTGAGCTGGCCGAGAAGTTTCTTGGTCTCCTCTTCCATCTTCTCTTCTTCGTTTTTGATGAAAGGGATTACATTTCCCAGGATGTCGAGCGAAGCCACTCCGGGATATCCCGCGCCGCTAACCGCTTGCATGGTCACGGCCATAACGGTTTCCAGGCCGAATTTCCGGTGCAGGGGCGCAAGCGCGAGCACTAACCCAATGGCGGAGCAGTTCGGATTGGTAACGACGTATCCGCCGGATTTCTTACGCCAGGCCTGAACATCGATCAGCTTGATGTGGTCGCCGTTGACTTCGGGAATGACCAGCGGGACGTCTTCCTGCATGCGTAGGGCGCTGGAGTTCGAAACTACGGCGCAACCGGCGTCGGCGAAGCGAGGCTCCATTTCAGCGGCAATGGCGGAGTCGAGGGCGGCGAAAATTATTTTCGGAGCGCCCTCGGGAGTGGCGGGAGAAACTTTCATCGCGGCCACGGTCCCGGGAATCGGCGTTTTGAGACGCCAGCGGGCGGCTTCGGCGTAAATTTTGCCTTCCGAACGGTCTGAGGCGGCCAGCCAGGCTACCTCGAACCAGGGATGGTGCTCCAGCATCTGGATGAATCTTTGTCCTACGACGCCGGTGGCCCCGAGGATACCGATAGGAATCTTACGGTTCATATAGTCCGAATCAGAATCAGATTGTCTCAATCAAGCGTAGCAGGAATTCTATAACGGGCCGGCATGACTCCCAGGGACGAGCCTTCGCCTGCACGTTCCATCCATCAGCTTCCAACGGCAACATGAAAATGAGCAAGTAGCGAAAGGATGACAACTTTCGCAGCGGGCCCGGCTAAAGCCGGGTTGGATGAGGGTGGGACTTACGGCGCGGCTGAAGCCGCGCCCTTTCAAAGCCGAAGCCTCCAGAATCCTCTTCCGCTTGCCGATAGGAGATGTTGGAGGGACTCGCATGCCCGAGCTGCGCCAGAACTTCTTCAGCAAGGAATGGGTGATTATTGCGACAGAACGGGCCAAGCGGCCCGAAGAGCTGGCGATGCACCGGATGGCGGAACCGGTGCCGGCTTTTGTGGAAACTTGTCCCTTCTGCCCCGGAAACGAGAGTCAGTCGCAGCACGAAGTCTTCCGCGCTCCGGCGGCGGCAGGCGAACCGTGGGAGGTGCGCGTGATCCCCAACAAGTTTGCAGCATTATCCAGCGAGTTGCAGCCCACCCGCAACCCGCAACATATGCGGAGGCGCATTGATGGGTTCGGTTTTCATGAAGTCATCATCGAGGCTCCGGACCATTCTCACTGCACCGCGCTGATGACCGATGCACACGTGGCCAAGGTTATCGGAGTTTATCGCGCTCGCTACAATGCGTTAAGCGCGGATCGGCGGGTGAATCACATTACGATCTTCAAAAATCACGGAGCGGACGCGGGGGCAAGCCAGTCCCATCCGCACTCCCAGCTCATTGCGACGCCCGTCATTCCCAGCCAGGTGCGGCATCGTTTGTTCGAGGCTCTGCGGTATTACGACGACGCCGGGGAATGCATGTTCTGCCACATGATGGAAAGCGAGATCGCAGACCAGACTCGCATCGTGCTCAAGAGCGAGCATTGCGTGGCCATGGAAGTCTTCGCCTCGGCGACGCCGTTCGCGACTTATATTTTCCCCCTGCGCCACATGGCCAGCTTCGGCGACATCTCAGACACGGAGGTTGCTGACCTCGCCCGAACTTTGAGGATGCTGCTGGCCAAAATGTATGTCGGGTTGCGGAATCCTGACCTGAATTACACGGTGCGCAGCGCGCCCGCGGATTATGCTGGCGCGCGCCATCTTCATTGGTACGTGAGCGTTATTCCACGGCTGACGCGAACGGCGGGGTTTGAGTTGGGCTCAGGAATGTTTATCAATACCGTGCTGCCGGAAGCGGCGGCGGAGTTTCTGCGGAATGTCGTGGTAGAGAAGGTGGCGGGGGTGGGCGCCGGATAGTAATCCAGACACTGGGGCTAAAGCCCTCAGAGATAAAGAGACTCTATCGCAGCGCTGGAAGCGCTGCGCCACCCAAAAGCGATCCAAAACCCATTACTCAGAACCCAGTAGTCAGAGACCGGTACTCAGAACCCAGAACCCGGTACTCAGAGACCAGTACTCAGGTACTCAGTACTCAGAGACCGGTAGTCAGAGACCAGAACCCAGAACCCAGAACTCTTCTACTTGCGGTGAATCGTCTGTCCAACGGCATAGTCGGTTAGCGGCCCGAATTTTTTCTTCTCGGCATAGAGGCGCCAGCGGCGGAAGACGATGCGCAGACTGGCCATCACCGGGATCGACAGGTAAATTCCAAGGATGCCGGCGACCTCGCCCCCCGCCATCACACCGAAGATCGCTGCCAGAGGATGCAGTTCCATGCTCTCGCCCATGATGCGCGGGGAAGAAACGTAGTCCTGAACCAAGCGCCAGACTCCGAGGAAGATTATGAGGATGAGCCAGTGGCTGTAGCTCATCAGCAGCGCAACGCTGACAATGGTCAGCGCGCCCGCCAGCGGTCCGACCACAGGAATAAATTCCAGCACACCGCCGAGGGTTCCGAGGACCAGCGCATAGGGAACCCGCATGATGCCGAGAACCGCGGAGTACATGATCAGGGTCAGCGCGGCCAGGGTGAGTTGGGCACGGATGAAGTGGGCCAGCATCTGGTTAAGGTCGTTGAGTACGTTCTCCAGAAATTCACGCTGCGGCCGCGATTGAATGGTGGAGAGCAGGAAGTCGCTGAAGGAGCGCCCATCCTTCAGAAAGAAGATCGCCAACAAGGGCACGACGAAGAACAGCCACGCCTGTTTGGCGACATCGGCCACGCGCAAGCCCACGCGCTGCCCGACTTGCGAGATCTCGTCGCTATGGCTGATAAGGAACGACTGCACCAGTTCGGTCGCCTTAACATTCCAGCCGTGTTCCTGCCCGAGCTGGGCGGCGATGTTGCCGGATTTGAGCTGAGTGAGCAGGTCGGGCAACGCTTTCCCCAGGCGCGCGCCCTCGCGCGTGACCATGGGCCCGACCACCACGAAAAACACCACCACCAAAACAATGAGCAGGGCGTAAATCACGGCGATGGCCCGCTCGCGCCCGCGGAGCAATCTTTCCAGTCGGTTCACCAGCGGGCTCATGAGATAAGCGAAAAAGATGGCGAAGAGGAATGCGATCAGGGTGGCTCGCGCCACGTAGAGAAAGCCCAGCCCCAGCGCGAACAGCAGCACCGTGGTCAAAACGCGCGCCGTACGTGAGTCAGCCAGCAGCATTGGATTCTTCCAGGGCGGGTCTCGCTTCTGCCGCCCAGATTAACTCAGTAAGCTCAATTCAGTCCCGGACCACTTCTGTGCTATCGGCGGGAATCGACACCCGGATCAATTTGTAATGATCTTGATCGTCCAGCCACAGCCCCCACTCGAAATTTTCCCCAGTCAGCTTCAGATGCAGGAGTTCGCGCTGGGTACCGTGGATGGTAGCTTTTTCCTTGCCCAGCAGTTCGATGCGCACCGGCAGCGAGAGCCGGTCCTGCGGAACCAGCGCTCCAAAATCGGCGCCGTCCTGCGGGCACTTCAAATTTCCACCCTCAGCCTTACATGCGGAGGACAGGTAGCGCCAGGCGAGGATTTCGCGGTGCACGAAAAAATTGTTGTCCAGCACGGGGGTGGAGGTGGGCAAAAGGAACGCCTGCTCGGCGGCTTTGGCGGCGGCGGAGGTAGTGATGCGCTCCTTCAGAAAGTCATTGTCGGGAAACACGCTCAACGAGCCGCCAGAGGACTGGCTCCACTCGTAGCGCATGAGATCGCCGCTGGAAGTGAGTTCCAGATCGGATTTCTGGCTGGCGCCGTCAGTGCCGACGGTTTCCTTGAGTTGCGACTTGACCTCGCTTCCGCCCTCGATCGCCCGGATAGTGAAAGTTTCGGTCGCGACCCGCTGGCCCTTCATGAAGATGCCGAAGGAGCCGGAGTCGACGGTATGCGCGGCCTCTGTCTTTTCAGATTTATCTTTCTTGTCAGCGGCTTTGTCACTGGCCTTGTCGCCGGCATTGCTGGAGGCGATACTTTCCGCCGGGCGGACGAAGGCGTCCGCCGCTCCACGATTGATGAACGACAGAAAGAAAACCAGCACGAAGGTCAGGGCTCGAGGACGGTTCCAGCGCGTTTCCATTTGCAACTTCACTCCGCTTCTCCTTCTTCAATCCGCGTCGCGATTTTCTTTTTCAGCGGTCTCTTCTCTCTTGGCTTCAGTCCAAGACAGTCCGCAATTTCTGCCGCGATCTCTTCTACTGCCCGGCTCTCAGTTTGTATCTTCAGGCGGGCCTTCGAGTAGTTTGGCTGGCGCGCTTCGTAGAGCTTGCGAAAGTGTTCGCGACTCTTCAGCAGCGGTCGCTCGACACCGCTCTCCGCCGATTGCCGGCTGCAGCGCCGCCATAGATGTTCGACCGGAGCCTCCAGAAAAACTGTCGGCACGCCAGCGGCCAACAGTAAGTCCGCGTTTTCTTGCTGCACGAAGGCACCCCCGCCGAGCGCCACCACCCGTTTCGCACCGCCGCGCAGCTCTTCGAGTATTTCTTGCAGCGCCGACTGCTCGGCGCGGCGAAATTCAGGCTCGCCGGAATCCCGAAAAATTTCAGCGACGGTACGTCTTTCGCGCTGCTCGATGCGATCGTCGAGATCCTCGAACGTCCAGGCCAGATTCTCTCCCAGCACGCGGCCGACGCTGGTCTTTCCCGCGCCCATGAATCCCACCAGGAAAATTGCGTTGTTCGTGGTTCCCGCGACCGGTGAAGACGGAAGCGTACGCCGCACCCCCGCGCGCTTCCGAGCGTCTACGTGCTTGCCAGAATGCTTCTTCAAAGGCAGCTTCCAGCTTCCAGCCGCCAGCTTCCATCTGGCAATGTGACGGATAGAGGCCCATAACCTCGGAGCTGGTTCAAATTATTTGGAGGTACGTTTGCTGAGGTGGATTTTACCACTGAAGCTGCGCAGTACTACCGTGGAAGAGACGGCAGCCCGACCCATGGTACCCACGAAGGCACTTCCCTGTTTGACGATAAATGCAGTGTGGGTCCTGGGCTGAAGAGGAATGTCGTCGTGCACTTCGCCGCGTACGGAGCTGGCGCTCACATTGGCCGAAGTAGTTTCGGGGACGGTGGCTTCAATATTGCCGCTGTGACTGGTCAGGCGATATTCGCCGCTGTCGCCGAAGTCGCCAATGTAGTTGATGCCGCCGCTGGTGGAAATCACCTGCACCAGAGGACCGGTGACCCGGTTGAGAGTGACATCTCCGCTGAGGGAATCGACTTCTACGTGACCGTCCTGCACGTTGGTTAGAGTGACGGGTCCGTTGAGGGTTTTCACATGAACATGCGCGCTGGTGATGTCGCGTACGTCGACGGTCGCGTCTGCGCCTTCGAGAGTGAGGTCGCCGTGAAGTTTTTCAGCCCGCAGGGGCCCAGTGCTGGAATGCAGCGTGATGCTGGCATCGGCAGGCACCAGGATTTCGTAATCCACACGACCTGAATCCACCGTTGCGCCGGGCAAAAGGTGGGTTTGGATGTCGACGCGATTGCCGGTCTGATTGCTGTCGACCTCAACTTTGTCGGAAAACAGCAGGGCATTGATGGATACTGTATTGCCGCTGGAGGGTTTGACGGATATGGATCCGTAGGCGTTGTTTACCGAAACTCCTGCCCGGGCGCTGACGTTGAAGTGGAGATCCTTGTGAATTGGGGCGGCGTGAATGGGGGCCGCGTTGGCCTGGGCCACCAGCGCTCCGGCAGCGATTACGCCGAATACGGCGCCGGCTATCGCTCGCGTCACGGCTCCGCCAATGAGCCCGGCCGGCGTTCCAGGCAAAGCTCCGCACAAAGCTCCAGTCAGGGCTTGGCTCGCAGCTCCGCTCACGGCTCCGAGTGTTGCCAGTTTGCGCCCACTCATGTGATTCCCCTAGGTCCTACATCTTCCGCCCAGCGGGGGCGGGCTCGAAAATCGTTACATTATGGCAGAGAACGATCCATGGCAAACTCGAAAAGCATGGCCTTTTCCTGATAAGCGGCCAGCAACGAGCGGCGGGCTTCTTCGTCGTTCGGGTAAGCGGCCAGGTTGCTTTTCGCGTCCGCAATATACTGGTTCACGCGGCGCAGGTTGTCAGTGTATTTAGCCTGCGTCGCCGGAGATTGCTGTGCGACCTCCTGCATGAGATCGTCGTCGTTGAGTCCGGCAATGGGCAGGTCGGTGGCGTCGGGACGCGCGACCGGATAGGTAGATGCGATTTGCTGCGGCTGCGAATGCTGACGGATGTAAATCCCCACAGTCAGCAGCAAAACGGCTGCGGCCGGGGCCATCCAACGCGCCCATCCCCAGCGGCTGCTGAAGGCGGGAAGGAGGGAACGACCGGCGTGTTGAGCGCGAATCAGGCCCTCCTGACGCAAAGCAATTTCGATGGAATTCCACACGCGCGGGCTGGGCTCATGCGCCGCTTGCAGTTCGGTGGCGGTGGCGGCAATCAGATTCAGCTCCGCAACCAGAGCCGAGCACTCCGGGCAGGTTTTCAGATGAGCCCGCTGATCAGGCCGGCTGCCATCCTCAATTTCGGTAAGGCTGTGGTGCAACTCGACACAATTCATACCACTCTCCCCAAGCCTCTGCGGAAACAATTGACTAACCAGTTCAGTTCGCTTGCCCTGCGCCGTGGCCAGTCTGCGCTGGCTCACGTTGCTGTGCGGCGGTTAAAGCCGCTTCCGATTTCCGCTCAATCGGAGCGGCTGAAGCCGCTCCCTTTCGAAGCAGTATTTCAAAGCAGTATCTTCAAATATCGGCAATCTCGAAACTGCTTAAGACACTTACAACCTTGAAATGGACTCAGGATTTCTCTGCCTTTTCGGCGCGATTGATTTTGAGCATATCGCGCAGCTTCATTCGTGCCTTGTGTAATTGCGACTTGCTGTTGCCGATCGAGCATCCCACGATGGTTGCGATCTCATTATGTTCGTAACCTTCGACGTCGTGCAGGACAAAAATCGTGCGGTAGCCAGGAGGGAGATCTTCGACTGCTCTTTGCAACTGCAGCCGGTCGATCGATCCGGCTAACGCCAAGTCGTCTGCCCCAAAATCTTTCTTCGGGGTATCATCGTCGCCCCCCTGCGTGGTCTCTTCCAGCGAAACTACCGGGAGGCTCTTCTTTCTCAGGTGCATCAGCACTACATTTACTGACAGGCGGTGCAGCCAGGTCGAAAATGCCGACTCGCCGCGGAAGGTCGCGATCTTGCGATACAGCTGCAGGAAAGCCTCCTGAGTCAAATCCTCGGCCTCGGCAATATTCGCCGTCATCCGCAGACAAAGCGAGTAAACGCGCCGCTTGTGCTTGTCGTAAAGAGCCTGAAACGCCTGGGCGTCGCCTAATTTAGCTCTTTCGATTGCCTCGGCTTCGTCGAACTCAGTGGCCTGCCGATGTCGTTCTTGTGGTCGGCCTTGCTGTCGATCGTGTGGAGCTCGGTCGGTCAAGATGCCTTTCGCCGGCCGCATAATCTGAGATGCGGCTAACTATCTTTGCGTTGTATGGCTTGCGGGCAGAGCTGCGAACACTAAGGTAATACCTGTATTCAAAATACAAGAGCGATTCTACCAATCTTGGGATCTATCCAACTTCTTTGCTTCGTCCCAGAAATCCTTTGCCTGCCCGGGGTTGAGTGACCCATTGCACTGCCACCTCGAACCGATCCCAAATTTGGATGCATAATCTTCGAAATTTGGTACGTTACAGTTCGAACTCCTTGTCCTCGGAGCCGGATTTTTCGGGGGCTTGCGGCCTAACTCGATTTAGGAAAGCCCGGCAGATGGCCGCTGCGCCTCCAGGCATCCAGCATCCCGACAAGGGATCTAGCTTCCCACGTACCGCGCGTACAAGCTGCGGGCAATGGCGGTATCGGTGGTTCCTTTGATGATGGCTCGGCCGTCGGGGAAGAGGGTCATTTCGTAGGGGTCACGCCAGAATTTCAGGACGAAATCGTTGTGACGGACGGCGCCGTGAGGCTGGAGGCGCAGGTTCATCTCGGCAAAATCGATCGGGCGTTGGCGCTCATGGATTTGCACGGAATTCCTGCCACACAAGGTGATATGGGGGCGTCCTTCACCCGCGAGATGAATAAAGTCTCGCTCGTCGCAGGCGCGGCAACCGGGCCGTGGCTTGGCGGCGGAGATTTCGGCGTGCTCGTTGGTCCAGACATCGAAGGACAGGAGGGTGCGGCGGACCTGCGGCGCATCCGGCCCCATGACCAGTAGTTTGAGAGCCTCGGTAGCTGCAACCGACGCCACCAGGTTGACTGCCGAGTTCAGAATGCCGGAGGTCTCGCAGGTTTCAACCGAGCCACGCGGTGACTCGGGGAAAATGCAGGCCAAGCAGGCCGTCTGGCCCGGAAGGACGTTCAAAGTGACAGCGTAGCTGCCCACGGCAGCGGCGTAGATCCAGGGCAGGGATCGGGACACGGCGTAATCGTTAAGTAAGTAACGGGTTTCGAAGTTATCGGTTCCGTCCAGGATTAGCGGGATTCCTTCAAGCAAAGCCTCAATGTTGGAGGGGACAAGATCATCGACCTTGCTTTCGACGACGATCTGAGAGTTAAAGGCGCTTATTTTGCGACCGGCGGCGACGGCTTTGGGCAGAGAGTCGGCCGCATCTTGTTCGTCGAAGAGGGACTGGCGCTGTAGGTTGCTGGGCTCGACGTAATCGCGGTCGATGATACGCAGCGTCCCTACGCCTGCGCGCGCTAGCAGGGAAGCCAGCGCGGAGCCAGTCGCGCCGCAGCCGACGATGGCAACCCTGGCAGTCGCCAGCCTCCGCTGACCCTCCACTCCAATACCAGGGAACAGGATTTGCCGGGAATAGCGGTCGTCTTTGGACTGCGAGTGCGGAGACTTCGAAACCGGCGAGCCTGCCGCCGCAGAGTAGCCGTCTTGTTTTTCCAGTGCCAAAGAGGTCACCCGTCCAGTGCTCACAAAACCTTTATTATAAGTGGCTGACCAGCCGATGAATCATGTGGAAGGCTGCAGGTACAGCAGTGATGCCGTAGTCCGTCGAAAAGTAAGCATCAAAGTTACTTAGACGCTTTATCGCGACGCAAGAACGCACCTGCCAGGGACCAAGGACACCTGTTTGCCGAGACGCTACGCGACATTTCTGACCGCGACAATCTTCATATGGTCTGTGGTTCTGTGCTCGCGGGCGGAGGCAGGCGGCGGACCGCTTATGTACAAGGATGGTAGGAAGAGCGGTGCGCAGTGGACAGTGAGTGGTGCCGAGACCATTGCGTCCCCGGCGGATGAAGAAAAGGTGCAGCAGGTTCCTCCGCCGGGTGCGATTTCAGGTTACGAGGGCAAGACGGTGCGGTCCATTGTGATTCCAGGTGTGGAGGGAATAGACCGCGAGCATCTATTGCGGCTGCTGCCGCAAAAGGTCGGCGAGCCGCTGGATCGTGACCGGGTTCGCGACAGCCTGCGAAGCCTGTACGCCAGCGGGCGCTTCGCCGATATTCAGGCGGACGCGGTGCCTTCGGGGGACGGCGTCACGCTCACCTTCGTCAATTCGCCCAATTTTTTTGTTGGCGCGGTCGACATTGAAGGTGGTCCTGCACATCCCACGCGGAACCAGATCATCAATGGATCGAAGTTTCAGCTCGGAGAACTCTATAGCCGCGAAAAGCTCGATCGCGCCCTCGAGAACATCCGGCAACTGATGCAGGAGGATGGGTACTACCGGGCGCGAGTTACGGCGGAGAGTACTTCGAACGAGAGTACAAAACAGGTGGACATTTTGTTTCACATCACTCCCGGGTCGCAGGCGCGCATCGGCGAAGTGAAGGTTACGGGCACCTCGCGCCTCTCCTCCGGCGACGTGCAAGACATGGCGCATTTCCCGCGCGGCGAACGAGTTACGGCTGCGCGGGTAAGCGGCTCGCTACAACGTCTGCGCAAACGCTTTCAAAAGCAGAATCGAGCACTGGCACAGGTTTCCATTGCCGCGCAGCTGTATCACTCCGACACCAATACGGTGGATTTTACTTATCTGGTCGATCCCGGCCCGGTGGTGGTGATTTATGCGCTGGGCTATCACGTCAGCCGCGGGGTTATGAAGAAAGAGATTCCGGTCTATGAAGAGAATGCGGTGGACGACGATCTGTTGAACGAAGGCAAGCGCAACCTATTGGATTACTTGCAGTCCCGCGGCTTGTTCGATGCCAAGGTTGATATCAAGAAAGAGAGCGATCCGGAGACTCTGCGCTTCATCTACCAGATTGATCCGGGTCCGGTGCACAAGGTGGTGCTGGTGGAAATCACAGGCAATAAGAACTTCCTGGACAGGAAATCCTTACTGTCGCGCATGCAGATTGAGCCCGCGGCTCGTTTTCTGAGCCATGGGCGCTACAGCGCCGTTCTGTTGGCCAGTGACGTGGCGACCATCGAGGGACTCTATCGTGCCAATGGCTACCGCCAGGTGCAGATTCAAACCCATGTGGACGATAACTATCGGGGCAACGACAACCAGATTGCGGTGCACTTGCACATCGAGGAAGGACCACAAACGCTGGTCGGCAAGTTGGACATCGTTGGAAACCAGAAAATTGCGACCAAAGACTTTCCGGACCTGACCACGCAGGCCGGCCAGGACTATTCCGAGGAGAACCTGGCTGGAGATCGCGAGAGGATCCTCAACTATTACTTCAATCATGGTTTTCCCAACGCAACTCTTGAGATCAGCACCAAACCCTCCAGCCAGCCGAATCGCGAAGACGTTGCTTTCACCATCGGCGAAGGGGAGCGCTTCGGCGTAAACCAGGTAATGACGGCGGGCACGGAACACACCCGGGACTACGTGGTGCAACGCGAACTTCAGGTGCACGCGGGCGAACCGCTCAACCAGGAGGGCATGCTCGACACCCAGACCAGGCTCTACGATCTCGGCATCTTCAGCCAGGTCGATACTGCGGTGCAGAATCCTGACGGTAACGATCCGGAAAAAAATGTCCTGGTGCAGGTCCAGGAGGCCAAACGCTATACGTTCACCTATGGTTTTGGCCTGGAGTTCCAGACTGGTCAACCCGCAGGCACGACCGCACCTCAGGGTAAGACGGGGGTGAGTACGAGGGTTGGATTCGATATTACGCGGCTGAATATGTTTGGCCGGAATCAGACAGTGACGTTCCAGTCGCATGTCGGCGAACTGCAGCAGCGAGGTCTGATCAGCTACGAGATTCCTAAGCTGTTTGACAATGACAAGTTCAAGATGATCTTCACGGTTTTCTATGACAACAGCCTGGACGTGGCCACATTCACATCGCAGCGCTGGGAAGGCAAGATCGATTTTCGGCAACAGATCGGCAGCACGGGAAGAGAGCCGGGAACGCGTGCCGGGCCGAACACCATCACGTACCGCTTCGATTTTCGTAAAATAAAGGCCAGCCACTTCGCGGAAGGGTTCAACCCCGGAGAAATTTCAACTTTGTCGCTGCCGGCCCGCGTGGGCGGTCCGGGCTTTACTTTTATTCACGACAAGCGCGACAACCCGCTGGAAAGCACGAAGGGCACATATTTCACGCTGGATGGTTTCGCCGCTTCCAGCTACTTTGGCTCGCAGGCGGACTACGGCCGTTTGCTAGGCCAGCATTCCACCTACTACGCTTTCGGGGGCAAGGGTAAGGCAGGGCACCAGTTTGTGCTGGCCCGCTCAACCACCATCGGAATCGAGCAGCCCTTTCGGGGTACGAAGGTTCTGCCTCCCGGCTCGTGTCCGCTGAATTCAGCGGGTGAGCCAACCTGCGAAGACATCTCGTTGATCCCTCTGCCTGAACAATTTTTCGCCGGCGGCGGCAACTCGCATCGTGGATTTGGGTTAAATGAGGCAGGACCTCGCGACCCGAGTTCGGGCTTTCCGATTGGCGGTACGGCGCAATTCGTGAATAACTTTGAGTTGCGACTTCCTCCCCTCACGTTGCCGTATCTGGGGGAGGGCTTCGGATTGGCCATTTTTCATGATATGGGAAACGTTTTCACCGCCGGCCACGACATGGTCAAGGGACTGCTGCGCTGGCACCAGGAGAATCCCCAGCTATGTTTGTCCGGTGGTACAACGAACACTCAGTGTGTTACGCAATTCGATAACTCCGGTTATGATTACACTTCGCATGCAGTCGGGATGGGACTGCGTTATAAAACTCCCATTGGGCCGTTGCGCTTTGACTTTGGATACAATCTGAATCCGACCCGCTATTTCCAGGCAACAGCATTTGATTCGGAGGGGGAGCCGACGGCTTTTGAAGGTCAGCGGCTGCATCCGTTCAACTTTTTTTTCAGTATCGGTCAGCCGTTTTAGCAGGATTTTTTTGGATCGTCATTTGATGAGCTGAATTCGTAAGTCGGACTTTTTGAGTGGGACTTTAATGAGTGATTTTCGGACTAATTTAACGATCGCCGTGGCGGGATTGGCCGCCTTGCTGGCGCTCTTTTGCGCTGCACCCGGGGCGAAGGCCGAAGTCATCGACCGCATCGTGGCGACGGTGAATGGACGCATTATTCTGCAGAGCGACTGGGACGAAGCTCTGAGCTATGAGGCCTTGCTGAATGGTCGCGCGCCCGGCCAGTTCACTGAGGACGAGCGCCGCGCCGTGCTCGACCGCCTGATCGATCAGGAATTGCTGGGGGAGCAGATGAAGTCAGCCTTCTTCCAGCATGCCTCGGAAGCGGAAGCCGTTGCCCGCGTGGCCGACGCCCGAAAGCAATATGCGGAGGCGGCGACCGGCGAGGGCTGGCAGGCCGTGTTGGAT
>Ga0302326_10017821_pt1 | contig 14769 bp, 15 predicted proteins | sample Palsa_T0_3_FD_202264 | JGI IMG/M metagenome (GOLD analysis project Ga0302326, IMG submission 202264) | Peat permafrost microbial communities from Stordalen Mire near Abisko, Sweden - Palsa_T0_3 | ecosystem: Environmental > Terrestrial > Soil > Palsa > Peat permafrost | place: Sweden: Abisko... | reverse complement strand
AGCTTCGCTCGAGCAGGGATTGTGCAGATGGGCGGCGGTGTGCACGCGCGAGATCGTCGCGATATAGCGCTGTATCGTCGCGGGCTTCTTGCCGGCCTTCACTTGGGCACCGATAAAGGCGCGCACTGTGTGCGGATTCGCCGGCAGAAAGGGCTCGCCCACGGATTCGCAGTACGCCTGGAAGATCGCGCCGTCCGCCTTCTGGGCGCGCAGCGTATTGACCGAATATGCGCCCTGCGCCATCGCCTGCCATTCGAGCAAGTCCGCCAACGGGCCGTGAAGCACCGGTTGCGGGGCGATCGGCATGGGCCTGAATTCAGAGCGCCACTGGGTCATTTTCACCTTATACACCGATTTTCAAAGGAAATAAAAAACTGTCCAGTCATGATAACTGTCATTATCACCCGCTATATTGTAGTATATATAATTGTAGTCATATCGTGTATGATTACCACATGCCCGAAGCGACCACGCCCCCGCGGCCCTACGGCCCGCCCTCCCGAGGCATCACCTCCCGCGACGTAGAACTCGCCGCGGACGCCCTCCTGCGCGCCGGCGAGCGCCCGACGATTGAAAAAATCCGCGAGAAGATCGGCCGCGGATCGCCGAACACCATCAACCCGCTGCTGGATGCCTGGTGGAAACGCCTCGCGGCCCGACTCGACGCCGGCCCCGCCGCGCTTCACCGCTTACCGGAGTCCGTGGCGCACGTCGCCGAGGCCCTCTGGATGCAGGCGCTCGAGGAAGGCCGGCGACGCGCTGAGCAGGAATCCACCCGCGATGCCCGCACAGCCGCAGAGACCAAAAGCGATCTCGAGGTCCGCTCGCATGTCCTCACCCTGCGCGAAGGCGAACTCGACACCCGCCTCAAGGACAGGGAGCGCATGCAGACAACGCTCGAAGCACAGCTTGAGGCACTCACACTTTTGTTGCGCAAGGAACAAGCGACTCGGGACGCTCAGGCCCGGCGCGTATCCGTCCTTGAAGAGCAACTCTCGGTTCGGCCTGGTACACCGCCGGGTAGAACACGCAAACAGGCGGCTACACGCGCCGCAATACTACGGAGTAAGAAAAAATCAGCGCCAAAGCGAATTGATCGCAACAAACTCCGACGGCGCACTCGATGAAACACACGGCATGGAGCGGCAGATTCAACCGAAGGGGATTCTAGAATGGAAACAATCAACGAGGCCTTGGACTTACTCAAGCGCAAAGCGGAGCTGGAGTCCGCCATGAAGCAACACGGCGGCATCCGCATCACCGAGGAACGTGAGCTGCACACCGTACGCCGACAGCTCGAAAACTTCCCGGAAGCGATGCAAGCCGTCATCAAGGCGGCGCACGCGCTGCGCCGCCCGGTGACGGAAGTCACGGCCGATGATGTGGAGGCGTGGGCGACTTCCTAAGCTCGCATTCGACAGCGAGTTGAATCAGGCCGGGTAGCCCATCGCCGGATCGGTGTAGCTGTCCTCGCCGTTTTCGATATGACCGGCGAGCTGCTGCCGGAAGCTGCCATCCGCCTCGACGATCAGATCATACCAATGGTGGTTCGCCGCCAGATCCCAGTCCGCCGAGATGCTGCCGCCGGCCGGAATCGATTCATACAGGACCCTCCCCGTGTAGACGTCCTTCACCGTTACTTCGATCCGTCTCGAGCCGCGGTTGGTGAGCCTCATGCGCAGCGCGTGTTCGAGCAGCTCGTCGTCGGTATCGACGACGAGATCCGGAGAGTTCGGCGCAACTGAGCCTTTGTAGCCGCGATAGAAGCCGTTCGGCCCGTAAACCGAGAGATCAAATTCGCCGCTCGACCCCCCAAGGTTCCAGGCGTTCCCCGCCGTGTGCTCTGGGGCAACCGTGAAAGTCCAGGGGCCTGCGGCGCCGCCGGCCTGCCGCACATGATAGGCAATTCCCACCGGACCCCGATTGCCAAAAGTGAGCGTGAAGCTCTGAGCCGCGAGGTCTGCAGCGCCGCGAACCGCCGGTCGATAGGGAAGCGGACGGGCGCGGCGGATGCCGCGTTCTTGCCGCGGCAGCGCCGACGTGGTCGGCGGAACCGGCACGTAGTCGTCGAAGCGGGTACCGGCAGCGATCTCAGTGGCGGTCGGCGGCGCGTAGGCAGCCGTCGCGGGCAGCGGCGGTACCACGACGGCATTCGGGGTCGCGAAGTTGAAACAGCTCGTCAGGTCGCCGGCGACCGTGCGGCGCCAGTCGGTGATGTTGTTCTCGATCAGAGCGGGATTCCCGTGGCCGAAGCGCTGTTCCAAAAAACGGATCATCGATGTATGGTCGAAGACCTGGGAATTGACGTAGCCGCCCTTGCTCCAAGGGGAAATCACCGTCATCGGCACGCGCACGCCCAAGCCGTACGGACCGGGGATGTAGCCCGTTTCCGTATAAGCCGGGACGTTGGGACTCTCGGTCCCGTCAAAGATTTCGTTTACCGCGCCGACGGTCGAGATACCCTGAGCCGGCGACATCGGCGGCGTGGGCGGCACGACGTGATCGAAGAAGCCGTCGTTCTCGTCGAACGTCAGGAAGAACACGGTCTTCGACCAGACCTCTGGATTTGCGGTCAGAACGTCGAGCATTTTAGAAACGTAATAGGCGCCCCAATTCGGAATCCAGTTGGGGTGTTCGCAATAGGCCTCCGGCGCCACGATCCAAGACACTTGGGGAAGTTTGCCGGCGGCCACATCGGCGGCGAACACGTCGAACAGAGTGCCGCCGGCCGAGATGTCAGTGCCGGTCAGGGCGATGTCCGCCAGCGCGGTACCAGGCGCCGCATTCTGGTACTGAAAGAAATACAGCAGCGAGGTATCCCCGTAGTTGCCGATATACGGATTGCTCGTCCAACCCCAGTAGCCGTCTGCCGTGAGACCCGTGCCCACATCCTGATACACCTTGCAGCTGACGCCGGCCGCTTGCAGCTTCTCCGGGTAGGTCGACCACGAATAGCCCTGCTCGGCATTGTCGACCACGGGACCGCCTCCCTTACCGTCGTTGCCGACCCAGCCGGTCCACATGTGATAGCGGTTCGGGTCAGTTGGCCCCATGAGCGAGCAATGGTAGCCGTCGCAGACCGTGAAGGCGTCGGCGAGCGCGTAGTGGAACGGAATGTCCTCTCGCGTGAGGTACGCCATGGTGGTGGCGGTCTTGTTGGGCACCCATTGGTCCCATTGGCCGCTATTCCAGGCGAGGTGTGTCCCTTGCCAGCCGTGATCCAGATCCTCGATGAAGGTGATCCCCATATCCGGAGCGGTGGTCGTGCCGCTCACCGGCGTGCTCGGGTGGAACGGCAGCACATAGTCACTACCGCTCCCGGTCGGCTGCTGCCAAACCGAGTTGCCGCTCGACAGCTTGACGGCGCGAGGGTCGTTGAAACCTCGCACGCCCTGCAGCGTGCCGAGATAATGATCGAACGAACGATTTTCCTGCATCAGAATGACGACATGTTCGACATCCATGAGCGTCCCGGTCGCGTTGTGGGCCGGGATGGCCAGCGCCCGCTGAATGCTCGCAGGAAGCATTGCCGCAGCGGTTCCGGCCCCCAGGGCCTTGATGAACGCACGCCGATCAATTTCGTTCATCTTCTGCTCCGGAACGGTGGTTGAGGCTGCAGCGAGATTAGAAATATACAAGCATCCACATGACCGCTGCGCGTAATTTCAATGACGCTTATATGACTGAGCCGGCGCGCTTCTGCCCTGAGGCGCTATGCACAGCACCTAAGGCCTCGTCCGACCGTTGACAGCGCCCGTCAGTATCCGCCGGAGATTACCTTGCCGTCGATAATGAGGTCGCCGGGTTTCATGCCCGCCGGGCAGCTACCCACATACTTGGCATCGATCAGCATCACGGTTTCCGTTTTACCGAGCAGCGTCATGTGCATCTCCGTATGCGACGAGGTATCGCCTTGATGCGTGTAGATGACCTTGGTGACGGAGCCGGGGCTTGGTCCCTTGGCACAGCGGCTCTCCTCCACATACGTATTCGCCGACGGTTGAGTCACGCTGGAAGTACATTCATTCTTCTTACGCAGCTCCTCTCCGTTCGACTGCATCGACTTCGTGAGCTCATTGGATTGACACATTTTCACCGTGCTGTCGGACATGGTCTTGCCTTGTTGTGTCTGAATACTGTGAGTCTCCCACAGACCCTCTTTCGTCGGCGGCGGTTTGAGTCCATCCGCGCCGGCCATTCCGGTCCATGCCGAGAGAACCACAACAAGGGCCACAGGGTTTCTGTTCACGTGCATTCCTTTAGCCGGGGGGCGATTGTCGATTGCCCGGCGCAAGCGACTCTAGCACACTGCCCGCCGTGCGCACCGCGCCGGCAAGCCGTTGCGGCGTAGCGTCGCCGGTCAATCGGACTTGATCTCAACGGCCTGCAGGGGCCGATCCTCGATCGCGCGCATCACCTCGGCACAATAGGCTGGATCGCGAGTAACCCGTTGATCGGACCCGACCGGTGGATCGCAATCCCGAACACGGCCTGCGAGCTCTTGGATACTCATCGCCGCAAGACTTGCCCGGAGCGTCGAGGTGGTCTGTTCGACCCGCCTCGTTTTAAGATAGCCATCGCCTATGAAGAGCGCGCCCAAGATCGCCAATAGGGCACTCATGACAATCATGAGCTTCTTCTTATTCCCCACGATCCTCAAGATCCCATCGCCGATTTGATCGCTCGCACAATGGCATCCCGAACCTCGGCATCCGCAAACTGCACGATTAACTTACCCTTGCCGCCCGCCTTCTGCCGTAGTTCCACCCGCACGCGCACGGTCCGAAGCACCTGGCTCACCACCGGCGATTCGGGTGGTTTCACAGGAGCGGCTTCCTTCTTGAGCGCCTTGCGCACAAGGTTTTCAGTCTCCCGCACCGAGTAGCCGCGCTCGGTGATGAGCTTGGCGAGCCGCACCCGCGCGGCATCGTCCTCGAGGCCCAACAGCGCCCGCGCATGACCCATGCTCAAGTCCTTCGAATCAATCAGCGCGACCACCTCCGCCGGCAAATCCAGGAGCCGAATGAGATTCGACACCGCCGCACGCGAACGGCCGACGCCCTGCGCCACATCGGCATGCGTCAATGAAAACTCCTCAATCAGCCGCTTGAGCGCCCTCGCCTCCTCCGCCGGCGTCAATTCTTCCCGCTGGATGTTCTCGATTAATGCGACCGCTACGGCTTGGCCGTCCGACAACTCGCGAACGATCGCGGGTATGTCCGTAAGACCGGCCAGCTTGGCGGCTTGCCATCGGCGCTCCCCGGCAACAATTTCATATCGGGCATCGCCCAGCGTTCCCGCCGGCAGCGGGCGCACCACGATCGGCTGAATGATTCCGTTCGCCTTGATCGACGCCGCGAGTTCCTCAAGCGGCTGCTTCAGAATCTCATGTCGCGGTTGGAATGCGCCGGTTTGCATGAGCGACAGCGGCAGCGTGCCGCCGCCCCGGCTCGGGCTCACGCGCGGCTCGGCACCCAATAGCGCCCCTAGGCCCCGCCCCAATCCTCTCGATTCACGCGGCATAGCTCAACCGTAGGTATTGCGAATGGTGTCGACGATCAGGAAGCCGCATTCTAGCGCACCAGAGCGATTTGTAAGCTGATGAAGTAAACTAGGACTGAATGCCGCATTGAGCTTAAGCGAAGGGAGTGCGTCACATGGCTTTGAAATCCGGGAACCCCGCTTTATCCGTTAAGACCTTCGACGGCGTCGGCGAATCGGCCGACCCGATGACCATGCCGGGTACCATCAATAGAACCGCCATGCTGCTCGCGATTCTAGTGATCGGTGCGGGCTGGGTCTGGAATCTTTACTTCGCCTCTCATCGTTTGGAGGACATCACGACCTATATCTGGGTCGGGCTCATCGGCGGGTTTGTCCTGGCTCTGGTGACGATATTCAACAAGCAGATCTCTCCCTACACGTCGCCTGCGTATGCGCTGCTGGAAGGATTTGCGATCGGCAGTTTGTCCGCCCTCTATGAGGCGAAGCGCCCCGGAATCGCTCTGCAGGCGGTCGGGCTGACCTTAGGAACCCTGGCTTGCATGCTCGTCGCTTACCGCTTCGAGATCATCAAGGTCACCGAGAATTTCAAGATGGGGGTTGTCGCTGCCACCGGCGGGATCGCGATCCTGTATCTCATCGACCTCGTATTGATGTTGTTCGGTCATCCCGTTTCCTTCATCCACGAAGGCGGCGCCTTGGGAATCGCATTCAGCTTGTTCGTTGTCGGACTCGCGGCGCTGAATCTCGTGATGGATTTCGATTTCATCGCCCAGGGCGTCGCGCAGCGAAGTCCGAAGTACATGGAGTGGTACTCGGCCTTCGGTCTCGTCGTAACGCTGGTCTGGCTGTATGTTGAAATCTTGCGTTTGCTCGGCAAGCGGCGGTGACGCAAAGCGAATTTCCATGTCAAAGTGTCTCGATTGTCCACGTCGGGCCATTCGCTGGAGCTGAACGAGTGGCGCACGGCCTCTTACAACTGGCTGGGCGACAATCGCGACGCCTTCAGCGGCGCTTCCCGAGCCGCCGTCGAGCAGGCGCTGCAAAGACACGCCGCGTTGGACGCTGCGCCGAAGCGAAACACCTGAGCCCTTAAGGATTGGGGATATCGATCACCGCAATGCTTCTTTCGCGTTTCCACCTTGAACTGCGGGCGGAAAATGCCAGATGCCGGCCGTCGGGCGACCAGACCGGGTGATCAGCGTTCAAGGACCTATCCGTGACCTGAGTGAGTCCGGTTCCATCAAGATTGATGAGAAACACGGCATACAATCCGCTGCCGCTGCCGCGAGTCGATTCGAAAGCAATTTGTCTGCCGCTCGGCGACCAGGTGGGAGCTCGGCCTTGAGCCGAGTTGGATTCGAGGAGGTGCGAGACCACCCGATTCGTCGGCGAGCCACAGCTCATTATTTGACTGATCATAATTCTGTCCGGCGTTCTTCTGACCGGCGAAGATAATCGATTTCCCATCGGGAGACACGCTAGGCATGCCCGCGAGAACTTTTTCATGGTCGGTGAGCGTTACCACCGAGCCTGTCGGGATGTCGATCCGCTTGATGGCCCTGTCCTTCGCATCCATCGCTGCGAGCCGTTCTCCATCTGGAAACCAGGATGGATAAAATACTTGATTCGAGAGTCCCGTCAGGTTGAGCTCTCGAGCGCTCGATCCGTCGGCGCCCATCACCCACACTGCACTGGCACCCCCCGAAGAGGTTCCGGTAAATGCGATTTGATTTTGTTTCGACCAATTGGCCCGGGTCGCGGCGACCGGCAAGGGCGTTGCAGTGAGTTTTTGCGCAGGCCCGCCATTGATCGATACCAGCAGGAATTCCCACCCTTCTCCGGCGCGACGGCTGAAAAGAACCTGGGTACCATCGGGGGAGAAACAGGGCCAAAGATCTAAATGATCGGAAGTGATGAAGCGGGCCGGCGCCGCCGTGAGGGACGGCCACGGATTCATGGACGCTTCGGAGTGTGATTCCGGCGATCCGCAAGCGCTCAGCAGCAAAGCCGCAGCGATTGTTGAAAGCGGGGTCCGCTCACGATTCGGCAATTTATGCACGCTAAGCCTCCGCAAGTACCGGACCGGATTGGCGAAGCGGTCTGAACCGGCCCTTCGCGACACGACGATTGGCGTGCCAGACATAGTCGCCGGTCAGATGGATGTGCTCCCATGATAGGTTCGCACCGCCTCATTCTCTTGCGCTTATCGCGAACCGACGATGACGTGCAGTGCGTGGATCACATGACTGAGCGCCATGAGGGTGACGCCAATGGCGAGCACGGCTAAACACACGAATTCGACGACTAAGAGCGGGCGGCCACCAACATCCGGCCCAGGCTCAGTAGTGGGCGTGGTATTCGAGCGCAGGCTCGCGGGACGTTCGGTAGGCTCTTCGTCTCGAGGAGCAGAACGAATTGTCTTGGCGATTGAAAGCACCGCGCCAGTCGCACCCAATACAAGCATCAGCATGATCGCCCCGACGGAGAGGGCGATTCCGAGGACGAAAAAGCTGACGCCGACGAATGCGATCGCATCCGAACCGGCGCTTGGGAAACTGACCGGAAGCGTCAACATGAGGAGCACAATCCCGCCTCCAATCAGAACGACGATCCAGTGACGGGAATTCGCCAACAGCCGATCCACCTTCTCCAACTTCTGGAAAAAAATGCCGGAGACCGAACGAGGCGAGGCGATCGGTAAAGCGGGGGGGTCGCTGACGCGCGGCTGCTCCTCGACGGGTTGAGCGTGCGCTAGAGGTGGTGGCGGAAGGAGCGTGTTGCCGCCTCGCCGAGCGTATGCGGCCCGGGTAACCGCCTCGGCGTATTCACGCTCCTTCTGGCTGATTTCCTGCAGCGGCTCGCCCCGGGACAAGCGGCGAAGATCCTGAATCATCCGCTTGACACTCCAGAAGATCAGCGCATCCAGAGGACCGGCCATAACGACGAACCAAATAACCTTCAAGGTCGGGGCATCATCGGGGATGAACCAGGGTCCAAACACCAACGCATTGAAGAAAATTCCAATGACGAATAGCACTATCAACATGAACGGGTTCCATCGTTTGAAAAACTGAGACGTCTTGCTATTTGATGTCACCGCGATCCCCTCTGCACGAGTTGCATAGCACGCTCTACTCGCAGTATTAGTTTACGCCTTTCGTATCGTGCGCCGTCGCGGGGTCCCCTCATTTTTAGCGCACATTGCAGGAGCTGTGAGTGCTTAACATGACAGGCGAATTGACCGCCCGAAAGCGGACGTTCCACGACCGCGAAAGTGCCCGGCAGTTTGCCAACCCGGCGAGCATCCACGATCATGCCGCACAAGCGGCGCGAGAGGCTGCATGTTTTTACCTGTGCGGTTCTACCCCTTTGGGAGGGAGGCAACGTGAACAGCGCCGCGGTCGAGCTCACAGCCCCCGGAGATGCCAGTTTCATCGGTCATCCCAAGGGGCTGTTCTTCCTGGCCTTCACCGAGGCCTGGGAGCGGATCGGCGACGTCTACGAGCGTATGGGTCCGCTTCAGTTCTGGCTGATGCATGCGGTGATCGGCGCAGCCGGCTGCCTGTTGGTAGTGCTTGTCGGGCATCTTCTCAGTCGGGAATTGCAACCGGGCGCAAGAGTTTGACACGACGTCGCTTACACCACGCCGCGCCCACCGTTGCGGCGATTTCGGCGCCGATAAACTGAGCGAAGCAGGCCACCACAATTTGCTACCAAGAGCTTGCCTTTGCGCCGCCACTTCCGTTGGTGCAAGATGACTTCGCACGAGCGTCTTTTTAATCCATCACCTGATGCCTCAACCACCCGATTCGACGGCCTATGGTCACTCTGCATCCCGGCCGCTATACCACCGTCATCGAAGGCTCTTTCGTTGTCTTCCTCATCGGCTTTCGCGTCAATCGCCTGCTCGCCGTCCGAAAGTGGCTGCCCGTCGCCAAAGCCATGGGCGCTCACGGCATCCCGCGGAGTTGTGGGTTGCCACGAACCGGTTGCGGGTCCAAACAGTTGCGACAACTTTCCGCCGCTTGCCGATTACGCTTACCCGCCCCGCCGCGCCGCGCCGCGCTTCAGGGGAGGTCTTGCAGCGCTGCAAATGTTCCCGGCGAGGTGGCGCTCTGCAGCAGTACCCCCGGATGCGTCGTTGCGACCCCATTGACGACCGGGTTGGTCACGCCGTTGCTGACCACGATATCAGGCTTGCCATCGCCGTTGACATCCGCCACCGCGATTTCGAAGGCGCCGGGTGCTGTGTATACCGTCGCATCCATGAACGTGCCGGGTGCGGCCGGCGCGTGATTCTGCAGCAGCACCGTGACGGTCTGCTGGCCGCCGATGACAATGTCAGGCCGGCCATCCCCATCCACATCCGTGACTACGATCGACTGCGGCAAATCCTGCGCCGCGATCGGATAGCTGACCGTTGCGAGAAAGGTGCCCGGCGTGGCCGGATTCTGCAGCAAGATATTGACGGTCGGCGTCATGCCCCCGGTCGGGCCCGGGTCCGTGATCACAAGATCGTTCGCGCCATCGCCGTTTACATCCGCGATCGCGATGATGTTCGCACCGATCAAGTTCGCGTTGGCGGTCTGCGTAAACACGCTGACCGGTGCCGCATACGTGGTAGCGGAGGCAGCACCGGTGTGCAGCAGCACCTTGACGCCGACATTGTCGGTGAGCGCCACATCCGCATTGCCATCACCATTCAGATCGCCGACCGCGACCCAGTTGGCGCCGCCCGAATAGAGACTGATGGGTGCGGCGAAAGTGCCGGGCGAAGTCTGCACAAACAGCGAGACGCCATAATCGGCGGAGATGAGGTCCGGCATGCCGTCGTGATTCATATCGCCGATTGCCACTTGCGAGGCACCCGGACTCGACAGCACCAGCGGCGTATTCAAGGTCCCCGGGCTGCTCTTGTCATTGAAGAATACCGCGAGCGTGCCGTCGTCAAAACTCGCGGACACCACGTCCGGCAGACCGTCGCCATTGAGATCGGCGCTGGCCGCGTAGATCGGGTTATCGCCGTCGGGGACGTAGACCGGTGCGGAGAATGCCCCCGCTCCCGTCGATAGATAGACCTTGAGATTGCCGGACCCCGGACCTTGATAGGGCGTCAGCGCGCTCAACGAGACGACGCTCGCGAACCCATTGCCGTTGAAATTCCCGGCGACGACGCCCTGCGAGATTTCGGCAGGCTGCACACCGCAGTAATAGCAATAGTCGTCGCCGCGGTCATCGCAGCTGCTCAAAACCGGCAGGAGCGCGATTCCGAACAGCACTCGCCAAGTACGAAGATAGGTGACCGACATGAAACTCCTCCCGATTGGTCCGATCGCCCGCCGTGCGGGTCACGTCGTATTCGCGAAAACCTAAACCAGACGGGGTGCAGAATCAAACGACCACCGCACAAGAATGATAGTTTCATCTGCGCTCTGACACGGCGAAACCGCATCGATCACTCGTCTCGATATAGCATATCATATGGGTAATAACACATTGAAATACTTATTATTTATGATCCATACAATAGTGCCCATAGGGCTACGCCGGCGGCGACGCCACAGCCGCATGAGCGAATTTCAACCAGTCCCGAGTTTTCATCGTTTGTCGTCGTGACCAACGCGCCGCTATTGTCGGTGCGTCGCCGCATCAAGGACTCCGCTATCATGAACAAGGTCTGTTTACTTCTCATCGCCGTCGCCGCGATGAACGCCCGAGCTGCGGCTCCGGCCGAGCGTTCGGTCTCGTTGACTCAGGAACCCCTCGTCATGCGCTTGAACAAGGACGAATTCCGAATCGCTTTCGGGATCAACGGCGAGCAATGCGCGCCGCAAGGCTGCAATGGTTTGATCCGCTACCGGGTGGACTGGAAGACCACCGATGGCATGACGCGCTCGGAGGTCAAACAGCTCAACTATACGGTTTCACCGGATGCCCCGCGCACCATTGCCGTCGATCGCCAGTACTTTGATACCGCCGAAGGCCAGCACACGACCGACATCGTCAATGTGCGCGTCGATTTGATCACCTGCCGCCACGGAGTTGCTGCGCGCGCACCGTAAGTTGACAGTCCCTGGGGACAGCGGCGTCCCCAAGACCGTTCGCGCTCTCGAACTACGAGGAGCGAGTGGGTAACATGCGGCAATGACACCTGCACCGCCTCGACTCAAGACTCGGGAGCTGCGCGTCCTGCTGCCGCGAGTATTTGCCGCGCTCGCCGCCGCCGATCAAATCATCCTCAAGCATTTGCATCGAGTCAAAATCGATCGCAAGGCGGATGGCAGCGAAGTCACCGTCGCGGATAAGGCGGCAGAGCGGCTGTTGCGCCGTCATTTGCGCGCGGTCTGGCCGCGCGATGCGGTGCTCGGGGAGGAATATGGGGGAACACTGGCTCGCACCGGCCGCTGCTGGCTCTTAGACCCCATCGACGGGACGGCGTCCTATGTTCTCGGCCTGCCGCTGTTCGGAACACTCGTGTCGCTGCTGATCGACGGCGAGCCGGTCTTCGGTTGCATCCATCTCTCGGCTCTCAAAGAAACCACCTACGCCGCGCGCGGCTTCGGTTGCTGGCTGACGCGGGATGGCGCCCGCCCACGACGGGTGCATGTTGCTGCGCCGAAGGCACTGCCTGCCGCGCAGGTTGGGTTCACCAGCACCAAGGAGAGCGATCTTGCCCCCCGCGGAGGTCCCTGGCGGCTCACCGATCTCGCGCGCTCGGCCGGACGGCTGCGGCTGGTCGGCGACTGTGTGCAATATGCGTTGGTATGCCGTGGGGTGCTTGATGCCGGCATCGATCCGGTCTTGAAACCGTGGGACATCGGAGCAATCGCGCCCTGCGTACTCGAAGCCGGCGGCGCCGTAAGCGATCTCAATGGCGAGAGCACGCGAATCGTTGAGCGCAGCTCACTGGTCGCGGCGAGTTCCGCGCGCCTGCGCCGCGAGATCTGTGCGAAGGTCGGCCATCCTACTGTTGCTGCGATACCCTGATCGCCTTGGCGCTCGCCGCCGCTGATTGATAATCGGCGTCGGCCTGATCTTTGCACGGTTGTTGCGCCGAGGGCTGCAAGGTCATGCACTTCTCCATCGCCACCTTGCGATCTCCGTCGGCATGCGCCATCGCGATGTCGAAGGCACCGGTCACCCTTGCCAGGGCGACATCCCGCGAATTGCCTCCCACCTTGGCGGCGCTCTTGACATCCTTTCTTGCCTCGAGTTGCGCTTGTTCGACTTCGCGCTGCGCCTCCGCTTGGGCGGCCGCCACGTCGGCCGCTGTTGCCAGCGGAGTTTTCGTTTGATGGCAGCCGCTGCACAGCCCCAGTGTTGCCAGCAACGGCACCCAGAGCTGCCAAAACAATCGATGCTGTCGCACATCTGCCTCCCCGTTCGAGAAGATCTCGTGGCAGACTAGAATGTTAAGGCCCCGACCGCAATGGAATCGTTTGTGGAGAACAACTTGACGCGCCACGCTCGTTACGGCAGCAGCACAGCAGCAGCCTTTGTTATTTTGCTGTTGCTCCTCAACGTACGGCAGGCACAGGGCAGCGAATATCCCCTCGCGAACCGCGACGATGCCGTGGTCGGGGGGGATCAAACCATCGTCACCGTCTACGAGGACACGCTCTACGATCTTGCTGCAAAGTTCAGTTTGGGTTCTGAGGAATTGATTCGCGTCAATCCCGGGGTTGACCCATGGCTGCCGGGCGCCGGCACGACGATCATTGTTCCCGGCCGTCATATCCTGCCGCCCGGGCCGCGGGAAGGAATTGTAGTGAACCTGCCCGAGCACCGCCTCTATTACTATCCGAAACCCAAACGCGATGGCACACGTGACGTCATCACGTACCCGGTCAGCATCGGCAAAATGGACTGGCGCACTCCGCTCGGACTCACTCACGTCATTCAAAAGCAAAAGGATCCGATTTGGTATCCCCCGGAGTCGGTCCGCAAGGAACACGCGGCCGCGGGCGATCCGCTGCCCACGCGCGTGCCTGCCGGGCCGGATAATCCTCTGGGGCAATACGCCATGCGGCTGGCGGCGGGCAACGGCACCTATTTGATCCACGGGACGAATAACCCCATCGCCGTCGGACTCGCGGTGACCCACGGTTGCATTCGCATGTACCCCGATGATGTGGCAGCGTTGTTTCCGATGATTCCGCTCGGCACGCCGGTGCGCCTCATCAACGAGCCGGTGAAAGTGGCCTGGGTTGACGGAGAGCTCCTGCTCGAAGCGCACCCTCCGGTCGATGCGCAAGGCCAGACCGTTGAACCCAATCTGGATGAATTCTCGAAGCTATTGCAGGAGAAGGTCGGCGACACCACGGTCGCCATCCATTGGGATTACGCGCGCGAAGTATTGCAAAAGGCCGACGGGGTCATTGCCACCGTCGGCCTGGAAGCGAATCTGTCGGCGGTCGATCCCGCACCCCCCAAATAATCAACCTGATCCTTCCGCCACGATCATCTGTGGCGTGTTGGCGAACGGGTGGACTATCATGCGCGCGAACACCTGAACTTTTGCCCTAGGCGCGGAGTCCCTGCATGCAAGCGAAAAAGCTGCCGAAGCCGCAGCCACTGCCCTACGAGCTGTCGCTGCGGATTCGTCACCCTTCGATGGATCCGGCCGAAATCTCGCGCGATCTCAAGCTCGAAGCAAAGCACTCGTTTCGCGCGGGCGCACCGCGAGTGCCGCGCAGGGACGTCATGTCCGCCTCGGTTCACGGCGAGAGTTATTGGCTGGGAACCGTCGATCCTGCGTCCTGGCCGGCGGACATCTGGGTTTCGGGATTTGCCCATCCGGAGCTCACCGAGAAACTTCGCCAAGCCGCCGTGAGTTTGGGATGGGCGCTGTCGCTGACGGCGACACGGTTCCTGCGCACCAATGCGGCTCTGTTCGAACGTATTCGCGCGGACGGGGGTCAAGCGAGCCTCCTGGTCTCGCTCTCCTCGCTCGCGGTAGATAGCTTCAGCCTCACCCCTGAGATGAGCCGGATCTTCGGCGAACTCGGTATCACGATTGAATTTGAAACGGCCAACGATTGAACATGCGCCATCTACTCCCGCACCGACCGCTGGATCGAAGCGCAGAGAGCGGTGATCAAAACAGCGGCCGCGAACTGACCGGCGAGGTCGCTTGTTCGAGCGTTGCGCCGTAGGCATCGGCGACCTCGAGCATCAAGCCCTCTTGGGCGAGGAGCCGGGCGAGAGAGGCGCGCCGGTAGCGCCAGTGCTTCCAGGTCTCCTCGGGCCAGTCTTCAAGCCGCG
>Ga0302326_10017819_pt1 | contig 14770 bp, 15 predicted proteins | sample Palsa_T0_3_FD_202264 | JGI IMG/M metagenome (GOLD analysis project Ga0302326, IMG submission 202264) | Peat permafrost microbial communities from Stordalen Mire near Abisko, Sweden - Palsa_T0_3 | ecosystem: Environmental > Terrestrial > Soil > Palsa > Peat permafrost | place: Sweden: Abisko... | reverse complement strand
GAAGAGTTCGCGCGTGTCGCTGGAGGGACTGGCGGAGCAGATCAAGCTGAAGGGCATGAAGGAGCTTGGCGTCATCCTGAAGGGCGACGTGCAGGGATCGGTGCAGGTGCTGGCGGATTCGCTGCAGAAGATGTCGACGGAGAAGGTGCGGATCAAGGTGATTCATACCGGCGTCGGCGCGATTACCGAGTCCGACATTCTGCTGGCTTCGGCTTCAGATGCGGTGGTGATCGGCTTCAACGTGCGGCCGGAGCGCAAGGCTGCGGAGCTGGCGGAGCAGGAAGGCGTCGACATTCGGCTGCACTCGATTATTTACGAGCTGCAGGACGAGATTCGCAAAGCGATGCTGGGGCTGCTGGATCCGGTGGTCAAGGAAACGTACCAAGGTCGTGCGGAAGTCGCGGAAGTTTTCCGTATTCCGAAGATTGGCACGATTGCGGGCTGCAATGTGACCGATGGCTACGTGAAGCGTGACAGCGAAGTGCGGCTGATGCGTGACGGAGCGCAGGTTTACAAGGGCAAGCTGTCGAGCCTGAAGCGTTTCAAGGATGATGCGGCTGAGGTGCGGTCGGGTCAGGACTGCGGCATGGGTCTGCAGAACTTCAACGACATCAAGGTTGGCGATGCCATCGAAGCGTTTGTCAGTGAGAAGGTGGCGGCTGAGCTGGGTGAGTTGACGGCGCAGTAGCTGCTTGCAAGATCGAAGGTCCGGACGCTATGCGTTCGGGCCTTTTTGCTGTTGCTGAGAGAATAGCCTGATGGAAATATTCGGAGGTCAATTTATGCGCACCTTGTTCCGAGGCCTGTGTGGGAGCGCTATCGTTTTTCTGTTGTGGCCGATAGCTTCGGCGCAGAGCGCAAGCTCAGCCAAACGTCCGCGAGCGTCTGATATTGGAATAAAAGTTGGAGTGTTACCGGCGGGTCCGCTGGATGCAATTACAGACGTTGCGGGCGTGGAAGTTGGGCAGACAACCATCATCCGAGGGGACAATCTGCGCACCGGGGTGACGGCAATTTTGCCGCACGCTGGAAATCTTTATCGTGAGCGGGTGCCTGGCGCAGTCTTTGTCGGCAATGGGTACGGAAAGTTGACCGGGTCGACCCAGGTGGAGGAGATGGGAGAGATTGAGACGCCCGTACTTCTGACATCGACCACCAGTGTGCCGCGTGTTGCCGACGCTCTGATCAGCTACATGCTGGCGCTGCCGGGAAATGAGAATGTGCTTTCGATCAACGCTATCGTGGGCGAGACGAATGATGGACACCTGAATGACATTCGTGGCCGCCACATTGCTCCCGAAGATGTCGTCAACGCAATCAAGAATGCGAACCGTGGTCCTGTGGAAGAAGGCTCGGTAGGGGCGGGCACGGGGACAACTGCATTTGGCTGGAAGGGTGGCATCGGAACAGCATCGCGGATGCTTCCTGCCAAGCTCGGCGGGTACACGGTCGGGGTGCTGGTGCAGTCCAACTTCGGCGGAGTGCTGACCATCGGCGGAGCGCCGGTGGGGCAGGAGCTGGAGCACTACTATCTGCGGAACGGCGACACCAGTGGTGTGAAGAGCGTGAGGGATAATGCCGATGGATCCTGCATGATAGTGATTGCGACGGATGCACCATTGGACGCGCGAAATTTGAAGCGGCTTGCTGCGAGGGCGTGGCTGGGGATGGGGAGGACGGGCAGCTCCGCCACAAACTCAAGTGGAGATTACGCCATTGCCTTCTCCACGGCGTCACAGGTTCGGATTCACGTGGGCGATGTATCGATGACGCGGAAGATAGAAGTCCTGACGAATGATGCGATGTCTCCGCTTTTTGAGGCCGTGATTGAGGCTACAGAAGAAGCGATTTATAACTCGATGCTAAAGGCGACGACGGTGACTGGTAACGGGCTTACGGTGGAAGCGCTGCCGATCGACAAAGTCGTTACCATTCTGAAGGAGCACAAACTGGTGAAGTGAGAGAGAGCAGAGGTAGCAGCGGGTTCTTCGCTGCGCTCAGAGTGACAATTCTTTTCTGACATCACAATAATTTGCAGAGGATTTCAATGAAGCGTTTGTCAGTGAGAAGGTGGGGCTGAGTTGGGTGAGTTGACGGCGCAGCAGTCTTCTAACAAATTCGAAGGCCCGGACGCTTTGCTTTCGGGCCTTTTTGTTTTTGCGTCGACCAAACGATCTAGCCGCGTGTCAGGGTTGCGCGGGTTCCACCGAAACCACCTGTGTGACAACGAATAACATGCAGCATCCCATGTGTCCGTACCCGCGCCACTCGAGATTCTGTTTGGTTCCACCGATGCCTTCATAGCGCGCGAAAATTCGGCCACGAAGGGTAGCTTTAACGGTGTCCGATGAAGTTTGCTTCTCGTGATGTGGATGCAAACGTTGGTCGAACTCTCGAAAATTCTCGTCATCAACGAGATTCAGCGTCATACCATCGACGACGAGCGTTTTGGGGCGATCTGGCTTTGGCGAAAATCCGCAGCAGTACACAGTCGCCGTCGACCGTTTGCCGCCGTACTCCATCCAGATACCTGGACCATTGTCGGGCCATGAGCAATGGCTGTCCTCCACCATCGAGTCTTCAAAACCGTGCGAAGCGGTCGCGGTAAATTCCACCAACTTGTGCACGAAGTTTTCAGGATGAGCTTTGATCTCACAGAGTGAGACCTGTAGCGGCGTCTCTGAAGATTGGGCCCGGCTCTGCGCGGGCACCGAAGCGATCGCGAACATCCCCGCAATTAGGAAGATCCTCTGCATGCGGGCCAGTATACAGAGTGGGATTCAGTCGGGAGCAGGGCCGGCGAAGAGGATTAGATTTTCGTCTGGGTCAGAGACGACGAAAGTTGTGGCGCCCCATGGTTCTTTCTTTAGTGACTGCTGGAAAGTTGCGCCTGCGGCTTGGTAGCTCTGGAACAGTTGCTGGATTTCGTCTGCGGTTGCGACGGTAATGGTGGCGGAGAGCAGACCTTCGCGCTGGCGAATGTTGCCGGCGAAGATTGGTTCGCTGACAAGGCGCAGATTGATGCGGGCGTTGTCGCGGACGACTTGCGCGTAGAACGGTGGGTCGCCGTAGGTGAAGGCGACTTGGAAGCCTAGCTTCTGGTTGTAGAAATCGCAGGCGCGCTGGATGTTGGCGACGAAGAGTTGTGGCTCGATGGCATTCAGGACTACGCGAGTTGTTGTGGGGGATGTGGCAACGGTCATGGCAGGCGCTCCTGACGGGCTGCGGGGATGAGTCAGTTTACGCCTGCGGCGGCCGGCGTTTCAAAGTCGCTGAGTTTGCGTTGCGTACTGGAGATTCCAGATGAGGTCGGTGAGGCCGTTTATGGTTTCGAGAAACATTGCGCCGGAGATGGGTGGGACGAGTTTGTGCTTGATGGCGTAGCCGCCGACGATGAGTGCGGGCTGCGGCTGCGGCATGTCTGCGATGCGTCTGGCGACGGTGGCGACGTAATCTTTCTGGCTGGCGAGGGCGAGTGAGATGAGGACGGCTTGCGGTTGTTCTTCTGCGATGCAGTTGAGGAGCAGCTCGGGAGAGGGCGGTGGATGGAACTCGCGCGTCTCGATGGCGGCGGCCTGCAGCCAGAGAGAGAGGATGCGGATGCCGAGGCTGTGGGAGTTACCGCGGGCGTTCATGAGGAAGACCAGGACGCGTCGAGTTTTGGCGCTGGGGATTTTGCGGGATGCGACCTCTCGCTTGACGAGTTCGAAGACGTGCTCGCAGAAGCAGGTGAAGCGATGCTCGTCGGCGATGGTGATTTCGCTGATCTCCCACTCGATGCCGATGAGGTAAAGCAGCGGGGTGATGACGCCGACGAGGATATCTACGGGACGAAGACCGGCGGCGATGGCGTGGTGGACGATGGCGGGGGCGGCGGCCAAGTCGCCTTTTTTGCCGGCTTCATAGAGCAGGCCCTGAATTTCGCGGAGGCGGTGGGAGTTATCGAGTTCGGAATCGAGTTGCGCCGTGCCCTTCGCCCTGCAGGCGGAGCACAGGCCGTGGGTGGTGGTGAATTTGTCGAGTGGGGGGATCTCGCCCTGGAACTCCTGGCAGTAAGCGCACCACCTCAACATGGGAATTGATCCGTGTCAGGGCGCGTAGAGGCGGCGGATCGGATGCGGTCATTCAACTGAGGGGCCCGGAATCAGTCTCTCACGGATGGGAATGGTGGCGCCTAGGCGCGTTCGCCGCCGGCGGGTCCCCAGAAGATTGCCCAGGTGATGAGGTCGTCAGTGAAATCGATGAAGCGATGCTGCGTTTCCGCGGGGACGAAGAGGACGTCGCCCTCGTGGAAGGCATGCGGCTTGTCGGCAATCATCAGCGTGCCGCTGCCTTTCATGACGATGTAGAGCTCGTCCTGCGCATGCTTTGTCTGGTAGTCGCGGCCACGCGGGGTGAAGATGAGGACCGACATGGTGCCGTGCTCGAAGAGGGTTTTGTCCCAGACGCCTTCGGGCCAAGTGGTGGTCGTGGGGAGAGGGAGATGTGAGAGTGCCGTCTTTAAATTAATGACCACGGTGGTTTCGGTCCTCTCGAGGGGGATGATACGAAAACAGATTACATGGCGCGGCGGATTACAATTACGGCGTGAAAGATATTTCTGCAATTCAGGCGGCGCTGCGCGAACAGGGGATTGAGGCGTGGCTGTTTTTTGATCATCATCATCGGGACCCGATTGCTTATCGGATTCTTGGGCTGGATGCGCATGCGCATGTGACGCGGCGCTGGTTCTACCTGGTGCCTGCTGTGGGGGAGCCGCGGAAGTTGGTGCATCGCATCGAGGCGGGAAGATTGGATACGCTGCCGGGCGAGAAGCAAGTTTACTCATCGTGGGATGAGTTAGTCGGCGGCATTGAAACGCTGCTGGCGGGGACAAAGCAGCTGGCGATGCAGTATTCGCCGAACAACGTGATCATGTATGTGTCGCTGGTGGATGCGGGGACGGTTGAGCTGCTGCGCGGGAGGGGCAAGGAGATTGTGACGTCGGCGAATTTGATTGCGCAGTTTGAGGCGGTGTTGACGGAGGAGCAGCGGGCGAGTCATTACGTGGCGCAGCGGGCGATTGATGATTTGCTGACGGAGGGATTTCGCGAGTTGGGGCGGCGGGCGCGGGCTGGGTCCAGCAACGCGCATGAGTTTGCGATGGTGGAGTGGTTGAGCGAGGCGATGCGGCGCGCGGGTCTGGTTTGGGAGAACGGACCGAATGTGAGCGTGAATGAAAATGCTGCGGACTCGCATTATGAGCCGACCCAGGAGAGTTCGAAGCGGATCAAGAGTGGCGATTTTGTTCTGATAGATATTTGGGGACGGGTGGATGCACCGGCCACTTGTTATTACGACATTACGTGGACGGGCGTGGTGGATCGTGCTCCGACGGCGCGCGAGGTGGAAGTGTTCACCGCGGTGCGGGATGGGCGCGACGCGGCAATCCAAAAGGTGAAAGACGCATTCGCGAAGCAGCGGGCGCTGCCGGGCTGGCAGGTGGATGATGCGGCGCGGGCGGTTTTGCGCGAGCGCGGGCTGGGGGAATATTTCACGCACCGGACGGGGCACAACATTGCGACGGATATTCATGGCAACGGGGCGAACCTGGACAATCTGGAGACGCATGATGAGCGGCTGATTTTGCCGAACACTTGTTTCAGCGTGGAGCCGGGGGCTTATCTGAAGGAATTTGGCGTGCGCAGCGAGGTGAATATGCTGACGTGGGCGGACCGCGCTGAGGTGACGGGGAAAATTCAGAGCGAGTTGCTGCGGTTGTGAGGGCGGCGATTTCGACTGATATCATGAATGGATAGCATGGCGACATCGCAGGCACAGGCACAGAAGTTAGCAGAGGCGAATCCCCGGACCGCGCGGGCTTACGGCGTATTTTTTGCGGGATGGGTGGTTCCCGGCGCGGGGCATTTTATGGAGCGGCGCTGGTGGCGCGGCCTCTTGGTGTTTGCCGCAGTGGTGGTGTTGTTCAGCTGTGGGCTGGCGATGGGCGGCAAGGTGTATAGCCCGAACGCTGGCGACGTCCTCGACATTCTCGGATTTTTCGGCGACATGGGCGCGGCTGGTTTGTACGCGCTGGCGCGGATCGCGGGATGGGGCGCCGCTCCGGTGCAGATTGTGGTCGCTGATTATGGGACCAAGTTTGTCGTGGTGGCCGGGCTGCTCAACTTTATCGCGGCCGTGGATGCGCATGACATTGCGCTGGGGAAGAAACGCTGATGATGATGTCGCACTTTACCGCAGTGTTGATTTTTGCGGCCTGCGTGTCGGTGGTGTTTGGGATTACGCAGCGGTCTGAGACGCGAGCGATGGTGAAGTATGGGCTGTACTGCTTCGGGCTGTTTGTTGTCGGCACGATTGCGGCGAGCTGGGCCATGGCGCTGATCAAGCGTTAATTCGTAACTACGAAACGTCGTCGCCGTCCCTGTTGTCGCGTTGATCGCTAATCTGCAGTCGGGTGAAATCGTCCCCGCCTGCTCTTTCGAGCGTTGGTGTGACGAAAAACTTCAAGGCATTTACGCGAATAAAAAACAGAACACAGAAACTGATGATGGAAACAATCCAAAAAGGCCAATTCCTGAGGCGAAGATAGATTGGGACGACAAACGAGCCGATCACAACTGAGCAGAAGGCCAATGTTTCATACGCAATCGATGTGCGTAATCGAGTTCCGCAGAATGGACAGCTGAATCCCGTCGGCCTAACTATCAATAGGCTAATGGGGCTTTTACATTCCGGACAACTTGCGAAGCTTGAACACAAGCCAGAGATCATGAGTTTATCTGTGGACCTTGTCCGGGTCCCCATTTTGATAAGCGTTGATTATTTTTCCCAGACGAAGGCTTCGAAGCTGTGGCGGGTGTGGAAGCCTCTTGCGTTGTAGAGGCGCATGGCGGTTTCATTTGCTGCGGTGACGGTCAGCGTTAATCCGGTGAAGCGTTGATAGCGGAGTTCGGCTTCGGCGGCGTCGAGCAGGGCGTGGGCGAGTCCTTGACCGCGATAAGTTGGGGCGACGCAGAGTTGGGTGATGTGGCCGGTGTCGGCGCGGACCCGGGAGCAGAGGACCATGCCGGCTAACTCGCCGGTAACTTTGTCGCGGGCAACTCTGGAGCTGGTGGCGTCGAAAAATCCGCAGCCCGGGAAGCGGACGATGTTATGCAGGAAGCGTGCGGCGCCTTGCGGGGTGCGGTATTGGTCGTTGATTTCTGCGTCGATGTGGCCGGCGTAGGCGTTGCAGATTAACTCGGCGGCTTGCGGGAAGTCATCTTCCTGCCAGCGGCGAAGAGTTACATTTTGTTGCCAGGTTGAGGCGTGCGGCGTCCACTCGGGCGGCGGTTGAGTGAGATCGAAATTGCGTTCGAGCAGCAGGCGTTGGTAGCCGCGGAAGCCGGTGGGGTCGAAGGCATCGCGCAGGGAGCCATAGGGCGGGAGCAAGAGTTGCGATTCGATGCGGGAGATGGCGGGGGAGTTTTGCAGCGTCTCGATGAGATGACGGAGTAAGACGATTTCGGTTGCGGTCGACGAATCTGTTGCGGGAGGGTTGAGCGAGGGCGAGGCGAAGACATCTCCGATGATGGCTTTGTGGCCTTCGTAAACGCAGAAGGCGTAGCCGAGGATGCGGCCGTCCGACAGGGCGACGTAACCGGGGAGGGAGCGCGAGTCGAAGTAGCCGAGAAGGAGCTCGACGGAGTTGCGGTAGTCCCAATGCAGATTGCCGCCCCAGGCGCGGCCCTCTTCTTCAAGCAGCGGGCGCATTTGCGTGCCGTTGAAGTGGCGCAGGTCGAGGACGTCGAGTTGGATGGCGGCAGCCATTCTTGTTGGATGTCAGTGTAGCGAATCGCGATTGTTGGCGTGAAGTAGCGGGCGCGGTGCGTGGGCTAAGCTTCAGGTATGGCGGAATATAAAGGGCGGTACTCGGCGAAGCTTGATGGCGACTTTGTGGTGTTTTTGATCGGGGCGCGGATCAACCGGTTGTGGCAGGTGAACAAGTGGCTACCGGTGGTGCGGGCGATGCCGCGGATGTTGAAGGAGCTGGCGCAGCATCCGGAGCTGGGACTACTGCATGTCGAGGGTTATCTGCAAGGACGGACAGTGATGTCGGTGCAGTATTGGCGGAGCTTTGAGCAGTTACGCGCGTATGCGCATGCCAGGGACAAAGAGCATTTGCCGGCGTGGGCGGCTTTCAATCGCGCGGTGGGTGGCAATGGCGCGGTTGGAGTTTTTCACGAGAGCTATCTGGTGCGGGCGGGGGAGTTTGAGTGCGTGTACGTGAATATGCCTGCGATGTTGATGGCGAAGGCTGGTGAGATTGTGCCGGCTACCGGGGCGCGGCAGGATGCGAGAAGTCGTCTACAGGCTGGAACTGGAGAGGAGTAGCGTCGAGCTTCTTGAGTTCGTCGGGGTCGTAGAAGAACGGATTGGAATCGCGCTCGAGAATGTTTTTTGGATTGGATTCATCTGCCATTGGACCTCCCATGAGCGCGACTCTTCGCCGAAGTTCAGACATGTAAGCCGCGTCCAAGACGATTTCTGCCGGCGTTGGTTCATTGAGTAACAAGTCCCTGGGGCCGAGATAGAGATATGCATCTGCTTGCTTGGAGAACTTAGTTTCGGCTTCGTGCGGGACTTCTGCGAATGTACCGTTCGACGGAGCTGGACCTGCTGGAAGCTTGCCGGTGTCTGCGACGCCGAAGACTATGTTACCGGTGGAGTAAGTCTGGTCGAGTAAGTCAGCCAGCCAGGTGCCGCGTAGTTGTAATACGAGTGATGGGATCGGCCAGGATGCCATGCGCGCTTCAAACTGGTTGTTATATTTTTCGAGCGGCGACCAGTTGCCGAATCCGGTGTGATCGGCAATGACGAGAGTTATGCCGGGATAAGTTTTCTCGTAGAGCCCGACTGCCGTGTCTGGCTCGTGAAACAGATGGGCGGTGCCGAAGAGCATGAGCGCGTTGCGATGTTTGGCGAGGACCTCTTTTTCCATTACGGAGGCGATGTTGCCGTCGCGCGATAGAAATTCGCTGCGTCCCAAGTCCGCGCGAGTTTTTATTTTGTTCCAATTGATGGGCGGGTCGCAGGCTAAGACGCGGAGTTTTCTTGCTGGCGGCAGGGACTGGTTGATCCTGCGAATTAGGGGGAAGAGTTGCTCGTAAAAACCCGAGAGGCCGCACATGGCTTGCGAGGTGTTACGCCAGACCTGGCGAGCTTCGGACAGCGGGATGTCGGCGCCGGCGATGTATTTATCGAGCGTCGGCTGGTAGAGCGAGTTACCACACTCGACCGCGATGACGTTTATCTTGCTGGGAAATTCGGGATTGCGGATGAGGTGGAGAATGAAGTCGTCGAGGTCTTTGTTGCCGTGGGCTGCGGTCATGGCGACTACTTCATATTTGTCGAATGCGGCCAGGATTGCTGGTTCGGCGGCCTCGGGCTTCGGGTCGGAGCCTTTGGGGTTGGGAGGTAAGACGGGGACGTCTGAGAGGGCGGGCAGTGACATTTTTCCGGGCTGCTGCGCGGAGGCCGTCGCGGCGAGCGTCATCAGACAGAGGAAAAGAAAGACAGGAGCATTGTGTGACAGCTTCTTGGATAGGAATCTCATTGGTCGTGTCTGTTCCTACATGTGGGTAGCGGGGGCTATCCAGTAGACGTCTAAGTCTTGCGCGGTATCGTGCATTAAAAATAATGTTTCGCGGTTGCCGACTAACTGCATGGCTTCCGGTAACGAGCCGGTGCGAGTTACTAAGATGTGGGCGTCTACGGGGACGCCGTCATTGCGGTAGTTAATAACGCGCTGGTTGCGGTAGAAGGCTATGCCGTATTCGACGTCACGTCTGGTATGAAAGACAGCGACTATATCGGGCGAGGGAGTGGGCATCGGCATGGCCTGCATTTCTCTGGCTAATGGGCGCGCGGAATAAATCGCGTCTAACAGGGGGCCGTTGAGATGTAACAAGAAATACATCAGCAGGACGATGGGAACCATGGTGGCGACGCGGAGCCGGGCGGCGTTGAAGCGCCAGCCGACTAACAAAAGTAATGTAGCGACAACCAAGCCGATGCCGATAGCCATACCGAGCGGTTGGCCCCTGGGGATTACATTGCCGTCGACGATGAAACGGGGGAGTAATAGGACGATGGTGGTGACGGCGCCGACGAAGAGTCCGTGAGCGGCCATGAGCCAGTGGGGAAGGCCGCGGGTACGCATGCGGTTGAGATAGTCGCCGGTGAGAATGGTGATGGCGGGGATGGAGGGAAGGACGTATCCCGGGAGCTTGGAGCCGGAGAAGCTGAAGAAGATGAGCGGGAAGATGGCCCAGACGACTAAGAATTCCGGGAAGGCGTCTCCGGCGCGGGGCAGCCAGATGTAGCGATTGACGTTGCGGCGGAAGCGCCATTCGGTGACGGCGTTTTTTACGGCATCGACGAAGGCGGCGGCGGCGAGGATGGTCCACGGCACGAGGCCGATGAGCAGGACGGGGAAGTAATAGTAGAGGGGCTGGTGGTGGTGGAAGCGGTCGGTGGCGAAGCGTTCGAGGTTGTGTTGCAGGAAGAAAATTTTCAGGAAGTCGGGGTTGCGGCGTTGCACGGCGATGAACCACGGCAGGACGATGGCGAGATAGAGCAGCATGCCCGGCCACCAGAAGCTGCGGCGGAGGACGGACCATTCGCGGCGGAGGGCGACGAAGATGCCGATGGTGATGAGGGCGATGGCCGGGGCGATGGGTCCTTTGGCGAGGGTGCCGGCGCCGACGAAGAAATATAAATCGAAGAGCCAGAACTTGCTGCCGGTTTCATACCAGGCGTACCAGCCGAGCATGCCGATGCAGAGTGGCGCGGCGAGCTGCATGTCGGTGGAGGCGCCGCGGGAAAATCCGATGACGGCGGCGGCGGAGAGAGTAAGGAGCGCGGCGTGAAGTTGTCCTCCGGGACGGAATCGTCGCATGTGGAGGAAGATGAGGACGGTGAGGGCGAAGGCGAAGCTGGTAGAGGGGAGGCGCGCGGCCCAGTCGTGGACGCCGAATTCCTGAAAGCTGAACATGGCGCGCCAGTAGAAGAGGGCCGGCTTCTCAAGCCACGGCATGCCGTAAAGGATGGGGGTGACGTAGTCGTGGCGATTGAGCATTTCGCGCGCGACCTGGGCGTAGCGCGGCTCATCGGCGCCGACCAGGCCGAGTTGATCGCCGCCGAAGTATGGGGTGAGGCCGTAGGTGAGGAAATAGACGGAAAAGGCCAGCAAAACGATGGTTTCCCAGATGAATTCGCCTTCGGGGACGCGGAGCCGTCCTCTCCAACCGGGACGAGTTGTGGAAGGGTTCAGGTGGTCTGGGGGCGTGGCCATGACGCGTCAGTAAGGTTAACAGAATGAATGAGGGGCGCGTTCTCTTGTTTGGTGCGGGAGCAAAATGCGGCGGGCGGGTTGGGCGGATTTGGGAAGGGTGCGGCTAGCATGAGTGCAACTTCTTATGTCGAGTTCGGTGACAGCATCGCGGATGCATGGGCTGGATACGTTGCGCGCGGCTGCGATTCTGGCGGTGATGATCTTTCACCTGCAGGGATATCTTCCGCATGCGCTCGACCCGGTGGTGGAAGTTGGGTGGGCGGGCGTTGACCTGTTTTTTGTGCTCAGCGGATTTCTGATTGGGGCGCAGTTGCTGCAGGCATTTGTGCGCGGGGAGAAGCTGCGCGTCGGGGATTTTTATGTGCGGCGGGCGTTCCGGATTTTGCCGGCGTATCTCGTGGTGGTGCTGCTTTATTTTCTGGTGCCGGTGTGGCGGGAGCAGCCGAGGCTGCCGGCGCTTTGGAAATTTCTTACGTTCACGGTGAACCTGGTGATGAATTATCCGGCGGAGCTGGCGTTTTCACATGCGTGGTCGCTGTGCGTGGAAGAGCATTTTTATCTCGTGCTGCCGGTGCTGGTGGTCTGGTTGATGCGGAAGCCGTCGGTGAGTAAGACGGTTACGTTTCTTTGCGCGGTGGTGACGTTTGGCGTGTTGGTTCGGAGTTGGGAGTTATTTCATGCGGTTCGTGCGTCGGCGGAGAGCGCGATGTGGCCGATGTTTATGAAACGGATTTATTACCCGACGTATTGCCGGCTGGATGGGTTGGTCGTCGGCGTGGCGCTGGCTTGCTTGCGGATGTTTCGGCCGGCTTGGTGGGCGCGGCTTTCGCATCGTGGGAATTTGTTGTTCGGAAGTGGCGTGGTGATTTCGGCGGCGGCGTTCTGGATGTTTCGCTGGGATTACCCGAATGCGGAGGAGACTGCTGGGATTTTGCTTGGCTTTCCGTTGTTGGCACTGGGATTTGGTTTGCTGGTGGCGGCGGCGATTGCGGACAGTGGGGTGTTGCGGATGCGGGTGCCGGGCGCGAAGGTGGCTGCGCTGCTTGCGTACAGTTTATATCTGACGCATAAGGAAATTGCTCATGTCGATCGGACAGTGTTTTCGTGGATGGCGCACGACACGGGATGGCTCGCGGCGGCGGTTTATGCGGTGAGTTGTTTTGCTTTTGCTGCGCTCCTTTATTGGTGCGTGGAGCGGCCGTTCTTGCTGTTGCGTGGGCGCTTCGCTCGCGGTCGATCTTCGCGAGAGCCGAGTGTGGAGGCGCGGTTGGATCCTGCTTTATAGCGCGCGCGATGGGGCCGCGTTAGAGGGATTTCGGCAGTGAAGCTAATTTGGGGCGGAGAAAGTCGTCGAGCGAGGAGCGGTAGCGGCGGCTGAGAGTGAGCCGAGTTTTGTCGTGGAGGACGACGGTGTAGTCGCCGCCGAGGAGGGGGAGGATTTCTGCGATCTGATTGATGTTGACGATGGTGGAGCGGTGGATGCGGATGAAGCGGGTGAAATCGAGGCGGCGCTGGAAGTTGTTCATGGTGTCGCGGATGAAGTGATTTTCTTTGCCGAGATGCAGGCGGACGTAGTCACGTTCGGCCTCGACCCATTGCAGCTCTGACATTTTCAGGAAGACGAGGCGGCCGCGGGATTTGATGAGTAACAGCTCGGCTGAGTCGCGCGGGGTTGCGGGTGTGCTGGATGTCTGCAGGCGCTGCTGATCTTCCGCGTTGCGGAGGATGTGGAGTTTGGCGCGGGCCAGGACTTCAAAGAAGCGGGAGCGCTTGAAGGGCTTGAGCAAGTAGTCGAGGGCCTGGGCTTCGAAAGCGGGGATGGCATATTCGCGATGTGCGGTTACAAATACGACGGTGGGAAGGTCGCGGCAGTCAGCGATTTCTTGCAGGACGCCGAAGCCATCGGCGCCGGGGATCTGGACGTCGAGAAAAAGCAGCGCGGGCTTGAGTTCGCGAATGAGGTCGGCGGCGCGAACGCCGTCGCCACATTCGCCGGCGATGCTGACGTCGGGGTCGGTTTCGATGAGCGAGCGGAGGCGGCGGCGGGCGGCGGGTTCGTCGTCGACGATGAGGGTGGAGATTTTCATCGGAGGCCGTTCCTCCGGCCGTTGTTGACGAGGCTGAGGGGAAATTCGAGCTCGACGCTGAAGCCAGCGGGCGAATTCTTGAGATTGAGGGCGGCGCGACCACCGTAGAGTTTTTCCAGACGCGCGCGCGTGTTGCTGAGGCCGATGCCGGTGGTCGTTGAGTGGAGGACAGCGCCGGGGCCGTTGTCGGAGACGCGGACTTTCACGATGCCGTGATCTTGCTGGGAGTGAATTTTGAGCAGGCCTTGTCCGACGCGTTTGGAGATGCCGTGACGGAATGCGTTCTCGACGAGCGGCTGGAGGATGAGGTGAGGGACGCGGGCTTCGAGCGTGGCGGGATCGATCTGGATGTCGACGGTGAGCGTGTCCTGAAAGCGGAGGCGTTGGATGTTGAGGTAGAGCTCAACGGATTTCATCTCCTCGGCGAGCGGGACCTCTTGCGTGGCGTGGGTTTCAAGACTCATGCGGAGGAGCGAGCCGAGGTCGCCGACCATGTCGTCGGCGCTGGCGGCGTCGGTGTGGATGAGCGAGGAGACGAGGTTGAGCGTGTTGAAGAGGAAGTGCGGTTGCAGCTGACCGCGGAGGACTTCCAATTCCGCGCGGGCGAGTTGACCTTCGAGCTGGGCGGCGCGGACCTGCGCATCGCGCGCGTTGAAGTAGTAGTCGAGGCCGTAGAAGATGCCGACGATGACCCAGTACATCCACAGGTTCCAAGCGAGGCCTTGCCAGAAGAGGATGCCGAGGAAATGCCACGTCGCGTGGGGAATGGGGAGATCGGGATTCGCGGGGGTGAGCGGGATCCAGGCGGCGGCGATGACCAGCAGGACAGCGACGGCGAAGGTGGTGTGGGCGGTGATCCAGAAGACGGGCTTGAGGTAGCGACGCCGGATGCGTTCGCAGAACAGGAAAATGACGGGTGTGAAGATGGTCCAGAGGGCGTAGGTGATGAGCGGGAAGCGTGCGGCTTCGCGCCACGTAGTGGGCTGGCCGACCATTGCCGGGTAGACGTAATTGTTGAGCGTGAGCAGCGCGGCGAAGAAGCACCACGCGCCGGTGACAACGGCGAGACGTCGGCGATTGCGACGGCGATCGATCCGGGCGTTGGATGCGGGAAGTTGCATGAGCTGTCATGCTAGCGCATTCGTGCTGGCGGTGAGACAAGAGTTATCGCGAACAATGCCGCGATTTGCTGGGATTTTGTGGCGAAATCGACTGGAATCGCCGTTGGTCGCGGAATTCACTCCGGTTGTCGAAAATCCTGCTCCGTGATGAGGACAGCAAACCATACTCGGCCTGCAACAGAGATGAATGTTCCCAGGAGAGTATCTATGACGAAACAGAATTTTTT
>Ga0302326_10017818_pt1 | contig 14770 bp, 15 predicted proteins | sample Palsa_T0_3_FD_202264 | JGI IMG/M metagenome (GOLD analysis project Ga0302326, IMG submission 202264) | Peat permafrost microbial communities from Stordalen Mire near Abisko, Sweden - Palsa_T0_3 | ecosystem: Environmental > Terrestrial > Soil > Palsa > Peat permafrost | place: Sweden: Abisko... | reverse complement strand
CGAAGCGGGAGTCGACGACTTTCTCGCCGAAGCCAAACCCAAAGACAAGATGGACCTGATCCGCCGGGAACAGGCCAAGGGAAAACTCGTGGCCATGACCGGTGACGGCACCAACGACGCTCCCGCGCTGGCCCAGGCCGACGTAGGCGTGGCTATGAACTCTGGCACCCAGGCCGCCAAAGAAGCCGGCAACATGGTGGATCTGGACTCCAACCCCACCAAGCTGATTGAGATTGTGCAAATCGGCAAACAGTTGCTGATGACCCGCGGTGCGCTCACCACCTTTTCCATTGCCAACGACGTGGCCAAGTATTTCGCCATCATCCCGGCCATGTTCGCCGGCGTCTTTCCCGTACTCAACCAGCTGAACGTCATGCACCTGCGCACGCCGCATTCGGCCATTCTCTCCGCGGTGATCTTCAATGCGCTGATTATCGTGGCCTTGATTCCACTGGCTCTGCGCGGGGTTGCGTATCAACCTCGATCGGCGCAGGCGCTCTTGCGGCGCAACCTGCTGCTCTACGGAGTGGGTGGAGTGATCGTCCCCTTCATCGGAATCAAACTCATCGACATCTGTTTAGTTGGCCTGGGGCTGTCTTAATCGGGTACTGAGGAACGTATGCTACGCAATGAATTTAAGGTCGCCATCCGCTTTACCATCCTGACCACCGTGCTGCTCGGCATCCTCTATCCGCTGGCGGTGACCGCCTTTGGTCACGTCTTCCTGCGCGGGCATGCCGACGGCGAATTGATCGTCACCAACGGCGAGGTGACCGGCTCGCCGCTCATCGGCCAGAACTTTACCGGAGACCAATATTTCCATGGCCGGCCTTCGGAGGCGGGCAACGGCTATGACGCAACCTCTTCCGGAGCCTCGAATCTTGCTCCTTCGAGTCAAAAGCTGATCACGCGCATCGATGGGGATATTGCGCACTATGCCGCGGAGAACAAGAGCCAGCCCGTGCCCATCGACCTGGTCACCGCCTCCGGCTCCGGTCTGGACCCCGACATCTCACCCGCTGCCGCGATGTTTCAGGCGCCCAGTGTCGCCAGCGCGCGGCATCTGCCGCTGGCAACGGTGCGCGATCTGGTGCAACGCCACGTGCAGGGACGCCAATTCGGTTTTCTCGGGGACGAGCGAGTGAATGTACTTCTGCTCAACATGGAACTAGACCGTCTGGCGCACTGAGGTGCGGAAAGGGTCGGTTCTTCATGAGTCAAACCCGCAAGATCATTACGTCGGTGGCCTTTATGAGGGCTGCCGCAGTCTGTCCCCGCTTTAGCTGCATTTCTCTGGCGGAGCGTGCCGTCACGATCGACGTGATTTGCTGACCACCGATTGAAACCCTGACCTCAGCCAGCAAACCGCTAATCTGCACGGACTCAATTCGCCCCACCAGCTGATTACGACCGCTCACACGCCGGATTTCTTCTTTGCGTTGTTGCTCGGTCTTGCCACGGGTTCTGAAAAGCAATCTGTCCACTTCGCTCTGCGGGATACGATGATGTCCTCCCGCAGTCCGATTGCTGCGAATCTTCTTCTTGTAAATCCACTGCTTAATCGTTGGAAAGCTGATCCCCAGTTGCAAAGCTGCATCTCGAAGCTTCAGCAGCCCCTCAATATTCCCTTCGGATTTGCCGCTCTTCTGCATCGGGATGCAATCGTAACGACAACGAAATTCCCGGTCAACTCCGTCGCATCCGCCTAAGAGCCCACGGGCTCGCTGCAAAAAAGGCTGAACCGTACACTTCTGTACAGTAGAATCGTATGTCATGTACACTTGCGGCTTCTGTCCCAAACGAGTGATTTTTCGAGGTCGAAATGCGTAAGGCTTGCCTGTTTATCGCAGCGGTTGGTTTTTTGCTTTCGTCACCAGCGTGGGCGCAAACGGGAGCGAGCCTTTCCGGCGTGGTGACGGACAAAAACGGCGCAGGCCTTCGCGATGTCGCGGTGACCATCAAGAGCGTCGACACAGGTGCAACGCGCACGATCGCAACCGACGGCGAGGGGCACTATCAGGCGTCCGGCCTGCCTCCGGGGCGCATCGATATTCGAGCGGCAAAACAAGGGTTCACCGATGAAACACGCACAGGAATCAGCTTGGCGGTTGGCCAGGAAGCCACGGTCGACATTAAGTTGAGCACCCCCGACGCCTGCGCGAGCGGCCACGAGTTCGCCACCACCGATTGCACGCTGACCTGGCACGGCATCACGCTGTACGGTGCGTATGACGTCGGCGCCGGCTGGGTCAGCCACGGCTTACCGGAAAACGGCTATAACTATGAAGGCGCATCTCTGGTGAATCGAAACGGCTATCAACATCGATTCCTCATCGCACCGAACAACCTGCAGCAGACGGGTCTGGGTGTCAGGGGCAAGGAAGAGTTTCACCCTGGCTGGTCCGTTGTGTTCAGCGCGAACACTGGCATCAATCCGCAGTCGGGCCTGCTCGCCAACGCGTCGGCTACCCAGACCATCAACAACGGCCTTCCCAGAAAAAGCTATTCATACACCATCGACGGCGCGCGCGCGGGCCAACCCTTCAATGACGAATACTATGGCGGTGTATCGTCCACGCATTTCGGCACCCTGACCTTCGGTCGTCAGCGCGCACTCGGTACCGATGCGATGCTCCTTTACGATCCGGCCGGCGGCGGCTATGCCTTTTCGTACATCGGGTATAACGGCACGATGGCCGGCGGCGGCGACACCGAAAACAGCCGTTGGGACTCCGCCGTGAAGTATCGCCTCACGTATGGCCCGGTCCATTTCGGCGCGATGTATAAATTTGCCGACGGTAATGGCGGCTGCTACTCCGCCTCCGCAACCTGGACTGCCGCCAACTGTACGCCGGAATCGGCGCATAACAACGCCTTTGGATTCGACGGCGGAGGAGAGCACGGCAAGCTCTCCGCCGACGTGGTCTTCCAACTTTACAACCAGGCGATCAGCGTATTGAACCCCTTGCTGGGGCCTCAGAGTCCGTCGGCGCCCTATCAGTCGACCACCAACAGCATCAATACAAACCCCATCACCGGGGCCAATCTGATCGGAACGACCAACACCGTCTATGGCATCGTGACCGACAACAAGGCCATTATGGGCGCTGTCAAATATACGTGGGATCCGTTCAAGTTCTATGGCGGCTACGAATACATCTGGCAGAATAACCCGACGGACCCGTTGGGTGTTGGCGCCTCGGACCAGGGCGGTTATATCATGAGCGGGGTCGAAGACAACAATCTTGATTCTGAAAAGTTAGTGCAGATCTGGTGGACGGGCCTGAAATACGCTTACGACAGCAAAACCGATATTACTTTCGCCTGGTATGGGCAGGCGCAGAACACCTTCCGTGTTCCGTCGACCTGCTCGATCGCAGCCGGCTTCCGCAGTTCCTGCGCGGGCGACCTCGAGTTTGGGTCGCTCTATCTCGATCATCACTTCACCAAGCGTTTCGACGGTTTTGCCGGGCTTGCGTATTCCTTCGTGACCGGCGGTTTGGCCATCGCCATTCCTCATGGCCCCGGCGTTCCCTATCTCCACAACAGCAACTTTGCTCCGACAGTCGGTGGCCGTTTCGCCTTCTGATCGTTTCATCGGGACAGAGTTTCGCAGCGGGACCCGCGGGAGCAAACACCGCCTGAGCATACAAACACGACCGCCCCATCCTTGCCAGGCAAGGATAGGGCGGTCCAAACAGGGGCGGTTAAAGGCTAAGCGCCAGGAGTCGGTTAGACTGCTTCGCTGTACTGCTCGACATATTCCGCGGCTTCTTCTGCCACGGCTTCTTTTTTCGCCGCGGGTTCCTTCTTCGCCGATGCAGCCGCTTCCGTAAGATCTACATAACCCTGCAGCGTGGCGTTGTCTTCAATCGACAAACGCGCCGCCGAAATGTCTCCGATGAAAACCGCCGAGTGCTTCAACTCCGCACGACCGGACGCCTTGACACTCCCCTCGACCCGGCCAAAGACCACCAGATCGCCGGCCACGATGTCGGCATGGATCACACCGTTGGCTCCCACGGTCAGGCGCTTGCCCGTCAGGGTGATGTTGCCTTCCAATACGCCATCGAGAAAGAAATCTTCCTCGCCAGAGACTTCCCCGCGAATGCAAATGCCTTTTCCGATCACCGTCCCCGAACTATTCATCTGTGGTGCCCTCCGATTAGGCAACTCTATGGCTCGGAGGAGGGGCTCGCAATCACCGAAACGTCGCAGATGATGCCGTTTGTGTCACCTCCGCTGAGGAAAATTTGGCCTCCAGACGGCTGGCTGCGGCATCGATGGCACGGCTTTCCGCCTCCAGCACGCTGCCCACAATGGGCGACTCCTGCTCAGCGAGGCTCCATAGATGTTGATCCATGGCTTCGCGTACGCCCGCCAGGGTCTTCACCCCATAGCCGGTATAGGCGCCGGGCGCGTAAATCTGGTTCTTGTACCACGGCCTTCCCGGCAGGCCCTCCTCCCGCAGGTTGGTCCGCTCGACCAGCAGCAGGAGGTGGTTGACGGCTTGCAGCGAGGCATCATCCATCGCCAGCCCATGAGCTTGCGCAGCAGCAAAAGCCGCCTCGTAGTGCTTGGCGGCCCGGGTGAGGGAGACAACTCCGTTATCCAGCGGCGCAAAATTGAGGTACGGCGGTTCCACTTCGCGTTTGGGGGGATACCCAGGTTCCTTCGGATCAGAGATGGCCTGAAAAACCCCCTCGTCCAGCTCTAAATTGCGTTCCTTAATAGTCTCCTGGGTTTTGCTGAGCTGGGTTTTGAGTTCCTTTACATAACCGGCAATGGTTTCGGCGACCGCCGTGTACTGGTAGGGCAGCAGTTCCGCATCGGCCATGCGTAGAACCGCGGTCCCGGCGGTCTGGGACAGGGCTCGTCCATATTGAAAATTGGTATCGGAGAAATGAGTGTAGTAATAGAAATCGTCATAGATCGAGTGATAAACGCTGCCCGCGCCCTCTCCCCCAAAACCAAGATCGAGCGAAGGGATCGCAAGGTAGTCAATGAAGGGGGCGAAGTCCGAGCCATCGCCCAAAGCGTCAATATTGGTGTCCTTGCGATTGCGCAGCACTTCCCTGCGATCGGCGCTATCCGCCGTGGACAGCGCCTGCAGGCGGGCCCGCTCCCATATCGTCAGCTTGGTCTCAGGATCGGGAATCTGCCGCGCGATGTCGTTGATGAAGTGCTCCACGGAATGAGCCCCGTCGATTCCTAGAAATCCACGATCGGTGTTGTCCGAATTCACGTACAGCACAGCATGGTCGCGCAACTCAGCGGCGTGCTGTTCCACCCATTCCGTGGACCCCAACAGTCCCGGCTCTTCGCCATCCCACGCGCAGTAGATAATCGTCCGTCGCGGTTTCCAGCCCTGCTTGCGCAATTCGCCCAGCGATCGCGCTTCTTCCAGTTCCGCGACCATTCCCGAAATAGGATCTTCCGCGCCATTCACCCATGCATCGTGGTGGTTGCCGCGGATAACCCACTCATCCGCGGCTTCGTTGCCCGGAATCTTGGCGATGACGTCGTAAATCGGCTGGATATCCCAGTTGGAGAACATCCTGAGGTGGACCTTGGACGATCCTGGCCCCACGTGGTAGGTGATGGGCAAGCCGCCCCGCCAAGCCTCGGGAACGACCTGTCCTCCCATTGCAGCCAGGAAGGGCTGCGCATCGCCATAAGAGATGGGGAGCACCGGTATCTTGGTGATGATGGGAGAGTCTTTCACCGCCAGGCGCTTGGCATCTTTGGTCGCGGGAATGCCCGGAGTCAGCGGGTCTCCAGGGTAGTTGGTATCGTTCACCCCTCCGCGCTGTACGCTCTCCTTCGGCCGCCCCGCTCCACCGGGGTAGGTGTCGGTATCGCCGTATCCATCCTGTTGCGGGTCAGAATAGATGATGCAGCCAATGGCTCCATGTTCGGCCGCCACCTTGGGCTTGATGCCGCGCCAGGTCTTGCCGTAGCGGGCAATGACGATGGCGCCCTTCACCGAAACACCCATACGCTGCAAGTCTTCGTAGTCTTCGCGCGTGCCGTAGTTCACATAGACCAGCGGGCCGGTCACGTCGCCATCGCTGGAGTAGGCGTTGTAGGTCGGTAACTGTTCCGCTTGCTGATTCGAAGTGGGGTCGACCGCGATAGGCGGCTCAGCCAACGTAGCGGTGAACTTCTGCGGCTCGATCAATTCGAGCTTCCGCTCTTTCGGTGTCGGGAAAAGGACGTAGAAGGTTTCGATGTGAGCGTCAAAACCCCACTCCTGAAACTTGCTCAACAGCCACTCCGCGTTCTGCTTGTCGTAGGGCGATCCTACGGCATGCGGGCGAGCCGCCAGGTGTTCCATATCGCTGCGCAGGTTATCCGTCGACGGAAGATCGCGGAACTTCGCTTCCCACGCGATCTCGGTCGCTGAGCTCTGCGGGGTGTAACCATCCAGTACAGTCACGGCCGGAGCGGTCTGAGCCGCAAGCGACGGAGCCAGGCAACAGCAGATGAGGACGCGGAACCACTGCGATTGAAACAAAGCAAGCACCTCTGCACATGAGAAGTTACTGACCATTCAGGTGGGAGAGCGAAAGCCGTTGCCGGCCCGCCTGGTCGAAGTTGGAAGGCGCCAGCCAACGCTCGAAATTAGCCTGGCGCACGGGCCACTCCGAGTCGAGCATGGAAAACCACGCGGTGTCGCGATTGCGCCCCTTGATGATCATGTGCTGGCGAAAAACGCCCTCAAAGGTGAAGCCGAGGCGCAAGGCCGCACGGCGTGAGGGCTGATTCAACGCATTGCACTTCCACTCGTAGCGGCGGTAGCCCAGATCCTGGAAGACGTGGCGCGCCATGAGATACATGGCCTCAGTGGCGCCGCAGCTCCGCTGCAGCGCCGGGGTAAAGATGATATTGCCGACCTCAATGCATCGCTGGTTCGGCTCGATGCGCATGTAAGCGGCTTGGCCAACGGGGAGGCCCGTAGCGTTATCGACAATCGCCATAAACAGCGGATCGACCGACTTTTCCTTCTTCTCGAAGGCCGCTTCGTACTCGTCGCGGCTGGCGAACGGACCGTCACCCATGTAACGCCAGAGGTCTTCCCGCTCCGGCCCATGCGTAGCCTGGTAGAGTGCCTCCGCCTGAGATGGCCCATCGAAGGGGCGAAGCGTGACCACGCGTCCGGGAAGCACCACACGCTGCGGACGCAGCGCAGGGGAAGGGTCGACCGCGATGCCGAGCTCCGTCATGCAACGATAGTAGCAAGAGCGTTTCCAGCCACAGGCGAACTCACTGCCCTGAGTAGTACCCCGCGCGCGTCTGCACTGACTGGTCCTTCTCCTTGGTAGTCAGATGGATGGAGTGGTACCCGCTGCTCTGATCCTTGGGTGGCGTGTAACCCAAGACGAATTGTGTGCGCAATTCCTCCGCGATGCTGGCGTAGACATCGTCCACGCTGTCCTTCTTCTTGACCTCGAAGTATCGGCCCCCAGTCTCTTGCGCAATCCGCTGCAGGATCTTCTTACCGTCGGGACGGCTCTGCTGCTGGGGATAGCGGCTCCCTCCGGGATAGCCTCCACCGGGGTACCCCCCGCCGGGATAGCGGCCTCCGGGATACCCTCCGCCGGGATAGCCCCCGCGGCCTCCGCCGTTGTTGAATCCGCTGTTATCGTGATCCTCATGCCCACCGTAGTAGATGGTGTAGACCACGGTCTCCGACCGCTGCGCTGACTCGATGGCGCTGTTCAGCGTCTCCTGGCTGCCCCGATCTTCTCCGTCCGTCAGCACCACGATGGCCTTGCGGCCGGTCGGCTTCTTCATCACTTCATCGCAAGCGAGGAAGATCGCATCGTAGAGCAGCGTGCCCGCCCCTCGCCGCGAATGGGAACCTCCGGAGTCCTGATCGCTGGTCGGCGTGTTCTGCACCGCGGACGTGGAATCGATCTCTCCCACCGCCCTTTCCAGCTTGCCATGATCCGACGTCAGATCCTGCAGCAGCTCCACCTGGCGATCGAAGTGGATCACGAATGCCCGATCCGTCGGGCGAGTGATCATCTGGTCGAGGAAGGTCCGGCTGGCAGCGCGCTCCTTATCCAGGTTGTCGCGCTCGCTCATGCTGGTATCGACCAGCAGACCCACGGTCAAAGGAAGGTTGGTTTCCTGGTTGAAGTAACGGATCGTCTGCGGCTTACCGTCCTCTTCCAGCACAAAATCGTCTTTGCTGAGGTTGAGCACAATCTTGCCGTGCTTATCGCGCACCGTCACCGGCAAGGTGACCACCTTCACATCGACCGACATGGTGGTGGTCGGCGTCGCTGGACTCTGAGCCGCAGGCGGCGCGGCCGGTGTTGGCGTCGAGTTCTGGGACCCGAGCGCCGGAACCAGAAGAAGGATGCTGAGCAGCGGAGAGGTTCGAAGGAGACCCATGCGAACGTTAGACGACGTCGGCGCCCATCTGGTCACGCGCCTGCGCCGACTTTGCTGTCCTCCAAAAAAGATAGGCGGGCCAACACCAGAGCGCACCGCTGGCAGTACGGACTAGAGGAATGCGCTCAAAGATTACACCCGGGGGCGCGAAAAGAAAGAGCTCCCTTCCTATAGTGATAGTGAGACCTGCCCGGGTTTGATGTATTGGACGCCAACGTTATGCACCGGCCCCTCCCCGTTGCAGTACGCTGCCGGCCACGGTAACATCAAGAACGACGATCCGTTGCGCCCATCCTCAGGCACTCGCCGTCCCAGTGAGACAAATTGGTTAGGTTTTAAGCGCGGAAGTGGTGAAATTGGCAGACACACCATCTTGAGGGGGTGGCGCCGAGAGGCATGGGGGTTCAAGTCCCCCCTTCCGCACCAAAGAAGAGGTTCAGCTTTTCATGATCTGGTTTGTCGGTACCATTCACGTTATCGTTTGCATGATCCTCATTGGAGTCGTTCTGCTCCAGCAGGGTAAGAGTGCCGACCTCGCCGGCGCCTTTGGCGGCCAGGGATCCCAAACTGCGTTCGGACCCCGCGGAGCAGCCAACCTGTTGACCAAAGTGACGACCTGGGCGGCCATCCTCTTCATGTTCACATCCATCGGACTCACGGTTCTGATCCAACGGAACAGCGGCCCCCGCTCCGTGCTCTCGGGCATCAAGGCCACCCACACCACCCCAGCCAAGCCCGCGGCTCCAGCCAAGTAGGTTTCCGCTAGACGCGTGAGCGCCCTCGCGTCCAGCGGCCAACCGCCACGACCAGCAAGCCCATTCCTAGAAAGACCAGCAACAATACCGCTGCGCGGGCCAAAACGCCGGCGTAGCCCAGTACATTCACATCCACAAAAGGATAGGGATAGAGTCCGCTCACCGCGCCCCTTACCAGTACGTACAACAGGTAGACCCCGGGGTAAATCAGCCCGGCCACGGCGTCCTTCCAGCGCAGACCATTCTTGGGCGCAAAGAGCAGCCAGTACAGCACGTAACCGACTGGAATGACGTCATGCAGAATGACGTCGGCGACCCACTGCGCCCCCTGCGGATTCCATAGTTGGCGCAGCAACAGCCGGTAGACAATTCCCACGATAGCGATATAACCCGCAATCGCCGCCTGCACCGATGGACGGCAGAAGAACTGCCCCCACCCGGCGGGGGGGCCCCCGGTTCCCGAGGAGAGGACCGTGGCGGTGAACACCAGCGCGACCAGGATATTGGTCAGGATGGTGAAGAAGCTGAAGTAGGTGATCACCGTCCCTGCCATCGCCGCGGCCCTGGCAGGCGACTGGGCCAGCATCAGGTAGAGTTGCAGCACCAGCGCAAACCATCCCAACAACGCCCCGACTGCCGCGGCGATACGCATGGCTGCATTGTAACCACCGTTACCTATTTCTAAAGTCAATCTCCTAGAATGGGGGAATGATCCTTGAGACCTTTCCCGTCGGTCCGCTGCACTGCAATTGCACCATCCTGGGCGACGAGGTCACGCGCGAAGCCATGGTCGTCGATCCCGGAGATAACATTCCGGAAATCCTCTCCCGGCTGCACAAGCATGGCCTGACCCTGCGCCAGATTGTCGTCACGCATGCTCATATCGACCATGTAGGCGGAGCGGCCCAGCTACGCAAAGCTACAGGAGCGCCCGTGGTCATGAACCAACAGGATTTAGGGCTCCTCGGCATGATGGAGATGCAGGCCGGCTGGCTCGGAGTTCCCACCCCCGAGGTGGCGCCTCCCGACGCCAGTGCCGAGGATGGCCAGACCATCGGCCTGGCCGCGTTGCCTGCCCAGGTGCTGCACACTCCCGGGCACACCCAAGGGAGCATCTGTCTCCTCTTTCCGGATCAGCACCTATTGCTTGCCGGCGACACTCTATTTGCGGGATCGATTGGCAGGACCGATCTGCCCGGGGGCGATGGACACCAAATCCTGCGCTCGCTGCGTGATCGCCTGCTGGTGCTCCCCGATGCCACACGCGTGGTTCCTGGTCACGGCCCGGAAACGACCATTGGTGAAGAAAGACAATCAAATCCATTTCTTCAGCCGAAATTCCGCATGTGACACATTAACTCTCCCAAAAGGGGATCCAATTGTGAACCAAAATAAGATAAAAAGTACCGCGTCAAACAAAATCTCTGGTCGATAAACATCTCTTAATCTGCAACTTGCCAAGCTTTTTAAAAGCTTTAATTGAATGACACGAAAGTATTAGTAACAAACTTGAGTCCTCCCTATTCCACATATATTCTGCGAATGGCCTTTAGATTGCTAAAGAGGTGCGCGGAAATGCGTAATGATCGCTTCCACCCCTGCGGCAAACTCCCTCTGCGGAGCCAGGAGGCTGACTATCAGCCATCCCTGCACCGGAAACCCAAAGAAACCGCCAGGATGAACCACCACCGCTCGCTCCAGCAGGAGTGCAAGTGCGGTTTCCTCTTCCGTCTGCAGCCCGGGAATCCGCAGTACCGCATACCAGCCCGCCTCGACGGTCAGCCGGGTGACCAAGGTCTGGCGCAGCAGGATAGCGTCCAGAGTGGCCAGGTTACGCTCCAGGCGCTGCTTGATTTGCCCTTGCACGATTGCCCTCCGGCTTAACCATGCTGGCACGGCGTGCTGGATCGGGGCACTCATGGAAAGAAAGGTGTCGGCGATCACCTCCAGCCGCTGCAAAGCCTCTGGCTCGGCGAAGCACGCCATCCAGGCGGCCTTCATCTGCGGAAGCGCGGCCACTTTGCTGAGCCCGCTGAGGACGAAGGTGGGGACAGCATGGCTACCTGCGGCAAAGCTCAGCCCCGCCTCGTGTCCGGCAAGCCCATAGTCGAGAAACACCTCGTCCACGATGAGCGCCAGCTTATGCTCACGGCACAATCCTTCGATCGCAGCCCGTTCCCTATCCCGGGTGAAGTGTCCGGTGGGATTGTTGGGGTGGACGACCGCGATCGCCCGGGTGCGGGAGGTGATGCCGCGGCGGAGCGCATCCAGATCCAGATGCCACCCATGGTCGAAGAAAAGCTCATAGGGAACCAGCCGCACGTCGTCCAGCCGGGCCAGGAAATCGAACAGCGGATAGCCTGGCTGGCCGATCAGCACCTCATCCCCGGCGTCGCAGAGCAGCCGGAAGAGGAAACTGTAAGCCTCGCTAGTGCTGGTGGTGAGAAAGATCTTTTCCGGATCGACCCCGGCTCCATGCTCGCGGTAATAAGCGCTGACCGCCTCGCGCGCGCTGCGGAGGCCCCGCGGATCCGGTTCATAGTACAGGGCCTGCGGATCGTTGAGGGGCCCCAAAATAGACGCCTCGTCGTAGACAAAGCCGCAAGCCGTTGGGTTGGAGGCGGTAAGATCCCAGAGCTGCACGCCCGCCGCCCGCAGTCGCGCCAGCTCGCGCGCCCAAGGCGTTTCCTCCAGATCCCACCGGGTTCGCGCCGACCAGGGGGATCTCTTTGCGCCACCCTCTCGCACGGGTTTCCTCCCCTAGCATGGTGTAATAGTTAGAACCGTAGCATCTCATTTCAGGGAGTTTGTCCGCATGGATCTGCAAGCCGTGATCTTCGACTATGGAGAAGTCCTCAGCGGACCACCGGACCCGCGGGCGCATCGCAATCTGCTAGCCATCGCCGGAGTGAAGGAGGAGGCTTTCGAGAAGGCCTATTGGGCCCACCGTCTGGATTACGACGCCGATATCTTGAACGGCCAGACATATTGGCAGATTGTTGCCCGCGATACCGGGGTGAGCTTTACGCCAAAGCAGATCGAGCAACTCCTGGAGCAGGACGCCCTGATGTGGATGGACCTCAATCCGGCGATGATCGCCTGGATTCCCAGGATCAAGCAGGCCGGCTTTCGTCTCGGCATCCTGTCAAACATGGGATATGGAGTGCTGGGCTACTTGCAGCCGAGGTTTCCCTGGCTGGCCCAGTTCGACCACCTCACCTGGTCTTGTGAGCTTGGCATCATCAAACCTGACCCCGCCATCTATCTGCACACGGTAAAGAAATTGGGCGTCTCCCCCGATCAGGCCCTGTTCATCGACAACCTGGAAAAGAACATAGTCGGGGCGGAGGCCGTCGGGCTCCACGCTGCTCTCTTTCAGAATGTAGAGCAATTGCAAAGCGACCTGGCTCGGCGCGGATTTCCATTACCCGTTCTCGAACCAGTGGCCTAGGGGTAAGAAGCCTTGAGCGCCAAGCCAACCTGGTCCACGATCTCCAGGTCGAATCCCTGCAACGCCGGCACATGTGTGGGGGTGTTGGAGAGCAGCCGAATCTTGCGGATGTTCAGATCGGATAGGATTTGCCCGCCCAGTCCAACCTGGCGCAATATCCGGTGATGCCGGTCATCCCCGTGCTCACCGCTGCGTTCTTCCCGGTGCAGAAACAGCTGATGCGGCAAGACCCTGCGGTCGATATCGAATCCTTTACTTGAATTGTGCAGGTAGACCAGGGCGCCCCGCCCTGCTTGCGCGATCATCTCCAGCGATCGCTGCACCACCTGGTGGCAATCGCACAACGTGGTGCCGAAGACGTCGCCCGCCAGGCAATGGGAGTGCACCCGCACCAGGACCGGTTCCTGGTTATGCTCCGAGCTCACGTCGCCGCGAACCAGCGCCAGGTGGCTCTCTCCCCCGTCGACCTCGCTCTCATAGGCGATCATGCGGAAGTCGCCGAAGCGGGTGGGCAAGACCGATTCCGCTACCCGGAAAATATACCGTTCGTTCTGCAGGCGAAAGCGGATCAACTCCGCCACGGTCAGCATTTTCAACCCGTGCTGGTTGCAAAATTCCACCAGGTCCGGCACCCGCGCCATGGTGCCATCGTCGTTCATGATCTCGCAGATCACCCCCGCCGGGACCAGCCCGGCCATGCGGGCCAGATCGACGGAAGCCTCCGTCTGTCCGGCGCGCACCAGCACGCCGCCACGCCGGGCGCGTAGCGGGAACACGTGCCCCGGCCGGGCCAGGTCCGCGGCTGTCTTGCGCGGGTCGATCGCCACCTGAATGGTGTGCGCCCGGTCGTAGGCGGATATGCCGGTCGTCACGCCCTCCCGGGCCTCGATCGTTTCCGTAAATGCGGTGCCGAAGCGCGAGGAGTTCTGTTGCGACATGGGGCCCAGGCGGAGATAATCGGCCCGCTCCTCGGTCAAACTGAGGCAAATAAGCCCTCGTCCATACCTGGCCATGAAGTTGATGGCTTCCGGAGTGACAAACTCCGCCGCCAGCGTCAAGTCTCCCTCGTTCTCACGGTCCTCGTCGTCCACCACGACGATCATGCGTCCCGCTTTGAACTCTTCCAGGGCCCCGGGTACATCGGTAAACGGTGGCTTTGCTTGCATCCTTTTATTCTCCGCCAGATGCCTTCCTGCTGTCATATCGCTTTCCTGCAAACGCAAAAAACGCCGCTCTCAGCGGCGTTTTTTGCTTCGGACCTGCTACTCGTTTACAACGTGGATTCGATCTCAAAACCCCAAGCCTCGAGCAGCGCCTCCGGGATATACTTCGAATTCTTGTTGCGCCGGGCCCATTCGCGCAACCGCGTAGAACGCACATACTGATCGGGAGTCAGTTTAAATTCCTTAACCACCTGTTCGAAAGAAGTGACAGTCGGCACCACCGGGCCTATCGGCTCCGGCTTGCCCCAGTTTGGATTACCACGACGTTTTGCCATTTGATCCGTTATCCTCTAGGGAGATGAGCAACAAGCATGGCCCAGCGGCTTTGGAAGTGCACCAACTCAGGTCCGCTGGACATGCCAAAGCTCTCATTTTAAGGATTTTTTCTCCAAAAATCAATAGCAAATACGCGCTATGTTGTTAACTCTTCGCATAGCTGCCAGGCAAGAACCGGGCAGCCTCGCCAACTATCGTCTGCAACCTATCCGGTCTTAGTGCACTCCAAGTGGATGACTTACTTGCTATTCGTGAAAGGTGGATGGTCATGAGCGTAGTACGTTACTGGGCAGTTTTCTCTCTGGGGGTGGCTGCCGGCGCAGCTGCGGCTCTCATTTATGCTCCCCAGACCGGGGAAAAAACCCGCAAGCAACTCAAGCGTAACCTGCAGGATGCGACCGATTACATCCAGGACACCACCAGCGATCTGAGCAAACACGCCACCCGTGTCTATAAGAAGACAAAAGATGTAGCCGGCGATGTAGCCTCCCGCGTCGGTTCGGTCGCCAGCAACGTCAGTTCCGCAGCCAGCGACATTGCCGATAAGGTTGGGGATCTGGTCTAACCATCGCTCCGGCCGTTACTCTGCCCCTTCCACAACCAGCCATTGCCGCGTTTCCTGACGGAAAAAGCTGCAATGGTCTGTTTCTTATCCGCGGAAG
>Ga0302326_10017816_pt1 | contig 14770 bp, 12 predicted proteins | sample Palsa_T0_3_FD_202264 | JGI IMG/M metagenome (GOLD analysis project Ga0302326, IMG submission 202264) | Peat permafrost microbial communities from Stordalen Mire near Abisko, Sweden - Palsa_T0_3 | ecosystem: Environmental > Terrestrial > Soil > Palsa > Peat permafrost | place: Sweden: Abisko... | reverse complement strand
GACGCCTCCGGCGCCATTCGATCCAAACCATGTTCGTGAGGGGTACAAGCTGGAGGAGATGACCGAGCTCCTGCGAGCCCACGGGCTGATAGTGATGCAGCACCGCTACACGTTTTATTCCTTTTTCCGGGCTCTCTACCTGACTTGGGAGCGTTTGACTCGCTGGCGCGGTGGGAGCAGCGTTTTTCCGCGTTTCTTGCTCCATGGCTGGAGCCATTTGGACACGGCTCTGCCTTTTGGCGCGCCTTGGGACATTGCGGTAATCGCCAGGAAAGCCTGAAGAGCTGAAAGCCGCTGGGGCGTAGCTTCCCCCTTTTACCGGCTCGTAAGGAAATGCCAGGGGGACTTTGCGGCCGCAGGGGCTGGATCGTGAAGCCGACCGGTCAGTTGCCGGCGTGGGTCACTCGGTCGTACAGGGCTAACGTACGAGCCGTCATTACATCGACCGCAAATTCCTGCTTGGCTCGCTGCTGGGCGGCGCGGCCGTAGGTGGCACGCAGCTCCGGGTTGTCGAGCAGGCGATTGATAGCGGCTGCCAGCCGGTCGCAATCGGCGGGCGGGACCGTCAAACCGGTCTGTTCGTGAAGCGAGACAAACGGAACGCCGGAATCCAGCTTGGTATTCACCACCGGCAGGCCCGCCGACATGGCTTCGATTTGCACGATACCGAAAGCTTCGCTGCGCGCGATGGATGCCAAAGCGAATAAATCGGCGGCGTGATAATACGGCGCGACCTGCGTATTCTGAATCTCGCCGGCCAGGACCACTTTGTCCCCCAGGCCCAATTCCGCGACCATCTGCTGGAGTTTCGGGCGCAACGGCCCATCGCCGATGATAATCAAGCGTCCCCGCACCTGCTGCATGGCGCGGATCAGGTATTCGAATCCCTTGTAGTAGACCAGCCGACCGACGCTCAGGATCAAGCGGTCTCCGTAGCGCGCCCGGACTTCGGCGACCGCCGCCGGATCGGCTCGTTTGAACTCCTCCACGTCGATGCCATAGGGGATCACATGGCAGCGATCCAGGTAGCGAGCTAGAACCGGCGAAGTATTGCGATAGTCGGGCGAGGTCGCGATGATCGCGGACGCGCGGCGCAGCGCCCGGTGCAGGAAGGGCGCAAAGAGCGGTCCAAGCACCTTCTGCCGCACCGTATCGCTGTGATAGGTGACCACCATGGGTCCGCGATGCCCGCTGCCCAGGTAGGCCAGGACGGCCATCGGATTTGGCAAATGAATGTGAACTAGACCGGCGTTTGAGCGCCGGATTTCCGATACCATTCCCGGACAAATAGGAGTGGCTGCCACGGTCAGCCGGGTGGGCACTCGCGAGAGACGCACTTCTTCGATAGTCTCTTCCACCGGCCGTTCATTCTCGCTTGAGACGATGACGCGCAAGTCCACCGATCGGCGCAACTGGCCGCACAACGCTTGCAAATGGGTCTCGATGCCGCCCATATGCGGCGGATAGAACTTGCCGACATGCAGCACTTTCAAGGCGCGTAAGTCCCGGGCCGCTGGAGCGGATGGGGAAAGACTGCTGGTTTCGAATTGATTTGCGCTGGGTGTCATGCGACGCCGGGAATTATGCCACTACCGGGGCGGCTTCGACGAACAGTCCTTGATTCTCAGAAACCCAGTCGTATAACAGGCCGAGTCCGGTGAGGCAGTCCGTTTTTGGCGTCCAGCCCAATTCAGTCTGGGCTTTGTGAATATCGCTCAGGAAGACTTTTTGATCGCCTGGCCGCCAGTCCGCGAAACTGTAGCTTAGTTTGCGATTCTGCCGCTTTTCGATGTAGGCCAGCAGATCCAGAAGAGAGAGAATGTTCCGGGTTCCTCCACCGACGTTGTAGGCTTGACCGACTGCTCGATCCCCGGCGGCAAACGCCGCATCGTAGGCATCCAGCAGGTCGTCGACAAAGAGAACGTCGCGCACCTGCTTGCCGTCGCCGAAGACGGTGATCGGCCGGCCCAGTTGGCTCGCAATCATGAACCAGGCTACCCAGCCCTGATCTTCTGCTCCAAACTGCCGGTATCCGTAAATGCAGGATTGCCGGAAAACGATGGTGCGCAGGCCATAAATGCGGTGATAATCGATCACGTATTGATCGGCCGCGCCTTTGGAGCAGCCATAGGGCGAGTGGAAGTCGAGGTTCCGGGTCTCGGGAACACCGGTGGGAAGCATCTGATAGCCGTATCGCCCGTTTTGTTCGGCGACGCCGACGTCCGTCATTTCTCCGTAGACCTTGTTGGTCGAAGAATAAAGAATCGGCGCGTCGATACCGGCCTCGCGTATGGCTTCCAAAACATTGAACGTGCCTAGGGCATTGATCTCGAAATCTTCCCTGGGAGCGGTCACCGATGTAGTCACCGCAACCTGGGCCGCCAAGTGGAGCACCCGGCCGGCGTCGCGATGCTTGCGAAATAGCCGGGCCAATTCCCCGCCCTGCCGGATGTCTAAATGAACAAAGTCCAGCGAGCCTCTGCCTTTCAGCCAATCCAGATTTCTTTGGACGCCTTCGCGCGACAGATTATCGACGATAACCACGTGATCGCCGCGAAGTAAGTAGCGGCTGGCGGCGTTGGAGCCGATGAACCCGGCGCCTCCGGTGATGATAGTTTTCATAAAAATTTAATCCTTGCTCGAAGCCGTCCCTTACACCCGCGCGATGTCTCGCGGCGCGGCCGGAGCGGCCACCAATTCCAAATCCGCGTGAACCATTTCCTTCACCAGGCTCTGAAAACCAGCCGTGGGCCGCCAGCCGAGCTCGCTATGAGCCTTGCCCGCATCGCCAATCAGCAGGTCGACTTCGGCGGGCCGATAGACCGCCGGATCGATTTTCACCCAATCCTGATAGTCCAGGCCCGCTTCTGAAAACGCCAGCTCACAAAACTCCTTGACGCTGTGCGTCTCCCCGGTAGCCACTACATAATCATCGGGCGAAGGCTGCTGCAATATTAGGTGCATGGCGCGAACATAGTCCTTGGCATGGCCCCAATCCCGCTTGGCGTCCAGATTGCCAAGCCGCAGTTCGGTGGATAACCCCGCTTTAATGCGCGCTACGCCATTGGTGATCTTGCGGGTAACGAATTCCAGGCCGCGCCGCGGGCTCTCATGATTGAACAGAATGCCGTTGCAGCAGAACATGCTGTAAGCTTCCCGGTAGTTAACGGCCAATTGAAAACCGGCGCATTTGCTGATGCCATAGGGGCTACGGGGATGAAACGGCGTGCTCTCCCGCTGCGGGGTCTCACGCACCTTGCCGAACATTTCGCTCGATCCAGCGAAGTAGAACTTGCAAGACGGCTGTAACTCGCGCAGAGCGGCCAACACGTAATGAGTGCCGTTGATGTTCGTCGCCATGGTCGAAAACCCGTCCGCGAAACTTTCGGCCACGAAACTTTGCGCCGCCAGGTGGTAGCATTCATCGAACTGCTCCCGGCTGAAGATATGGAAAATGCTGGCGTAGCTGTCCAGGTTGGCGGGCTGAATCTTGATCTGGTCCAACACCGCCTTTAGCCGACTCAACCGATGCTCGGGCTGCTCCAATGCGACGCGGCGAACGATGCCATGCACTTCATAGTCCAGGCTAAGCAAATGTTCGGCCAGGTAGCTGCCGTCTTGACCTGTGATACCGGTAATCAACGCTTTCTTCTTCATAGGTTTTGGGTTCTCGTTTTTACGTAAATTCGTTATTGCAGGGCCGCCTCGGACACAATGCCGTGCGCCGCGCGGGGCGACTGGGTGGCGAGCCAGCGGTAATACTCTCGATACTGCTGGCCGATGACGGCGACCGAATAACGAGGGGCGCGCGCCAAACCGCGGCTCTTCAACTCTTCTCGCTTTTCCGGGTTGTCCAACAGTTCCGCGATGGCCTGCGCCCATGCGGCCACGTCTGCTTCGGCCACTACTTTACCCGCGTCGTCAATGACGAACGGGATCTCTCCGGAGTCGCTTCCGATCACGGGTACGCCGCAGGCAAAGGCTTCGATGATCATGCGGCCAAACTGTTCTCTCCAATTTTTCATGGTCTGGCTGGGCGCCACCATAAAATCCATGCAGCCCAGGTAGCGTGGGACTTCCGAGTGCTTGGCCAGCTTCACCAGGACGCGGTTCGACCAGCCATTCTTAGCCGCCCACTCCTGCACCTTCTCCTGATATTCCCCGCTACCCAGAAACAACAGGCTCCAGGGCCGCGTGCCGCCCACCTTCTCCATCGCCTCCATGAGCACGTCCAGACCCTTCGCCCGGGTCAGCCTTCCGACAAAGCCGATGACGGGCGGCTCGAGGCCCAACTCTTTTAGCACCTCGGCGCGAGCGGCCGGCGATAGCGGCTGGAATTCGGTGGAGTCGACGGCCAGGTTCAGAACCCGGCCGGTTTCTTTAGGGAATCCTTTGTCCAGCATGGCCTTGTAAACCAGGCTGGCGCCGGCGATCCAGCCCTGCGCGCGAGCGCGCACGCTACGCTCAAAATAATTGAAGGGCGGCGGATACCTTTTCACATAACTCTGGGCGGTTCGAAAACAAAACCCGGCCGGGCTGTCTTTTAAGGCTTTGGCGATCTGATAACCAGCGAATACATAGGGCTCCTCCCAGGCATGCACGACATCAAACTCGTTGCCTCGGATCAGCGCATCTAAAGCCGCGCCATCGTAGCGGAATACGTGAATGAACCGGCTGAACCGGGTATCGAGCGGCACGATGCGAAGGGGCGATCCCTGTGGCTCTGGCTCCAGAAAGATGGGCCGCAGGTCGCCCTGGAAAAAGCTTGGCGCCGCAACCGTAATCTCGAAATCCGGATCGCGAGCCACTTCGCGCACCAAAGCGCGGTTCAAAGCTACGCAGTAGGAGTGACCGATGGTGAGGATGCGCAGTCGGCGGCTCATGGCAAAGCCAAACCCTCCGATAATTTGCCCAGCGACTCGAGCAGCTCCGGGCGTTCGCGTGGAACCGCCACGATGTTGGCGTCCCAAGCTACGTCATGCACCGAGACTGCGCTTCCCAACACCGCCGCCACGTACCCCAGCTTATCCAAGACGGCCATCACGGCCTCGTTGGTGCGGTGCAGTTCGATGACTAAAATCGGGCGGGCGGTTCCCAATGTCGCCAGCGCTCCGTTCAATGCCTCCACTTCGGCGCCTTCGATATCGATCTTCATCAAGTCGGGATGGGGAAGACCGCCGGCGTTACAAAGCGAGTCCAATGTCCGCACCTCGACCGTGATCTGGCCGGAAGCCTGCACCGGAGCTTTGCCCACCGTGGAGAGCATCCCCCAGGTAGGCTCGGCGGAGGTGTTAAAGACCTCGGTTCGATTGGAGCCTCCCAGTGCTTCGCAGCGGACGGCGACGTTCGAAAAAGCATTCAAACGCGCGTTGTATTCGATTTGCTTTGCGTTATCGGGCAGCGGCTCGAAACAAACCACGTGCCCGGACGGGCCCAGCAGCCGCGCGGCGATCATCGCGAAAAAGCCCACGTTCGCGCCCACGTCGTAGTAAGTCATCCCCGGCTTCAGAACGCTTTCCAGTAACTCCTGCACCTCGGGTTCGTGATTGCCCAAGATGAAGCCGCTGTGGGAACGGGCCACATTGAAGCGCAGGCCTTCCCCAGCCCCGCGCAGAATAACCGCATCCCGGCCTTTCACCAGCGACGCGCCCCAGACGCAGAACCTGCGCAATGTGGGACTCTTGTGCTGCATCTGCGCCAGGAATCGAAGCGCCGCGGGCGGGACCGCCCCCAGGACCGCGTTCCCAATTCGATTCATGCCGCTCACTTCACCTCTCCGCTGGTTGAAATCGCACGCTCGGGCCGGCGCGCCGCCGGCTGCATCGGAACTGCTATTAAGAAGAAGCGGTCGAGCAACACCGCGCTATCTTTCTTCAACGGGGAAAAAGGCTTTTCGGGGGCTCCTGCAAAGAATTCGTACCCGGCCGGAAACAGACTTAGCACCTCGGAAACCGATCCCCCGAATTTTTCCAGCCCCGCGTTCACATGTACCTCGACGAAACAGTTCGGCCTTCCGAGCAGTGTTTTCTGCGCGCCCCGCAATAGTTCACACTCAAAACCCTCCACATCGATGAACAACACGTCTGGAGCTCCGAATTTATCGGCCAGGTCGTCGACAGAATACGCTTCGACTTCCACTTTCCCCCATTCTCCCGTGCCGTCGTCCACCTGGCCATTGGTGCCGCGATTGAAAGTCAGGGTTCCCGACTGGGCGGCCCCGGCGGCGTGCAAAATGCGGCAGTTCTCCACCCCATTCAGCGTGCGGTTGCGCTCTCCAGCCTCGTAGTTTTCAGGGCTGGCTTCCACCGCCAGAACGAAACCGTCCGGCCCAACGGTCTTGGCCAGCATCAAAGCCACTACGCATTGATGCGCTCCGATGTCGAAAACTCGCGCTCCCGGCTGCAAGCCGTGCTGTTTTAGCAACGCGATCTCGGGCAACTCCGGCCAGTCGTGGTCATACCAGCCGGCACCCATGGGGTCGACCAGTTCCAACTCGAGCTTAAAACCACCATAGTCGTGCCGCACTCGCCGACGGCGATAATGGGCCAGCGTGTAGCGCATCCGCAGCAGCCGCAGCCGGTTCCACAACGGCTTGGGAAAGACTGCTTTGATAACTTGTTTCATAATCCCTGTTCTACCAATGTGGCCTCGGGCGCCCATCCGCCGCCGCTAAACACACGGCGATACACACATATCGTCTGATTCGCGTTTTCGGTCCAGGTGTAACCTTGGGCATGCCGGCGGGCGTTGACCCGGCGCAGTTCCCAGGTTTCAGGTGACATCTCGCGCTCCCGCAGCAACCGGATCGCCGTTTCACTCCACGCGTCGATATCAGCCACGGGACAATATTCAGCCGCCGAGCCCCCAGCCCCCCTGAGAGGCGCGAGATCGCTCGCGAGCACCGGACAGCCGCAGGCCAGCGACTCGATCACCGGCAATCCGAAACCCTCGGCGTCGGACGGTTGAACCACCAAAGCCGCCGTGCGGTAAAGCGCCGCCAATTGCGGCTTAGTGAGCCGGGGAGCGTGCACGATTTTGTCTTCCACTCCCAAGCGGCAGGCGAGCAGCGCTTGTTCATTGGTGAATGCGCCTCCGACTCGCAGCAGTTTTACGCCTGGAAGCGCTTTTGCGACCTCTGAGAAAACCTGCAACAGGAGGTCGATCCGCTTGCGGCGAATTGTGCTGCCGACGTGCAGCATCCAAACCTGGCCATCCAGGCCCAAATCGCGAACGACAGCTTCATCGTCGTCCCCAGGTTGTTGAGGGGGCGCGAAGAAGATAGGATCCGCTCCTGGATGAATCACCGCGATCCGATCCTCGGGGAACAGGTTATGCCGTACCAGGTTGGTTTTGGTAAATGCACTGGGGCAGATAACCTGAGAGGCTTGAAGAAATCCATTGAGCGTTCGCTGCGCCATGGCGCGAAACCAGCGCGGCCGCGGTTCCGATGCAGGATCGAGTAAACAGTTGAAGGTGTCCAGATCGTGGCAGGTGACCACGCTGCGCCCGGGCGGCAGGTCCAGGAGCAATTGCGAATAGCTGTGATCCACCAGGTGGAACAGGTCGAAGCCGGCGGAATGTTTTTTGAGCCAGGCCGGATAATCATAAAAACGGTTCAATAGACGATCGGCGTTCCGAAAAAATCCCCGGCTTCCCAAGCCGGGCAGTTTGGTGAAGCGATAGTGCCAGGCCGGCCGCAACTGCCGGGCGTCGATCGCCCGAGCATGCTCGGCGGTGAAGGTTTGAAACAGCATGTCTCCGAACAGGTCCATACTCGGCCAGCACTCTTCCAGGAAATCACAAATCAGCGCAAGCTTCAGCGGAGAGCCGGTGCGAGTGAGTTTTTGATCCGGCGCTGCTTCCTTGGGAATCAAATTAATTGTGACATCCGGGTTAAAACGAACCGCGGTATCGGCCGGGTACGGCTAAATCGGCTGCCGGGTGGCAACCAGAGCGCCATTGAACCGTTCGCCCTCGCTGAAGGTGCTCTGGAATCCCGCCAGAGACAGGTGTTCCTGCAGGAAGCGCGGGCTGGTCCGGGCGTCGATATTGTGAAATTCCATCTCGATATGCTTAATGCGAGCCAGAACATCCGGCGGCGCCTGCAGCACGATGTCCCACTCGGCGCCTTCGCAATCCATTTTCAAATAATCCAGCTGCGAGATTCCACGCTCGTCGAGGAAGCTCTCCAGTGTGACGGTCCGAACTTTTTCGACTTCGGCGTTGGCAGCCTGAAAGTGCATGCTTGAGAACACCCCCGCCACTGACATCTCGCACTCCCCATTTTCGCCTGCCATCGCCAGCCGTTCGGCGACGATATTACTGGCCTTATTTAGCTCGATATTGCGGCGCAGCATTTCAAAATTGTTTCGAACCGGCTCCAATGCGTAGACCACCGCTGCCCGCCGGCTGGCCGCCAGACTGAAAGCCCCGATATTCGCTCCGACGTCCAGAACCACCGAGCCTTGCGGCACTTCGCTATAGGAACCCAGAACCAGCACTTCGGTAATCGCGGCGCGGTCTGTTGAATGCGGACGGATCCAAAATCGCAGGCCGTTCCTCAATTCCAGTATCCCTTCGCGGTCCGAGAACCGGCTCCAGAGAAAATAGATCCAATTTCGATAGACCAGCGGGGCGCGCAGGGCGGTCTTCACAATGCTCACCGCGAAGGAACCCAGCACCATCAATCTCCAGCGAAGCGACGTCATGCTCTACTCCTTACTCCAACCTTTGATCGCCAGATTGGCACCGGCGTCATGCGGTTTCGAGGCAGGCTGCTGTCCCGCAGCCAGTATCGGTTCCAACTGCTCGAGGTGACGCTCGAGGCTAAACTGTTTTGCCAATTCCCACGCGCCGACGCGCAGTTTCTGATGGTGGGCCGGATCGGCAAAGGCACGCACGATTGCCGCCGCCAGACCCTCGGGAGTGGGCGGATCGGCCTGCGCCAGTTCTCCGGACTGGCCGGGAATCAGCCAGTCGGGAATGCCCCCCACTGCAAATCCGACGGCTGGCACGCCCAAGCAGCCCGCTTCGATCCCCACCAAACCGAACGGCTCAGGCCAAAGACTTGGCATGGCGACCAGATCGGTTTCCCGCAACAGACTCGACCTGCGTTCCGTATCAACCCAGCCTGTAAACTCCACGTTCAAGCCAAGTCGCCGCGCCAATTCCTGAATATTGCCCCGCTCGGGCCCATCGCCGGCAATGGTCAGCGCCAAAGGCTGCCCCAAGTTCTTCTCCGCCAATGGAATAGCCCGCAGCAGATGTTCCACGCCCTTCACATCTATTAATCGTCCTACGAACAGAATGCGATAGCCCAAAGCACTGGGCCGGGGGGGCAAGGCGCCCGCAAAACCGCCGTCGGTTGGCAGCGGAACCAGATGTAATCGATCGCTGGGAACGCCATGCCGCTGGTATTCGCGGTGCATATGGCGACTGGCCACAAGCACTGCCGGATAATCCGGAAGCATGCGCTGCCGTTTGGATTGAAGCTCGAAAAGCTGCCACATGGTCTGAGGATTCAAGCCGCCGCAACGCCGGGGGTAATAGAGAGCCAGGCAAGGCGCGCCGAATTGCCGATCGCACGCCTCAAGCTTCGGCCAAGAATAGCACTTACTTCCGCTCACGCAAGTGCCGTAATAGGTGTGCGCGTATAACGCCATCGGATAGGAATCCAGCAGCGCGCGTTCCAGTTGGCTGTCATCCAGACCATGCGAATAGATCACGCCGGGCGCCCAGTTTTTGAGCGAGTGCAGCGCCGCATCCACGCCAATTTCTTTGGTACACCAGAAAGGCAACGGTCCGGCCTCAGAATCGATCCCTTCCTGACGGGCATCCCAAGGAGACTCATACAGCAGGCCGACCGAATGCCCACGCTCGATCAGGCCAGGAATCACGGACTGCAGATACTTCTCGACGCCACCCAGCAAATTGCGGCTGCCCGTGGCTATCACTATGCGCACTGGCGATCCTGGGCAGTATCGGGCTGCCTGGCCGCCTGCGCCAGGGACGACAGCGTGTAAGAAAGATCGAAGCGTTCGCGATAAAGCCGGCCCGCGGCCGAGCCTAAACGCAGGCGCTCAGAGGTGTCGGCCCCCAGCCGGCGTACATGCTCGACAAAGGCCTGGGTGTCTCCGGCCGGCGCCAGCGCGATGGCGTCGCATTCGAGCCACAGCGGCTCGGTGAGCCAGCCCGTGGTCGAGACCACCGGCTTACCGTTCGCAAGGCTCGCCATGACGCTGGTGCGTCGGCTGCTCACACCATCCGGATAAGGCTGGATCAGCATGTCGCACGCTGCCAAATGGCAGGACAGGTCTTCGGCTTCCAATGCACCGGTGGATTGAATCAGGCCGTCGAGCGCAGGCTGCTTCTCTATTAGCCGCCGACGGAATTGCTCGCTTCCATTGCCCATTAATAGGATCACGCCAGGAGAACGCTCATTGACCAAAGCCGTCAAAATAGGTTCCAACAGCTTGACCACCGGCGACCCGTAGGTTCCAAAGTGCCCGATCAAAAGCCCCTTGCCATCCACATAACGGCGGCGGACAGCTTCGATGCGCGCCGCATCGTTTGAAACCGGGATATTGCTCGGAATCGGCAGCCAGCCAAAAGGCAGCTTACGGCCCCAAGCGTAAGGCCGCAGCATTTTCTCCCAACTAGGGATCGACATCCAAACTTGCCTTGCGGCGTTCAACAGCAGAAGGATCATTCCACGATGCGCCAGCGCGGCCACGTTCTGCCGCGGCGACGACCAATCGAAGGTCAGAAAGGGCTCATGCACCATCAGTTCGATTCGATCTCCGTGCCGCGTTGCGCGCTTCCACAGCCACCAGCAAAACTCCACATTCATGGAGCGGTAGCCATAGCCATGCGGCACCCATTGAACGAGAATGCGGCGCGGCGCCGGAAAGCGATCCAATTGTTGGCCGACACGGCGCAAGTCGGAGGGTGCGAAGCCTCCGAATTCCCGATGCACCTGAACGTCGCTCGCGGCCGGGTGGCTGCCGCCGTCTCGACCGCGCGGGCACCAGACATGAACTTCGTCTCCTTGGCCCGACAATCCGGCGGCCAGCTGGTGAGTATAGTCGCTGACTCCACCCAGCTGGGGAGGATACTCGGGTGTGATCAGATGCCACTGGGCCGGCTTTTGGCCGCGTTCGCCGCAGGGGGCGCCGGTCGCGCCGGGAACCGCGAGCATGGTCTGGCGATCCTGTTCCAACACTACGGCCCGGCCTTCTCCACGCTCAGGATGGCGCCCACGAGCCTGGGATATCTCAGCCGGGCGCCGTGCGTCCCGCGCTCGAGATAGGGTCCGAGCGGCGATGCCAAAATGGGCCGCAGCATCAGAATGCAATACACCAGTCCAACCGCCGCGCCGGTAGCCACCATCTGGAGAGGCGACGCGGGCGACCAGGTTCTGGCAAAAAACCCGCAGCCCACTCCAACCAAAACGCAGCGCCAGCACCAGGGCCAGAAGGGCGCAAGCAACTTTGACACCGACAGATGCAACTCGCGCGCCACGGTGATCGAATTCGCAGGCAAACTGGTGAGGCAGACACCGATTATGGATCCCGCGACGACACCGGCGTACCCAAAGCGTCCCACCAGCAAAAGCATCGCGCTGGCCGTCACCAGGCCATCCATAAACACCGAAATCGCCAGCATCTTTTCGTGACCGAAACAGAAGGCGGTGTAGGCGATGGTCAGATTCCAGTGGCGCACCAGCATCTGCACGAGAATCAGCCAGGTCAGCGTAAATCCTCCGTACTGTTTGGGCCCAACCCACCAGAACACGAACGACTTGTTGACCGCCAGAATCATGCAGAACAGCAAGCCGGTCAGCAGCAGCACGCCCTGGCTTAGGGCGATCGAAACTTTGTACAGCCGTTCTTTGGATTCCCCGGTTTTCATTTCGCTCAAACCAGGCAACGCCAAATGCATCAACATTTGCGGCTGATTGGCCAGCACGTTCGCCAATTTTCCAGTGCAGACGTAGGGCACAACCATGATGGGGCCCAGCACCTTGCTGATAACCAGCACGTCGGTTGTCACCATCAGAATCTGCCCCACCTGATTGGCGCTAATCCAAAAACCACGTCCCAGTTGGTCCAACAGTTCGGGCCGCGACAATTTGGGTAAACTGGTCGGCCAGACTTCCCGATGATGCTTCCACAAACGGTAGACGCAAGCAAAAGCCGACCCGCTGAGCGTAATCAGCCAGCCGGTAGCCACCGAGTACAATCCGAAGCCCGCCAAAATCATGAGCACGCTGGTCACGGTACCGGCGGCCCAACTGAGCATGCTGGAGCGGACCACGAACGCCTGCTCCTGCAAACCCTCCAGGACGGCGGGAAACATGCGCAGAGGAAACAAGGCGGCAAATACACCCATAGCCAGCCCGAGCGGACCCCGCAGGGCAAGCCATTCCGCGGGCAAGAATACCCACACCAGAGCGGCGGCCAGCATAACAATCGGCGTTTGCCAGAGAACTACGACCGCGGTCTGCCCCAGCGTGACCGGTAAATCCGCGGCATTCTTTTTGTCGCCCCCGGCCCGGCCCGTCGCGTAAGCCACCGTCCTGGGAAGCAAAGCGACAATTCCAAAGTCGGCCAGCATCAGGTAATTCAGGATGGGCAGAGCCGTTAACCATAACCCGTATCCTTGCTGTCCCAAGTGATGCAGCAGGAACGGTGTTAACCAGAGTCCGGCAACCATGATCAGGATCTGGTTGCTGTAGCCAAACACCACGCCCGTGATGAAACGTTTACTGCGGCTCAATCAAAACCTTCCATGCAATCTCTCATCGTCAACTTGCCGGCCAGCGGTAGGTTACTTCGATTCCTAGGTTCGTGCCGCCGCCGGACCTGCCAGCTCATTCACGCCCAGATCGCGCGGCTCCCGGATGCTTTGCATGCCGCGCTCGAAATTAAACACCGGGCGAAAGCCCAGCACGCTCGATGCTTTGGCGTTGCTATACACCGCCTGGCTGGCATACCCGTCGATGGCCCGGTCATCCAGGGGAAGGATGCCCGACGTACCGGTCACTTTACGAACCAGGCGGCGCCCGAGCGACGGCTGAAGCCATTTTCTGCCATGTTCCCGCGCTTGGACGGCCGTCATGGACAGGGTGGCGCGCTGCCCAAAGATCTTCTCCAGCTCTGAAAAATATCGGCTCCAGGCCACTGGTTCTCCGTCGGTGACGTTATAAATCTCGAAGGGCGGATTGCAACGTGCCAGCAGCAGCAAAATGATGGCCGCCACATCGGCGACATGGATCAGGTTGGCTTGGCCGGTTCCACCGTTCACCAGGATCAGCTTTCCGCGCGCCATTAAATTCAGCAGGCCCTGGGTCCACCATCCCCCGCCCGGTCCGTAGACGCAACCCAACCGCAGGATCGCGACTTCGGGGCATCCCCCGGACTCCCGCAACGCTTCTTCGATCGCTAATTTGGTGCTGGCGTATGGGTCGGCGGATAGAATCGGAGGCGTTTCTTCGGTGACCACGCCAGAGGCGGGATTGCCATAGACCGATATGGTGCTGAGGTGCAGGAACTGGCGAACACCGCGCTCGGCGCTCAACTTGTGAAGCTTGCGAGTGGCCTCCAGATCGTGCGAAAGGCCGTCCGTGAGAGCGGCATGTACAACCGTCGACACACCCTCGAGCGATCCCGCAAAAGATTCCGGCTGAGTTAAATCTCCTTGCACCACTTGAACGGAAGCATCCAATCCCTGGGGAATCCGGCGCGCGAGCATTCGAACGCTGTAGCACTGATTTTTCAGGGCCCGCACTATATGCCGTCCGATAAAGCCGGAACCGCCGGTAACAAAAACGGTACGCGCTTCTGGAACAGTTGGGAATTCCCGTTTCATTAGTTGGTTAGCGCCTGGCAGTATAACCGCGCCACATTTTCGGCGACTTCGGGGTAGCCAAGATGGGCTACGCTTTGGGGAGCCGCGGCGCTCATGCGTGCCAGCAGCGATTCGTTGGCCGCCAGCTGTTTGAGACGGTCCACTAGCCCATCGACATCGCGGCACGCGAGAACGTAACCGTTCTGGCCATTCGTGATCAACTGCGCGGCGCCGGTCTGATCGGTGGTGATCACCGCCTTGCCGCATGCCAGCGCCTGGCCGGCGGCAAGAGCGAAGCCGTCTTCCATGGCCGGATGAACGAACACGCTGGCCTGGCCGTAGGTAGCTTCAATGGGATCCTTCAAAACGTCCGCCGATTGAATGCGAATATTGCTGAGCCGCGAGCGGAACTGGTCTAGCATCGCACGCGACCAGCGATCGCCGGTGGCTCCGATAATGACCAGTTCGGAATTCGGAATGGCCGCTTTTTCGAAAGCTTTCAAAAGATAGATGGCGCCTTTGCGGGGATCGATGGTAAGCACCGCCAGCACGCGAAACACGTCGTCTTTCTTCGGGACCGGCCGGAAATGGTCCAAATCGATGGCGGGCAGCACTACGCGGACTTTAGCGGCGGGAACTCCTCGTTCCACGAAGGTCTGCTTAGCCAACTCGGAAATAACGCGAATGCATGTAGCCCGCTCGATTTCGCGGCTCACCCGGGCTCGCATGCGCGGGTGGATGAACCCCGGAGAATGGATACCCAGCCTGCGGTGTTCGTCGGCGAGCACTTCCGCCACGTTATCCAGGTGAGTGTTCAACGCCGTTAGCACTACCGGGAGATTTTTCCGGCTGGCGTGTTCCAAGGTCAGACTGCACTGGCCCATCACGCCGTCGAACAATCCCACGCCATCCAGAAGCAAGC